>CEVN01012427.1_pt1 | contig 46765 bp, 39 predicted proteins | sample 427041 | NCBI WGS metagenome assembly CEVN01 (sample SAMEA2623463, study PRJEB7988) | marine metagenome | biome: marine biome (ENVO:00000447); feature: surface water layer (ENVO:00002042); material: "saline water (ENVO:00002010), including plankton (ENVO:xxxxxxxx)" | depth 5 m
CGGTATTAGAAGAATTTACTATAATTGTAGCTACCATACCTAGTGCTGCATGTGAGCCCACAGAGCAGTCATAATTATATATACCAGAAGTAGTAAAAACCTGAGTGTGTATTATCGATCCTACGATACTGTTAACAGAAGACTGAAAACTTACAGGATTGTTAAAACTTTGGCCAGTTTGTGAGTTTATGTCTGCATTAACATCGTGACTCCCTCCATCATTTATCCACTGAACAGTATCGCCTAAATTAACAGTTAGTGAAGAAGGTGAATAGTAATACGAGCCTGCATTAATCGTATGGGTTGTAGCCATTACCCCACTTGAGATAATGAGTAACATTATTAGAGATAGAATAGTTTTTATTTTCATGTTTTTAATTTTATTTACTTAATAATTAATACTATATTTACCATTTGGGTAAATTTCTAGCCATCTGCTTAATTGATCTTTATTTTTTAATGTTACCACCAAATTGTTTGCAGTAAAAACAATTTTTGGTACACTTTTTTTAATCATTTCAATTTTCTCTAAGGCTTTTTTTAAGTGTTTTTTTCTTTTGTATTTCTTTTTATGCATTTTATATAATTTTTTTGTTAAATTTCTATGCAAAAATAGTTTATTTTTTAAAACTACAAAATTAATATATACTTTTTTTTAAAAAAAAATATGCAAATTATTTTTTTATAACTTTGCGAAATGAAAAAACCAGACAATATAGTATTTGATTCTTCAACTAATGAATACGATTCTTTTAAAAAAGAATACCCAACTAGCTTTAATTCAAAAAATTTTTCAGCAGAAAAACTAACTAAAATAGAGTTAGGATCAAAACCATATTTTGAAAAAAAATTACTTGAAATTAAAGCACAATACGATCTTTTAGCTAAAGAAATAGAATGGAACCAACTAATCTTTGAATCAAAATATAATTTTAAACCAATTATTGGCAAATCTTATTATTTATATAAAAGTGATAAAAAAAACTTTTTAAGTATAATTCAACCAAGCGAGTGGGACTTTAAGTGTATTGGTAAATTTCGGCTTAAATCAAATAATATTTGGGAAAAAATATGAGAAATTAAAATCACTAACTATTTTTTATAACCAAAAGTAGCTTGAGTAACCATCCTTATTGTATTGTTAAGCGATACAAAGTGGCCATCATCTCGATCAAGAAAAATGTATGGTGCCATTATAAATAACAACCAAATATCTTTACTAAACTTTTTTTCGATAATTTCTTCTGTTATATCATTGATTTTTTCTTGCAGTAAACCAAAGACAAAAGCTTCATGGTTAGATTCTTTGCTATTTACTGTCCAAATCAGACCGATCTTCTGTAATGCTACATACATAATATCACTATAAAAGTCAACCAAACCCATCTCAATAAAACCTTTATAAATAGTTGAATCAAATATATCTCTATTGTTTAGTACCGCAGATGACAATATTCTAGAAATATATACTTCATTACTAACATCATTTGCATGAAAACTACTATCGACTAATGCGCTTATTTCAGCAAATGATTTTTTTGAAATTAAGGATATTTTATGACCACAAGAAAGAAGTGCAGATGTATTAATAGCACATAACAATTGCTCTGTTGTGTATTGTCTAATATTTGTTTTAGTCCTCTTTGCTACTAAAAAACCATATCTATCTTCCCATGATCTCAAAGTGATTTTATTGATGCCACTTATGTTTGACAACTCTTTGATACTATAATTCATATTGCAAAAATATAATATTTTTCTAATAAAGCTATACCAAATTTCATTTTTTAAATTTGTATCGATTTTTTGTAAAAAAAACTATGCAAATATAAAATTTATTATAAAATACTTTATAAATTTGCTGTAAATTATAATAACTTTAATTAATAACAGTTATATTTAGTATCAAAACGTAATAAAAATGAAAAAATATAAAATATTTTTATACATCTTATTGGGTATATGTATATCATTTTATTTAGATCATGCTTTAACAAAAAAAAGCTTTGCATCTGATTTTCACGAACAAGAAAATAAAACAACAAATGAAGATCTTACTCCTAATTTCATCAATGCTTCAGAACTAGCTATACAAGCAGTTGTTCACATAAAATCTAAATATACTAGCAATGAATTATACGGGTACTACGACCCATTCTATGGGAGAAGATTCTTTAACCAAGCTAAAGAAAATATTGCTAGCGGCTCTGGTGTCATTATTTCAGAAGATGGATATATTGTTACTAACAGGCATGTAATAAATAATGCTGAAGAGATTGAAGTAGTCCTAAATGATAAAAGAACATATAATGCTAAAATTCTTGGTCTAGATTCTAAAAGTGATTTAGCGTTACTAAAAATTACAGAAACCAAACTACCTTTTTTAAAATTTGACAACTCAGATAATCTAAAAGTTGGGCAATGGGTACTAGCAATTGGAAATCCATATAATCTTAACTCTACAGTGACAGCTGGAATAATTAGTGCAAAATCTAGGAAAATAAATATCCTTAATGATGGTGGAATAGAAGCTTTCATTCAAACAGATGCCGCAATCAACTCTGGAAACTCGGGAGGTGCTTTGGTTAATACTAAAGGAAATTTAATTGGAATAAACACCGCCATACAATCAAAAACAGGATCATTTAGTGGTTATGGTTTTGCTATTCCGTCAAACATGGCTGAAAAAATTGTAAATGATTTAAAAAAATATGGAGAGGTACGAAGAGCATATATTGGTATTCATATTGCTGACATAAACACCCAAATACAAAAAGAGTTAAAACTAAGAGGACTTAAAGGAGTTTTAATATCAAAAGTCTTAAAAGATAGTGCTGCAGAGCAAGCAGGTTTAAAAGATTTAGATGTAATATTAGAAATAAACGGGATAAGTGTTAACTCAACAAGTGAATTACATGAAATAATTATTCAATTTAATCCTGGTGATGAAATCGAATGCACAATTCAAAGAGAGGGAAAAAATGAAACAGTAAACATCTCTTTAAAATCTTAATAATTCAAAAAACACCTTTTTTAAAAAAATGCCAGAAGGACCAGAAGTAAAAATAGCTTCAGATTATTTTAACAATTTCTTTATTTCAAGTAAAAAAATAAAATTTGAAATTATTTCTGAATACTATCAAACAAAATATTTTGATGTGTTTGACACTATCGACAATTGTTTAGACAACTTCAAACCGACTTTTACTATTGGAAAAAACATATTTTTAGAATTAGCAAGTAATAAATTTTTTAATTTTCATTTAGGAATGACAGGTGGATGGACTAATGAGTTGATAAAACATTGTCATTTTCGTGTTTATAATGAAAAAAGAGAACTTTTTTTTAGAGATGTAAGAAAATTTGGCAATATGAAAATAATAACCTCTGATCAATTAAATGAAAAATTTAAACCTACTTATGATTTACTTAATCAAAAATATAATTTACAAAAGCATTTAAATTATTTAAAAACAAAAATTAATTGCAACAAATCTATTTGTTCAATCATAATGGATCAGAAATATTTTCCAGGTGTTGGAAACTACATAAAATCAGAATGCTTATACTACTCTAAAATACACCCTGAAGAAAAATGGGGAAATCTTAACAATGAGACGCAAATTCTACTAATACAAAACATAAAAAGAATAATGTCCAATAGCTATAAATCTGGTGGAGCAGAACTTAAAGACTTCAAAAACCCATTTAATTCCTCTAAATTTAAACTTAAGATTTATGGGAAAAAATATACAGAGCAAAACGATTTAGTAATTTCTAAAATAACTTCTGATTATCGAAAAACGTGGTTTTGCCCAAAAAATCAAAAATTAATCTAGATATATTTACAATTAATTGCACATAGATTATCTAACTAAACAAAAACTACTAAATCCATTCTAATTGCTTAACAGTCATATCTGTCTCAACTTCACCAGTATGTAAAGTTGTCTTTGGCTCAATTAATATATTATATACAATTTCACCATTAGTACGCGGTCTATGTTCAACCCCTTTTGGAATAACAAGCATCTCTCCTTGTTCTACTTTAACTGTTTGTCCGTTTCTAAAATCAACTAAAAGAGTACCTTTACACACCAAAAAAAGTTCATCTTCATTCTTATGACTATGCCAAACAAAATCATTTTTAAGCTTACAAACTTTTACATACTGACCATTTAGCTCTGCTATGATTTTAGGCGTCCATTGTTCTTTAAATAGTGTAAACTTCTTCGTTATATTTATAGGTTCAATTTTTTTCATTAAAAGTGTTTTTCGTATAGGATTAGAAGATTAACTAGGTTCACTCGTCATATATATCAATTTAGCATTACAAATAGTATCACACATTGCGATACTAAATTTCATCAGCTATTCTATCCCACAATCTAACTCTATGTTGCAAAGCTTTTTTTGCATAAAGAATAGTCTCTTTAATTTTCTGTTCATCATTTTCACACAACTCTTTAATCATTTTCATTGCCATTGGACCGTGTTCATCTCCATCAAGTTCAATATGTCTTTGTAAGTAATATATCATTGCTTTATATGAAACTTGATTTATGTGGCTTGAGTGATTTAATATTTCAATGAACATATCCGCTATTAACCCTTCTCTTCCAAAAGTAAAAACAGAAGCAATTATGTGATCTTTCTTTGTATTTATTGTATCAAATGAAAACTTAACAAAATCTGACACAACAGGATCAACATCAACATTATTTAGCGCATCAGAAACACTATCATGATTTCTTAAACAACTAATAAAACTAAAAATCTGATTGGTGTCTGATCCTATTTCTTGCATTGCATCAATATACATGTCAAAATGACTCTTGTAGAAGCCATCTTTGTCAATATCTGTTTCTTCTCCAAGAACTATTTCATTAATAAATCGTGCTGTATTTGGATTATTATTTGGCAACCAAGGAATACTAACACAAGTTAAAGAATTTTGTAAAGATTTCAATAAAGACATAAAATCCCAAACAGCAAACACATGATATTGTGTAAAAACCTTAATATCATCTAAAGTCTTGAGTCGATGATAAAGCCGATGATTTGTTAATTCCTGAATTATAGGATTAAGTTCTTGATTAATTCTTTCTGTTAAATTCATACTATTTTTATTTGCAAAATTAATCAAAAAATTGCACATCTCTTCTAGAATTACGTTCGGTTCTGTTTAAAAACAACTTGAAAAATCTAACCTCCTCTTTTGAGAGTGATCTTATAACTTCATCTAATACATTTTTCACAACTATATTATAATTTTATATGTTTCTTGCCGCCTACAAAATATATAGTTCCAGATTTTAAATTCTGAATATTTTGAATTCGTCGACCATAAACATCATAAATATAACTTGCTTTATCATTTAAAGGATTCAAAGGGAAATCTTCAATTGAAGTAAATTCTGATATGACATATAATGGAGTAATACTCGTATCAACAGTTGCAGGAACTACTAAACTTGGCCAAATTACCACTAGATTATCTCCTGCTTGTTGATATAATTGTGGCCCTCCATTTAAGGGTGTATTTAAATCATAAATAAAGAGACTATCTCCTGGGGCAAACACACCCTGAGGGATATTTTGTGTAAAAGTTAGTATCTGCCAATTTTGTGGTGCTGCATTAACAGGAGTAATCACTATATTAGCAGTGATTAATGAATCTAATATGGGTGTATTTCCTGTGTTAACAAACCAAAAGCCTAATGAAAAAGGAGCAGCATACTGAACTGTATCAGGATGCCAAACTCCTTCTACACTAACATTCTGTGAAGTTACAGTTTTAGAAACTAAAACTACACAACATATAAAAACAACAACCTTTCTAAACATTAATTTCTATCAATAATATACCTTCTCTCAATCGTACCATCTTTATAAATGAAAAATAAGGTTTGATTGCTATGTATTGATGTTTCCCTACCTAGCATATCAACTATTTTAATAAGTTTTTTATTAACTAATCCTGTCTCTGATATTGATGTCAAACTACCCATTTTAGCCCAAAATGAACCATTCCAAAACAAATCTACACAACAAGTTAATGTATCAGCACCATTAGCATAGGTAATACATGTTGTTATACTATCTGTTAGTGCCATAATAGGCCAAGCATTATGGGTCCAAGTAAGACTATCTTCACCTACAATATATCCATTAGGATCTGTAGTAACAATGTAAAGTGGAGCATTTACATTAATTCCACTTATAACTTGCATTGATAACTGCGACTGAGAACCAACTATATCTATTGAATCACAGGGTGATACAATTTGCAATTGACAATTTGCTTGACAAGCAGCTAATGTAGAATATTGGCCCATCCCAGTTCCTGGATCATAGCAGCCTTGTGGTCCACAATCCCATGAAGGTGTTGAAATTCCGCATACAGCTTGACAAGCAGCTAATGTAGAATATTGTCCATTACCTGTACCTGGATCATAACATCCTCCTAGAGTATTAATTGGGCAGTCCCATGAAGGTGTTGGAATTCCGCATACAGCTTGACAAGCAGCTAATGAAGAGTATTGTCCATTACCTGTACCTGGATCATAACATCCATTAGTTGGATTACAATCCCATGAAGCAAAAATTGAATTACCAACATATATAGAATCACAATAAAAAGATGTACAAGAATTTATTATTGTTGAATCAAAATAAGTGACAGTCAAACAAGACCAATACCATCCATTATTAGGTCCGGGACTTGCATATGTATGAATTGGGTTTTGTTGTGTTGAAAAATTTCCATCTCCTAAATCCCAATCCCATGAAACAGAATAATTTGTTGAAAAGCTAGGATTTATAGTGGATAAATCTGTAAAGATCGTTGTAGTCCCATTTTGCATATAACTGAAACCTGCTTGACACTGTGCTTGCACAAGCAAAATTGTTAGAAATGCCATTATTGTTGTAAATAATTTTTTCATAATTTTGAATTTAATTTATTTTTTAAAAACTATTTTTATATAAAGTTCAAAGATATGTAGTTTCTTGAATAATGCAATTTATTTCTAAAAATTACCTTACGGATTCAAACATGATATAAAACAAAAATTATCTAGTAAATAACTTATATATTCAGTATAAAAATTATGCCTAAAAAACAATATAACAAAAAAGAAATTGTCTTAATCACAGGCGCTAATGGTCATTTGGCAAAAGTTGTAAGCGAATATCTTTGTAAAGATTATATTGTAAGGCATCTAACAACAAACCATAAATCAAGTTTAAATGAATCATTCTTCTACTGGGATGTAAACAAAAAAATTATAGATAATAAGGCCTTAGAAAACTGCGACCATATTGTTCATCTTGCTGGACTTTCAATACTTAAAAAATGGACAAAAAAGAATAAAAAAATCATGTATGAAAGTAGAGTTAAGTCAGCAGACTTAATTTTTGAAACATGCAATACAATGAACATCAAACCAAAAACATTTATTAGCGCATCAGCAATAGGAATTTATAACCAATCTAATTCAAAAGAAAAGATAAATGAAGAATCAAGCAAAGGAAAGAATTGGATAGCTAATATGGCTAATGATTGGGAAACGGCATCAAACAGATTTAAAAAAATTGATAGCCGTGTAATCCAAATGAGAATATCATTAATATTTAGTGAAAAAGCTGGATTTTTAAGATATAATATTCTCTCAATGAAATTTGGTCTTGGTGCTATTATAGGCGATAAAAATAAAATCGTTAACTGGATACATGTAAAAGATTTGGCTAGATTTATTAAAGAAAGTTTAAAAAACAAAAGCTATAATGGTCCATTTAATATCGCATGTGATGACAACAGCTCACAAGAAAATATCATTAAGACAATTAGAAAACATATATTTCCATTTGGGATTATTTTAAAAGTACCTATAGCCTTAGTTAAATTGTTTTTAGGTGAAAGATCACAAATAATTGACACACATCTCAATTTAGAAACAAAAAAATTAAAAAAAAATGGATTTAACTGCAAAATTAATACTTTAGATGAAATTTTTACGACTTAAAAAATATATGAAAATCTTACTAATATTTACAATAATCACAATTTGCATATTATACATGTTTGGCCAAACAGAAGTACAAACGAATACGCAATATATAATACTAAAGAAAATAAAAAATATTGAGATAAGAGATTACAAAGAATCAGTTAATGCTTCTTATTACTCAAATACTGAACAAGAACAGAATAATTACTTTAGAAATTTAGCAGCATATATATTTGGAGATAATAGTGAAAATAAAAGTATTAGCATGACATCTCCTGTAACTATGCGTTTACATGGCAATAAAGAAATGATTTTTAGAATGCCCGAAGAATACACTTTAGAGAATTTACCTAAAGCGAATAACCCTAAAATTAATTTTGTAGTTATTCCGCCTTGTAAAAAAGCAGCTATCAGATATGGGGGGTATTCAAATGACAGAATTGAGAAAAAGAAAATACTCGAATTAAAAAAAACTCTTCAAGAAAACAACATTAATCATGATGAAAAGTTTGAAGTACTTGTATATAATTCTCCATATAAAATTTTAAATCGAAGAAATGAAATTACTGTTAACATTACTTATCCTTAATCCTATGACATTAATAACAAATCAAAAAGATACTACTAAAGAAATCCACTTAGGAGGAGGGTGTTTTTGGTGCGTTGAAGCTGTTTTTGAAGATGTAAAAGGTGTTTTAAGTGTTACTAGTGGATATGCTGGAGGAGAATCAAAAAACCCAACTTACAATATGGTTAGCAGTGGAAAAACCAAACATGCAGAAATCTGCAAAATCACATATAATACTTCACAAATTAAACTACAAGAATTATTAGAAATATTCTTTCTTACTCATGATCCGACTACACTTAATAGGCAAGGAAATGATATAGGAAGCCATTATAGATCTATTATACTATTTAATAATTCACAAGAGGAAAAAATAATTAAAAATTATATATTAGAAATAAATCAGAATCTATATGATAATCAAATTGTCACAGAGGTTAAAAAATTTAAAAACTTCTATAATGCTGAAAAATACCATCAAGATTATTACAAGTTAAATCCTATGCAGCCATACTGTGATGCTATTATCAGACCAAAAATATTAAAGGCTAGAAAAATACTAGAGAAGTATTATTAAGCTACAGCTAAATAATTTACTGATAAATTTTACGGTTTTAAATAAATTTTTTGTGCATTATTTGATATTAAAACACCTAGACCATTCTCAACATTTGAATACACAGGAATAACTTCTCCTCCAAAAAGGCCTAGCTCCCCTTTATCAGAATGATCACCTAAAGAACTATAATAACTGTAAGTATCATCACTAAAAGTTGTAAACTTAATTATAACTGTATCACATTCTGCATACTTAAATGCCGACTGAACATCTAATTTAATTGTCTTTTGTTGTCCATTAAACAAAGCATCCGAAAATACCACATTATCTCCCATAAAAGTATACCCTTCAAATGGAATATCTGTTGGAAAAGAAGGATCATTTGACATGAATTCTGTATCACCACTAAAATCAATTGTCTGTATAGATCCAAACTCTTCCCATTCTTTAGTACATGATGAGAATAATTCCAAACGATAATAATTTTGCACTAAAGGAGCATCATCAAAACTGAAAGTTAATCCAATTCTATCATCATAAGCTATTGTATCAATATCAATATTATACAAAACAACATCATTTGGAATATATGTTTTTGCTAAAACTGTATTATAACTGTCATGCTTAACCTCTATCCTATAACTATTATTCTTTTCAGGAAGATAATTGCTTTTATAATAATACATAGGTAAAGAATCTACACCATCATCATCTAATCTGTATACATAAACTAAATTTAATGTATCAATAAATAATGTATCTTGAAAAACATTATTCTTAAAAAGGACCACATTAGCATCATTTATAAATTCTGGACTATTGTTTGAAAAAGCTCCTACTGAATTCGATACAACAACCTGAACATTAGTATCTGTATCTAAAATTCCATTTAAAACTAAAACAGATTCGTGAGGCGGGATATCTAAATCAATAACGGTTTCCATATCACAAGAAACAAGTAATAGATTTAAAAATAATATATATGATAACGTATATTTCATAATTAAAAGTTTATTCTATAAGAAAGCGATGGTATTATGGGGAAAAGTGAAACCTGTTTTGCAACTCTACTATTGTTCTCATATGCTAAATAAGCAAACCATGGATTCTTCCTATTATAAATATTATAAATACCTAAAGTCCATGTACTTTCAAAATTTGTTTTTTTACTATGTTTATTAACAGCTAAATCTAATCTTTGATATGATGGTAATCTTGTGGAGTTTCTGTTTCCGTAAGACTCTACAGATGAAACGAATATTTGATCATCCCATCCTCTAGCATAGGGCATTCCTAAATATACTGCCTGCGGAAAAGTTATTGCATTACCAGTTCCATAAACCCAAGTGGCTCCAACATCCCATTTTTCATTAAACTTATGTGACATAACTAAAGAAAAATCATGCCTCCTGTCATATTTATAAGAATACCATTCACCAAAATTTATATTATCAAACCGTCTATTAGTCCAGGATAGTGTATAGCCAACCCACCCGTTAGTTTTACCTTTTTTCTTTTGAATAAATAATTCTACTCCATAAGACTCTCCTTCTCCACCAGTTTCTATAGCATTTTGCCAAGCTTCAGAGCTTTCTAAATTAGAATAGCCAGCCTTATAAGCAATTAAGTCACTCATAGTTTTATAATATCCTTCCAAACTCAATTCAAATTTTCCATTATATAACTGTGTAGTAACATTTGCTGCCCACTGTTCAGAAGTTTGAGATGGAACACTATCAATAGCTGGGACCCAAATATCACTAGGAAAGCCAACTGATGAGTTAGATAATAAATGTATATTCTGCTGCATCTTAGCATATGAAGCTTTTATAGACCAATCTTCATTTAACAGGTACCTAGCTGATATTCTAGGTTGAAAACTATAATTTTTTTGATCACTAAGCTTATCAATTAAACTAATATTTGAAACCGATGTAGTGTTTGCTATAGAATAATAACCGATATGCAATCCAATGTTTGCCTGAAGCTTATAGGTAATTTTAACATTATCTTCTACATAAAAAAATATCTCATGAACATTAGTATTATCAGAAAAATTGAGAATTGTATCAGTATTTATATCTTCATTTATAGAATCGAGAACCGGATAGTCAATCGAGAAACTCAAATCAGTCTCTCCTGGAAAAAAATAATGATAAGTATAAGATGTTCCAAATTTAACATCATGCTTTGGATTCGGATTATATTCAAAATCTATTTTTGCTCCAAGATCCTCAATGCCTGCTAAATAACCAAAATCAATATTGAGATTTTCATTACCAAATGAAGTAGCTTGAGCTGCTGACAAAGCAAAATCAGTATTAAAAGAATATCTACTATATGTTAGAATCGTATTACTAAACAATTTTTCTGAAAATAAATGATTCCATCTAAATGTAGAGGTAATATTACCATACTCTAGTCCAAAATTTAAATTTCCATCTTCAGATGTGCTTCCTCCCTTGCCTTTATCTTCTTGACTTGCATCATAATTTATTCCAAAAGCATCATTACCCATATAAGCACTTAGATAAATTCGATCATTAGCAGAAAATCTATGATTAATCTTTGCATTTAAATCGTAAAAATATAATGTTAGATCAGTACTTTTAGGCATAAAAGGTCTTACTAATAAATCTGCATATGTTCTTCTACCTGCTATTATAAATGATGTTTTGTCTTTAATGATAGGGCCCTCTAATGTTAATTTAGAAGAAATTAAACCAATTGTTGCATCTGCTTTAAACTCTTTCATATTTCCTTCTTTCATGTCAATTTGTAAAACAGAAGATAATCTACCTCCAAATCTTGCTGGGAAACCTCCTTTTGTAAGACGAACTGTTCTAATAGCATCTGCATTAAAAACAGAAAATAACCCACCAATATGAGAAGCATTATAAACAGGAACACCATCTAATAATATGAGATTCTGATCAGGACCACCTCCTCTAACATAAAAGCTAGAGGATCCTTCACTAGACTGAACTCCAGGAAGTAATTGTATTGCTTTTATAACATCTACCTCACCCATGAAGGCTGGTATTGTTTTAATTTGTTCAATAGGAACCTCAATCATAGATGTTTGTGTTTTTTCAACAATACTCTTATCAGCTCGAACAACTATTTCTGCAATATTAACTGTCGACAATTCAAATTCAATATCATGTTTTATATTAGTGTTTAGCTCAACTTTTTTACTCTCACTTTTATAACCTATAAAGCTATATAATATTTCGTATGACCCTGATGGTAAGGTTAAACTATAAAAACCATAAGTGTTTGAACTAACGCCAATATTCAAATCTTTACAATAGATATGTGCTCCAACTATACTTTCCCCGTTATTTACATCAGTAATATAACCACTAATAGTATACTTATCTTGAGCAAAAGCACTTACTATAGCAAAGAAATATAAAAAGAAGATTAAGTATTTCTTCATAATTGCAAATAAACGAATAACATTTTTAAATAAGTTAAATATTAAAAAATCTCAGATAAAGACACATTATTATAAGTATCATAAATTGTTGTGTCAACGACAATAGGAATATAATAATAGCTAACACCATAACCACCCCATATACCAAGACCACCTTGAATATTACTTGAAAGATTCATAGGTTCTGAAAATGGGTTCCCATTTGCATCTTGCATTCTACCAGCACTTCTCCAAAATTTATAAGTACTTTGGTCAACATGAGACAATCTTAGAATAACAATATCCCTTCTTGAAAATTCACCATCAACAACCCTATCAGCGTAAAAAGGCAAAAGCACTCCATCTTCATCACGAAATTTTCCTGATCTTGCAAACATAGCTTCGAAGTTTTCTCCATTTACCAAATTATCTGTTCGAGCAGGTATTGCACAAGGAATAAATAAAGGATCTATTGGCTTCCAACCAACATCCCTCTTATAATGTATTATAGCAGAATTACCTAAGGTATCGGGATCATTTATTCTAGCCCAAATATAACATTTATAATCGCTCTCTAGGCTATCTTTTCTTTTAACCCAAACACTATCAACTGGATATTGTGGAGGGATAGAAGTATTAGCCCATATAGTCTCTCCATTCCATTCTACTATTAGTTTATATTTATACCCAATCTGACTAAAATTATCATAATTATAAGACAAATCAATATATAAACCATTAAGGGGCAATCCAAGAGTATCCATCAAACCTAATGAGTCTAATAAATTCTGATTGATATTAGTAAGCTTGTGTATTATACCGTCTTCTCTTTCTACAAAAACTAGAGCATCATCCACAGAAATATTATTCAACGTATTAGAATCAACTGAGTTAAAATAACTTTCTGATTTTGTTAAAAATACATATGCAGGATAATCTTGTTGAATATATCCCTCAACAACTAATTGAGTAGAAAGAGAATTAAGCTTAATATCTACAGGCTTCTCACAAGAAAAAAATATTATTGAGAAAAAAATTATATGAAAAAGCTTCATAAAGCAAAACTACTTAATAATTCAAGAAATTTTAATTCGTGAATAAAATACTAGTAAAAATTTCGTTTTAATTCTCAAGAAACTATTATCTTACAATTAGAAATAAATTATTAACACCATGCACAAATTACTAAAAGATAAAAAGGTTATTGTTTTTGATGGAGAATGCCTATTGTGTAACAAGTATGTAGAATTCATCACAAAATATGACAGCAATGATTATTTTAGATTTGTTGCATTACAGAATAAAAAAATTCTCAGTAAAATCTTAAAAAAAAAGAAATTAATTAATGATAATACATCAATAATATTAATTGAAGATAATACTATAAAAAAGAAATCATCAGCTGTAATTTCTATTTTATCAAATTTAAAATTCCCATTTTATCTATTTAGTATAACAAAAATAATCCCAAGATTTTTAAGAGATATGATTTACTCATTAATCGCAAGAAATAGGTATAATATTTTTGGTAAGGTTAAATACTGCTCAGTTATAGAAAATAGTAATCTTAAAAGAGTTAAAGAAAAGATAATTGAATAGAATTAGTTTAGTCTTAACTTTAAAAAAAGAATTAATTTTTCTTCAGATTTAGTACAGAATTGAAAATTATTTTTGCAAGTGATAATTTGAAATTTTAAAAAATACGATATGCCTAATAAATTTACAAAATTTAAATGTTTAATCTTTGCTCTATCCATTTGTTTTCATTTAAATGCTCAGAACGTATCTCTATCTATGAATTCAGGATACCAAAATCAAATTTTCTACAGCATGCAAAATGGAGAAACTCTAAATACATCTAATCAAAATTGGGACATTGCATTTAGTACAGCTACTATGTCCTCAACTATTAGAACAAACGATGGAAAGGGGGTTGAGTTATACAAATATCAAGATGGAGATACTAGTGCATGGAACGATATAAATAATAATGATATAAATAATCTTCCTGAACTTATGTTTAATTCTGATACTAGTTGGGAATATGGTGCATTTGATATTAACCAAGTAGGAGGCTTAGATTATGGATGGGGAATATATAATTTACAGACACATCATCTTATTGGAGACTCTCTTTTTTTAATTAAAACTATAAATGGTAACTGGAAAAAACTTTGGATTAAAAGCAAAATATTAGGAGAATATGCAATATCATATGCCGATCTTGATGGAAACAATATTGTAACCACTAATATTGAGGCTTACAACTATACAGACAAAAACTTTATTTACTATTCACTAGATAGTGACTTAATTGTAGATAGAGAACCTAATAAAGAAACTTGGGATATTACTTTTACAAAATACCTATCGCTTTACCCATTTCAAGGAGGGTCAATACCTTACTCTGTAACTGGAGTCCTTCAAAATGAAGGTGTTCTAGTTGCTCAAGCAGATAATATAACATCACCTTTAACATATAACAACTATAATCAGCATACGTTTTCCGAGAAAATAAATAATATTGGTTTTGACTGGAAAGTATTCCAATCAGGAAACTATACTATTGTAAATGATCTATGCTATTTTGTTCGCGACAAATCAGATAATGTTTGGAGACTAACTTTTACAAACTTTGAAGGAACATCAACAGGAAATATTGAATTTAATACGGAACTTCTAACAAATACAAGTACAAGTATTGAAAATATAGATGGGATAAACACATTAAAAATATACCCTAATCCAACACTTATAGGTCAAGAGATAACAGTTGTATACGAATTAAAATCTAATCAAAAAGCATTAGTCATGCTTCATGATATTACTGGAAGGGAAGTTTATAGTTCAAAACTGATTAACAATGGTTTAAAACTACATAAAATAGCTACTCAAAATCTTGGCAAAGGAGTTTATATGCTATCAATTAATTTAGATGGAATACTAAAAAGTGAGCGCATAATGATTAATTAATATTATGAGAAATCTAGTTCTTCTTATAATACTTATTTTAAATTTACTCAAAAGTTACGCACAAGAAGATACCTTATTTAAAAAGATTCAAGAAGTAGTTATAACAGGACAAATAAGTAAAAAAACTACTGAGGAAACTGTTCATAAAATTCGAACAATATCTGCCAAAAAAATAAATAGTGGGCTGTTTACAAATCTAGGTCAAGTTCTTGAAAAGGAACTTAATTTTAGATTATCTGAAGATATTTTCTTAGGGTCAAGTATATCAATACAAGGAGTTTCTGGTCAAAATGTAAAAATATTAATTGATGACATACCTGTAATAGGAAGGTTAGATGGGAATATTGATCTTTCGCAAATCAGCTTAAATAACATTGAACGTATAGAAATTATTGAAGGTCCGCTTTCTACTATTTATGGAACAGATGCTCTTGCTGGAACTATTAATATTATCACAAATAAAAATCCAAACTTTAAAAAATCATTTAATACATATTATGAAACAATAGGTAAATATAACTTTAATATGATGTTGTCTAACCAAAAAAAAGATAACTTAATAACGTATCAATTTGAGCTCAAATACTTTAATGGATGGTCCGAAAATCAAGATTTTAAAATTTTACCAACTCAGGAGTTGGCTGATAAAAATAGATTTAAAGAATGGAAACCTAAAGAGCAGTTTATAAATAAAATACAATATCAAATACAAAAAAAAGATTATTCGATTAACAATTATATTGAATCATTCTATGAAAAGATAACAAATAGAGGTATGCCAAGAGAACCTTATTTTGAAAATGCTTTCGATGAATATTTCCATACTTACAGAACAAATTTTGGCTCTAATATTAACCTAACAACTGATAAAAAAAAATTAAAAATATTATTAGCATACAACTCCTATATCAGAGCTAAAGAAACATTTTATAAGGATCTTACTACACTAACATCAACATTAGTAGAAGATGCAAGTGCTCAGGACACCTCCACTTTTAATTTAAAATTAGCAAGAGCTATAATATCTAACATTGATAATAAGCTTTTTCATTATCAATTTATATTAGAAGCACAATCTGAAACTGCAGAAGGAGAGAGAATTTTAGATAAGCAAAAAAATCAAGCTGACTATGCAATCTCTGCTACTCTTGAATATTATCTTAACAAGATAATTACTCTAAGGCCTTCCGCAAGAGTAGCATATAACACTAATTATAATGTGCCATTTATTCCTTCACTTAACATTCTTGCTAATTTAAATAATTATAAATTGCGTTTAGGAATTGCCAAAGGATATCGCGCACCAAGTATGAAGGAATTATATCTTAACTTTGCAGATATAAATCACAATATAGTAGGCAATAGCAACCTCTCAGCTGAAGAATCATCTAATATTCATATAAATAATTCTTACACATACCAAGGATCTAGCTATAGAATACAAACAGATATAGACATGTTCTATAACTACATATCAAATAAAATTGACTTAACTAACCAGCAGGCAATAAATAACCAATATAGCTATTTTAACATTGATAAATATCAAACAAAAGGAATTACTTCCAATCTAAAGATAAATAAAAATAACACCGAATTAAATATTGGCATATCGCATATAGGTAGATATAATCAGCTAGCAAAATCTGAAAATATTACTGAATTTAACTTTTCAACAGACTATAGCTTTAATACAATTATGTATATTGGAAATAGAACTAAAGTAAATCTATTCTATAAGCATGTAGGTAAGCTCCCTACCTTTTTAAAAGATGAAGAGAATATAGTAGAATCAAATACGGATGCTTATAACTTATTAGATCTATCAATAAATAGAAGAATTGGTAATCTGATCAGTCTTTCTTTTGGAGGAAAAAACTTATTAAACATAATAGATATACAAAAAAATAACAGTTCAGCTACCATACATTCTTCTACAAACAATAAACTTCCAGTTGGTTATGGAAGAACATATTTTATTAGTCTAAATTATAAGCTATGAATAGAATAAACTTCATCCTTATTTTCTTTATTTTTATTGGATGTGAACAAAATGAAATTCCAATAGAAAAACATCCAATTGGAGAAATCGAGACAATACAAATTAACATGGAAAGCAATTATAGTAAACAAATCTTCTTTAGTTTAAATGACAAAAATGGCATAATAGAAAATATAAAAACTGAATGGGATCTTGGCTTTGAAGCATCAAAAAATGGAAATAAGATTATTATAAATTCATCAACATTTAGTCAGATATCTATTTTAGAAGATGGAAACTTTGATGACCCTATAATTGTTGAAGATTTGATTTGGCAATGGGATAACCCTAAAGGTATTGAAAATGGAACAGCATTTAATACTAATCAAATTAATTCTACTTATATTCTCGACAGAGGTTATAATATTGATGGTACTAAAAGAGGTTATCGAAAGATTAGAATTGACTCTATCAACGATAACTCATATTTTTTCTCATATAGTAACTTGGATAATACAAATCTAAATAATTTTGAAATTAATAAAGATAGTCTTTTAAATTTTCAATATTTTTCATTTAATACAAATAATATTGCAAATATTGAACCTAAAAAAAACAACTGGGATCTAGTATTTACACAATATACACATCTTTATCCAAATAACATTGAAACTCCTGCCTATTTAGTTACGGGAGTATTAACAAATTATTTAAATAATGTAATAGTAGCTATAGATAGCTTAAATTCTTTTGACTCTATAAGTATAGATTTAATCAATTCTTATAATTTTTCTAACTTTCAAGATAAAATTGGATATAACTGGAAGTTTTTTAATTTTGATAGTCAAACATATACTGTAAAGCCTGAAATAACATATATAATTAAAGATATTTCAAATAGATATTACAAATTACATTTTATAGATTTCTATAATGATCTTGGTGAAAAAGGTTACCCCAAGTTTGAGATTCAAGAATTATAACTTATTCAATCCAATCAGCTATAAAAATATTCGTTGACCTTGTTCCATTATTATTTCTATTAGAAGAAAACACAATCTTTTTTCCATCGTTGGAAAAAACTGGAAATGAGGCAAATTTCTCATCATAAGTAATTTGCTCTAAATTCTGCCCATCAATATCAATAATATACAAGTTAAAAGGGAAACCCATTATACTCTCATGATTTGAGCAAAAAATAATCTTTTTATCACTAGGATGAAAGAACGGAGACCAGTTTGCATTTCCAAGATTTGTAACTTGCTGTAAATCACTTCCATCAACATTACATACATATATTTCCATATTAGTAGGTTGCACCAACCCTCTTGACAAAAGATCTTTATACTCTTTTACTTCTTTTGCTGTATTTGGTCTAGATGATCTAAACACAAGTTTTTTTCCATCATTAGAAAAGAAAGCACCTCCATCATAACCTAACTGATTAGTTACTTGAACCAAATCTGATCCATCAATTTTACATGTATATAATTCTAAATCACCTGAGCGAATTGAAGTAAAAACTATCCTATCTCCCTTTGGGGAAACTGTTGCTTCAGCATCATATCCTTCATGATTAGTTAACCTTCTAATAATATTTCCGTCAAGATCAGAAATAAAAATATCATATGAATCATATATTGGCCATACATATTTTCCATCAACTCTTCTTTCAGGGACATGAGGACATTTAGCATCATTCAAATGTGTTGAAGCATAAATTATTGTCGTATCTCCAGGCATAAAATATGAACATGTAGTTCTTCCTTCACCAAGGCTAACCATTTTAGGGATCTCCGAATTTAAACTATAATTATTCGTGTCTATAATATATATTTGATCGCAACTTTGTCCCCATTTTTCATTAGTAGCCTGAAATATTAATTTAGAATCATCAAAGCTCCAATAAGCCTCAGCATTTTCTCCTTCAAAAGTAAGTTGTCGTAAATTTTTAAAATGCACTTCTTTTGGGTAAATAAGTGTTTCTTGATTAAGTTCATTTATCTCTTCTATATTAGATTGAGTAAATACAATATGTGGAAAAAAAAACAAAATAAGTAATAGCTTTTTCATATTTTTGATGTTTTAAAAACTACTACAAAAATAACCATTTTAACCATGAAAAAAATCATCTATAGCTTTTTATTTTCATTTATAATAGCATTTACTTCATTAGCTCAAGATCAACAGATAATTATTCAAAAAATGAAAGAAGAAGTTACTTATTTGGCATCTGACAAATTGGAAGGAAGAGCTACAGGAACATCATCAGAAAAAATGGCTGCGAAATATATCAGCTCAAAATTTAAAGAGTATAATCTTGCTGAAAAAGGTGAAGATGGTTATTACCAATATTTTGAGGCAAAAATAAAAGAAAATCCTCACAGCCAAAAAATAAAGAAAAAAATAACAGGCACTAATGTAGTAGGATACATTAATAATAATCAAGAACAAACAATAATCATCGGAGCTCACTATGACCATGTAGGATATGGAGATTTTGGCTCACTGTATGTTGGTGAAAGAGAAATTCATAACGGAGCAGATGATAATGCAAGTGGGGTTAGTATCATGCTTAATCTTGCACATAGTTTAAAAGAAATATCAGATTACAATTATCTATTTATTGCTTTTTCAGGAGAGGAACACGGACTATTTGGGTCTTCATTTTATGCCAAAAACCCAACAATTAATTTAAAAAACGTAAGATTTATGATTAATTTAGATATGGTGGGAAGATTAAAAAAAGATATGACGTTAGCAATTAATGGTATTGGAACAAGTGATAGGTGGTATGATCTAATTAATGAATCAAATGAATTTGATTTTAAATTAAAAACTACAGAATCTGGAATCGGACCATCAGATCATACATCATTCTATTTACAAAACATCCCTTCTATTCACTTTTTTACTGGGCAACATGAAGACTACCACAAGCCATCAGATGATGTAAACAAAATTAATTTTAAAGGTATGTTTATAATACATGAATATATTAAAAATATAATTGAAAAATCTATAGAAATAAAAGAATTTTCCTTTCAGGAAACGAAAAGTGATACTAATATGACACCGAATTTTACAGTCACTCTTGGTGTTATGCCAGATTATTTGTTTGATGGAAAAGGAATGCGTATAGATGGCGTATCTAAAGGAAAAACAGCAGATAAATTTGGAATACTTAAAGGGGATATAATAATAAAAATGGGCAGTATAGATGTTATAGATATGATAAGTTATATGAAAGCATTAAGTAAATTTGAAAAGGGTGACTACACTAAAATTCAATTATCTAGAAATTCTAAAGTAATAGAGCTAGAAATTTCTTTCCAATAGACTAATCAATATTTTTAATATGATCTCACAACTTTTTATGTGTTTAAATTCTACAACTGACATTTATGTTAAAATAAAACTGCCATTCTGTCTTAAAATTAGCTTTGGCACAATTTTAGCTCTATTTTATAAATAAAATAATACTAATGAGAAACATAAGTAAATTTGAGAAAGAGAAATTACTCCATCTTCTAGAATGTTCGGAAGAAGAGTTAAATAATCTTACTGAAAAATCAAACTCCCTTCTTGAAGAAAAAAACAGCACATATGATGTGTTACTAAAAATATTACAGCAAGGATTTAATATTAGAGAAGCTGTATTATCTGCAATTATCTTAGGCCAAAAGTTAGGATATAAAAAAGCTAAAATAGAAATGGAAGAAGAAATAAAAGATCAACTATATAAAGCTTTTAAAAATTCACAATAATATTACTATTAAGCAAAATCACAACGATAACTAAAATAAAATTACAATAATGAAAAAGAAAGGCAACATTAATGTTCAAACAGAAAATATATTTCCAATTATTAAACAATTCTTATACTCAGATCATGAGATATTTTTAAGAGAACTTGTATCTAATGCCGTAGATGCTACACAAAAGTTAAAAACACTTAAAACAATTGGTGAACTAAATACTGACATTAAAAAATTAAGAGTAGAAGTAATTCTAGATAGGGATGCAAAGACAATTACCATTAGAGATAACGGAATTGGGATGACCGATAAAGAGTTAGATAAATATATAAATCAAATTGCATTTTCCGGAGCTGAAGAATTTGTAAACAAATACAAAGATGCTGACACAAAAAATTCTATTATTGGACATTTTGGTCTTGGTTTTTATTCTGCATTTATGGTTGCTAAAGAAGTTGAAATTGTTACAAAAAGCCAGCTGCCAAATAGTAAACCAGTTAAGTGGACCTGTGACGGCTCTCCAAATTTCACAATGGAAGAGACAAAAAAGAAAACCAAAGGAACTGATATTATTTTGCATATCGCTGATGACTCAACAGAGTTTTTAGAAGAAAGCAGACTCTCAACTATTTTAAATAAATACTGTAAATTCTTACCTGTTGAAATTAAATTCGGAACTAAAACAGAAAAAATAGATGACCCTAAAGGGAAAAAAGATGATAAAGGTGATGTCATTAAAATTGATAAAATATCAGACAATATAATTAATAATACAAGTCCTGCCTGGACTAAAAAACCTTCAAATTTAAAAGAAGAACATTATAAATCTTTTTATAGAGAATTATATCCCATGGAATTCTCTGACCCTTTATTTCATATTCATTTAAATGTTGATTTTCCATTTAATTTAACTGGCATCTTGTATTTTCCCAAACTAAAAAATAATCTAGAGGTACAGAAAAATAAAATCAATCTTTATAGTAATCAGGTTTTTATAACTGATAATGTAGAAAATATTGTTCCTGAATTTTTAACACTTCTTCATGGAGTTATTGATTCTCCAGACATTCCACTTAATGTATCAAGATCGTACCTTCAAGCTGATGGAAATGTCAAAAAGATAGCAAGTCATATTACTAAAAAAGTAGCTGATAAGCTAGCAAGAATGTTTAAAAAAGACAGAAAAGATTTTGAACAAAAATGGGATGATGTAAAAGTTTTTATTGAATATGGCATGCTAACAGAACAAAAATTCTTTGATAAAGCAAAGGAGTTTGCTATTTATAAAAATACAGAAAGCAAATATTATACATTTAATGAATTTGTTGAAAAAGTCAAGGAATCTCAGAAAAATAAAGATGGAAAAACAATAATACTATATACTAATGATGCTAAAGAACAACACAGTTTTGTACAAACTGCGACTGCTAAAGGATATGAAGTTTTAGAATTAGGTGGTCCTTTGATTAGTCATCTCATAAGCAGGCTTGAATCAGATAATTCTGATGTTCAATTTGCTAGAGTTGATGCAGACGTTATAGATAAATTAATTGAGAAAGAAGAATCAACTATTTCTAAACTATCTGAAAAAGAACAAGAAAAGTTAAAGAAAGTAATAGAAGATACTGTTGATAAAGAAAAATTTACTGTGCAGATACAAAATATGTCTTCTTCAGATGCCCCAATTGTAATAACCCAAAGTGAGTTTATGAGAAGGATGAAAGAACAACAGCAATTATCTGGAGGTGGTGGGATGCAAATGTTTGGCTCTATGCCTGAAGCATATAATTTAGCTATTAACTCAAACCATGCTCTAATTAGTAAAATTCTTGAAGAAAAGACCAAAAAGAAAAGAACTAATTTAATTAATCAACTACTTGATCTAGCGCTCTTATCACAAGGTATGCTTAAAGGAGAAGATCTTACAAAATTCATTTCTAGAAGTGTATCATTGATAAAATAGTTACCAATATCATAAAACTTAAAAAAACCCTCTCAAAATAGAGGGTTTTTTTACTAATATACTTTAAGAATTATAAAAATAGCAGAAAATATTAAAATGCTACAAGTATTTTAATGTAGTGCATACTTGGAATTTCTTTAACTATTTTTACTAAGAATTTTATTTAACTAATACAATAAAGCCTAAAAGTGTAGCAGCAGGGCTTTCTTTTGTAAGATAATAAGTAATAACATATGGATATACCCCTTGAGAAGCATCTAGACCATTGTTCATAACTCCATCCCAAGTTCCCATCTTAAAATAATAATTATTATCCATTACTGTATTACAAATATTACCATCATTTGATGCAGTAGTCTCTATAATTTCATTAGACTCAAAAATAACCTCACTACCCCATCTTTTATGTATTTTAATATTAAAAGCATAAAAGCCTCCTGCACCTTTAACGTAGAATTCATCATTACAGTTATCATTATTTGGGGTGAAACTATTAGGAACATGTATCTTCATCTCAGGATTAACACAAACAGTATAAGTTGCCGAGTCACTACATCCACCTGTATTTTCAAGAAATAATTGCACCAAATAACTACCTGTATCAACATAGCTATGCGTAGGATTTTCAGAAAATACATAAGGTATTATTGTGCCATCCCCAAAATTCCAATGACTAGAAAGTGTAAGTTCGTAAGGATTTATAATACTATTATCCAAAAACTGAAAATCAGCAGATAATAATGAAACACATTCAGTAGTATTAGGAAAGAAAGAAGCTATTAAATTATCGTAACCAGGAATAGTAACAGTATCAATTATACTACAGAGGCTAATATCATCTGTAATTTGCACTTGATAAGTTTTATTTACAAAATCAACTAAGCTATCACTTATTTTTAAAGGATCACTATCCCACTGGTAACTATAACTTCCAGAGGGATTTACCAAAACTTTTGCAAAACCCATTTCTCCATAGCATTTTTTTGAAGAAGTTATAAAAGAATTACTAAATGTTGGTTGCACAATTATTTGTATGCTATCAATAACAGCATCTGAACATCCATCTGATACCTGCACTATATAATCAGTAGAAAATATTGGGGCTACTAAATGCTGAAAACTACTACTCAATCCGTTATCCCAATTAAAGGAATAACTTCCTATACCGCCTGAAGTATTAACTCCAATACTGACAATATCTCCTGCGCATATTGTATCAGCAGATTGATAAGTATTAGCAATAATCTGGTCGGAAACAAAAACAATTGTGTCTACATTTTGTAAGCAATTACCTGTTCCATATAAATACGATATTAGATGATACCCCGTTCCTGCAATAGCAGGATTAAATATGTTTCCATTTATACCATTACCACTAAGAACTCCTCCTACTGGATTTACTGTGATTTGAATATTAGAATCAATAAAACAATACTGATCATCCAATCCGCTCATACTTAAAACTGGAGGATTATAAATCTCAATAGAGAATGTATCTTGACAACCAGTTAATGATTGATATATCAAATAATTAGTTCCAATCGGCAAAGAAGACGGGGAAAAAAGTCCTGTATTACTGTTTAAAATTCCATTACCTTGCCAAGTACCACCTGAAGGCAAAACATTAAGTATAAGATCAGTAGAGTTAGCACAAATAAGTGTATCAACAAGAAAAGAGTTAGGATGTACAGTTACTATGAGATTATCTGAACAATTATTTGCCGTATAAGTGAGAAGATGAACGCCTGCTCCGGCGACACTAGGTGAAAATTCTCCTGGATAATTTGAATTTGTTATTCCAGGACCAGACCATATACCATTATAAGGTGCTCTTGGAACTAAAGCTGGTAAAAATAGTTTAGGCCCTTCATTTATACAAAAATCTATACTATTAATCTGAATATCTGTATCTACTACTCTAATTTCAGTTGTATCAATACAACCATTTACTGAATAAGTGACAACATCAATTCCAAGTCCAATTGAAGGGTCAAATGTCCCTAAATTAGGGTTAGTAATATTTGACCCTGACCAAGTTCCTGAAGCAGGTGAGCCAACTAAGTTAAAAGGAGGCTGTGAAGGACATACAATCTGATCTGCACCTGCGTTAATTTCTTTGACATATAAATCAACATAATCATCACATCCCTGTATAGAATAAATTAAATTATGTATCCCACTGTCAGAAACATTTGATAAAAAGTTTCCTTCAACAGTAACAGGCCCTCCTAAAACAGATAATTTATCTACTGCTACATCCGATTGCCACCCTTGCCCATTACTTCCATCTCCTGTAATAACTCGTAATCGAACTCTAACTTCAGATACATTAAACATACTAAGATCTATAGCCGCTGACTGCCACTGATTACCCAAATTTCCAGAAATATACCAATGATTCCAAGTCCAACTAACACCATTATCCGTTGAAACATCAACAGAGAAACTACCTTGATTATTTCCATATTTATGATACCAAAAATGTAAAACAGGATTATTATATGCAGATAAATTAAGACAAGGACTAATAATAGCTGCTTTTTTGGAAGGATTATTTCCGTTAGAAGCTTCTGTATAAATATAATTAAAACCTTCAAAAGCAGCTGCAGGGCCAGTTCCTGCAGAAGGAGTTCCTCCACTATTTATTTCCCAATCAAAATCATTTGAAGGATCTTGAGTCCAATTGTTTAATCCTAACTCAAAATTATCTTCAAAGGGAAAAATTGTAATAGGATTCAGGCAAGTACTAATCTGTAACGGATTACTTGGCATAACTGACCATACCCCATTTGGAGGACTATATCCCAAGGAATATATCCCTTCTTTTTGGCAAAGTGTATCATCAGGTTGCGTAATAATACCACCTACATCAACTAATAAAGTATCTGAGCATCCATTTGGCAATGTATATATAGCGGTAATCACAGTTGCGACACCACCAACAGTTATGTCTCCATTAGGCTGTATACAACTACAACCTGACCATACCCCACCAGCTGGAGAGGTCGTTGCAGTATTTAAATTAAAAGTAGGAGCATTCAAACAAGCTGATATATCTGTACCCGCATTAATATCTAATATTGTGATCTCTAAATCATCTGAACAGCTTCCAAACCCATAAGTCACAGTATACAATCCTGGAGCTAAACCAGATGGCGAAAAAACTCCATTATTAGAATTTATTATACCAGCACCCGACCACAAACCTCCAACAGGATTTGCAGTTAAATTAACAGGTGGATCTGTTTGACAAATACTAAAATCAGGTTGCGTTACTGGGGGTGTAAGAACAGTAATCAAAATATTATCAGTTTGATCTAATGAAGGGCCAGCATCAGAAACAGTCACAGAATATACTGTATTAACAGAAGGACAAACATTATGTGGACCTGCATTATTTGGTAAAGGTGGTGTCCAAGTATAGCTATATGATGTAGAATCTCCTCCATTAACATTAACATATAAATCAACACAATCACCTTGACATATAACAGAGTCAGGTGCTGCATTAATACTTACCTGTAAAGGACAATCATTAATTATAAGCTGATATGATGTTGAAAGAATCCAAATACTATCGCAATCATCTTTAAAAAAAGATTCAAAGTAAATAGAGTAAACTCCACTTTCATTAAGGCCTGGCAACAAATTAAGCTGTATAGTATTGGTAGAATCATTAATACAATTGATAGGAACTGCATTTATTGTTTGATTCAATGGCCCTGAGACACTAATTTGTGATGAGTATACTGAATCACAATGTACTTTTTGATCAAGCTGTATTGTAAGTACATTAGTACTACATGATGGAGGGTTTGACAAACTAATCACAGGAGCCGAAGGGGTAGTAACATCAGATCTCCAATTCAATTCAAAACCTGGTGCTGCAACATTAACATCTGATACAAAACCTATAGTAACACATCCGTTAGAAACTATCTGAGGAGGCAAGGTCATTCCTGAATAAGGTCCACCAATTACGGGATATGTATTATCAGGCCCATCATAAATAATTACATAATCATTACCTGGTTCAGTCTCAAAAAAAGTAAAATTAATAGTAGTAGACAACGCTCCATTAGGACAAATAGTAAATAAAAAATTTTCATTATGATCATACCAACCAGAGTTTACTGCATTAGCTTCGCTATCTGTCAGAGTTCCTTCGCAATCGTATACAGTAGCATTAGACATACTGTATTGAGCATATAAGTTTTGACTTATCAAAACAAGGAGAAATATTATCCTCTTTTTCATTATTTACTTACAGTAATAACAGAAGTTGTAACTTTATTACTCCACTGTTTGTTTAAATCTTGAATACGAATATCGTAAGTTAATGTTTCAGTTAATCCATTTCCAAAAACAAATGGGGCATCTATTTCTAATAATAACTCTCCCTTTACATTTACATTATCATTTGGTGGAGAAACTGGTATAATATGATAATAATCAGCATTTGCTAATCGACTATCTTTTACTTCTAAAGACAAATAGTCTGGATCAAAGAAACCAACAAAACCTTCAGGATGCATATATTGAATGTTTACCATTATGTTTTCTTGGAATTCCGTAATTGCTAAGGGTGCAGTAGATATAATATTGATAATAAAAGTATCCTCATTATCATCTTTTTTACAACCAAAAAAAAGGACTGTAATTAAAAAAAATATTATATGTTTTTTAAAAATCATTGTACTGTAAAAGTGAAATGTCTTATAATTTGATATTCTGTACCATTAGAAGGGATTTCAGTAACCTCGTTAACATCATCTTGAACATATATTCTAATAAATACAACATCCCCCGAACTATATGAAGACATATCTAAAGTGTATTTATGATAAAATTCATCAACTGTACTTAAATAGAACCCGGTTTCAATAAGTGGAGGAGAAATAACCTCTAGATTATATGCAGGCTCACTGTCAAAATTAAATAAATTAGATCCAAATTTTACTTTATTATATGTTAATTCATCAGCAGTTAACTCATCATCTAAAATACTGAACCAAAAGTCAACAGAATTAGCATTAGCAGGTACAAATATAGTTCCCCTTGGTTGCTCTCTATTTAACGGTGTATTTTGACCTGTTACAAATGCTATACAACCTCTCATTTCTGGCACTTTATTAGCTTGTAGTGGACTGTTTCCAAAAATATCTTTAGCACCATAATCTATCCAATCTTTTATATTTTGGATATATTCTTCTTCGTGATCATACCAATAATGCTCAGGATTATATTCTGCTGTCAATGGCATAATTCCAGATATACCATCTATATCTTCAATAAGTCTTTTATATAAAACAGATTTATCTGAATTTCCTGGTTGAACTCTAAAATCATAAGAATTCGCAGCATCATTTTTTATCACTGGATGATATACCAAAGTATTGTATGAGCTCTCAATAGTTCTAAAATCAGGTTCAAAAGTACCATCATGGCAGCCAGAATTAGCACAAGTAGGAATAAATATATTATTGTGCAATGCAGCAAATGAAGTAGGATCATTGAAATAATTGGTGTCATTTGTATTTGGAGGGGCAAGATTTGGATCTTCATAAGGATTGATTTCCTCTTCCTTTTTGCATGCATATAAAACAAAGCAAATAACAATATAAAATAAAGTTTTTTTCATAAAATTAGATCAAATCAAACAATGAAGTATTACTAGCAGTTAGACCTGAATTTATTACATCATCTTTGAAACCTAATATCTCTGCAATAGTTGGGGTTATATTAACAATATCACCTACTTGATTCCCTTCGCTTCCTATTGTCAAATTTGAATCTACCCCAGGTCCAACCATTATATTAAAGATTCGCCTACTGTTGGCGTCAGAATGATCATAACCATAAAATGCATTTGCATCTTTAATTCCATTAGGCTCTAAATTCCTACCATGTTCTGGAGATAGAATTAAAGTAGTATTATTAGCCATCTCAGGAATTTGATTTTGAATATAATCCCATAAATGCCCGACCGCATGATCAGCAGCATGTAAACTTTGAAGATAACCAGTAAAATTATTATGACAACCATCAACGTTTGAAAGATAAACTACAGTAAACGTTGGTTTAAATCTTTTTAAAACTTCGCATGCATAACCGATAGTTTGACCATCTCCCCCTGATGCTTGTGGTGGATGAGCAATCGTTCCGTTATCTTTCTTTTCAAACATATCTTTTACAAATTGTTTAATCTCTGCTTTCTCCTGTTCAGTATTACCAATATTTGGTAATGCTTTTCCTTGTGAGTACCATACATTATCTAAAAAATATTTCATCTTGTACATTGGAGCTAACTCATCTTCTGGATGATAAACCTTTGCATTTTTTAAATGATCTTCTCCATCTGAGCCAAAAGTAATAATTGGAGCTAAAAAATTAGCTCCATACTGAGAACCGTAATCTTCATGAGTACTATAATCTAACAAAGGAATCGAATTGCCTATTCCATTTCCAATAAACCAAGTTTTAGTTGCCTTTTCTCCTTGATGCCTTCTTAAATATTCAAATATAGTTGGAGAAGAAGATTTATTACGCAAGCCTTGAGAATACATATAGTTTCCTGTCAATAATGTGTTTACACCTGGATAATGTCCAACTACAGAAGCATTAACTTCGTTGAACAATGTACCTTGACTTTGTAGTGTCTGTGTTAACAATTGAGGAATAGGTGTGTCACCACTTACGATACCATCAGTCCCATACACAATCTTATCAGTTGGAGAGGATCCATTAAACATGTTATACATTATGTTTCCAGTAGAGGGATACTCCTGACTATCATCCAAATATCTTTTTAAAACAGATTCTTGCTGACGCACTCCACCCGCAAAAGCAACAAATACAACATGATCAGCCATTCGCTGTCCTGTAGCTGCAAATAGTCTGCCACTAGGAAGAATAAAAGGAGTTGATATTGCTGCTACACTTAAAGCACTATTTTTTATAAATGTTCGTCTTTTCATATTAATAGAATTGATATTCATTAGATAAGGAAAATGCATAATACACCATTTCAACAGTGAGATCTGGATGTGACTCAAAGAAATTTAAAAAGAATTCTCTCTCTGCCTCTGTAATATCTCTTACATAAAACCGTTTATAAGTTTCTTCTATAAATCCATTTAAATCAGATCGCATCAACGAATCTGATGGCAAAGTAACACCTGACTTATTCATAAAATTACTCAATATAATCTCATGAGCAACTTCCTTATCTCCAATTGATTCTATACATCTTGTAATTTCAACTAATTCATTTGCAGATAAAGCCTGCTGAAATAGATTAGCATATAAAATGGAGATATATTGAGCTGGACTTTTTAGTTTATCTTTATTGGCATTATATGATGTTGATTGAATTTGATTTACATCATAAATAGGTTCTTCCTTTTTACATGACACAAAAGTAAAAAGTATTAAACTAAATATTATATATATTTTTCTCATAGTTAATCAAAATGTGCATATTCATCTGATTGCATAATTTGTCTTTGTACCCATTGAAAATCATGATCATAATAAAACTTTTGCATTAGTATATCTGTTTCTTCTGATGAAGGATGTCGTGCTAATAATGTTACGTAGGCCCAAGTAATAACTCCTTCATAAAATTCTCTAGTATTACAAATAATATTTGTAAATGCTTCTTTATTATTACCGGAAGATCCAAGAACTATTTGTGCCGTATTATCTTCAATCATTAAATATACCTCATCAAACTCGTACTGAGTAGGATATCTAAAAAGCAAATTGTCAAATGCTGCATTAATAAAGTTAAAGGTATTCATATTAATTTTATCATACACTGAATTATATATCATACGTCTATGCATCTCATTTAGTTCTATTTCGTTGTTATAATAATCTAATTCTGAATCTAGAACACTTTTAAGAATATTATACTCCAATAATTTTTTATTTGCAGACAATAAATCTCCATTAATAGAATCCTTAACATAATCATTCCAAAAGTTATTTAAATCATCAGAAATATACGCATTTGAAGCACCTTCTAATAAACGAACCTTTATCATTTCATACATTCTATGAAAATATGCAAATTTATATGATGAGTCTCCTTCAATAAAAGTAGTGTCAAATTGCAATCTATATATAAGAGAGTCTCTGCTCTCTAAAGTTACATCAGCATCCCTTAAATATTGAACATCATGAATCATTTCATCATCAAGTGGTTCTCTTCCAAGTAAATCAATATATAGCCTATTTACATAATTTTCAAGCAATATAGTCGGAATCTCAGCATAAAAAGGAGCATCATTATTAGTAATAATCTCTGGGTCCTTCTTGCAAGAAGAGATACATATAGTCAAAAATAGAGAGTAAATAAAAATTCTCATTAATTAATTAATTTTATATTGAAAATACATTTCTACAAATTTATAAAAACTAAACAACTTAAAAAATTCATAGATAAAAGACAACACATTTTATTTTTATATTAGCAATTATGAATATTAAAATTAGAAAAGGAGTAAAAAAAGATTTACCTGAAGTTCTAAAGCTAATAAAAGAGTTAGCTGATTATGAAAATGCTATTGAAGAAGTAACAATTACATTAGAAGATCTAGAGAAAGATGGTTTTGACAAAAAGCCTTGTTATTGGTTTCTAATTGCAGAAGATAAAAACCAAATTATTGGATTATCTTTTTATTTCTTTAGATACTCAACATGGAAAGGCAAGTTGCTATTTTTAGAAGACTTTATAATTAAAGAAAAATACAGAAGATCTGGGGTTGGTTCAATGCTATTTAAAGAAACAATTAAAATATGTAAAGATCTAAAACTGAATGGGATGAGTTGGCAAGTATTAGACTGGAATAAGCCAGCAATAAATTTTTATAAAAAACACAATTCAGAGATCAATTCTGCTTGGTTAAATGGTAAGCTTTCAAAAAAACAAATTGAGACAATTTGTTCTAGATTAGGCTAGCTACAGAAAAATACTCTCTGTCTGCTGAATTTGTGCTTTATCAAATAATAGCATTACTGCCTTTCTTCCATTTTGAGTTAATGAAACGGAATAATTATTAACATATAAATCAATATGTGAGTTAATTATATTGCTGTTCATCTCTTGCGCATGAGTTTTAACAAAATCTAAAGATGAATTTCTATTTTTTAAAGCATATATTATAGAATTTCGTAACACTCGTTCTACTGTCTTCTTAATTTCAAATGGTAATGATCTTTTTACAACTATTCCTCCCAATGGGATAGGAAGTTTGGTGGTTTTTTCCCACAACTCTCCTAAATCCTGTACCTTTTTCAACCCTTTTTGCTGATAAGTAAATCTGTTTTCATGTATAATTAATCCAGCATCAAAATTTCCTGATAAAACCTCATCCTCAATCTTAGAAAAGAGGATTTCTTTCTTATTTGAATAATCAGGTTTTGCGATATTTAAAAGAAAGTTTGCAGTTGTATATTTTCCTGGAATTGCAATTTTACTTGAATTACATAAAACAGTATCAGGCTTTGTAATTAAAAGAGGACCACATTTCCTTCCTAAGGCAGAGCCACTATCTAATAAAACATATTTAGTAACACATCTTGTAAAAGCATGAAAAGATAATTTTGTTACATCTAATTCTCCTTTTAAAGCCATCTGATTAAGTGCTTTAACATCAGCAAAAAAAACATCAAATTCGATTCCTTCAGTATCGATTTTTTGATGTAGCAAAGCATCAAAAATAAAAGTATCATTTGGGCAAGGAGAGATCCCTAATGTCATTTTCATAAATTATTAATTATTTTTTCAACCTCAAAATTCAAATTTCTAATTGCTAAATCTAAATCCCATTGCTCTGTATTTCTTTTTTCTATTCTATTCGAAATTGATCGTATCTGCAAACAAGGTATATTAAATTCTTCACAAACCTTAAAAACAGAAGCTCCTTCCATAGTTTCAATATCAGCTTTCTCCCTTTTAACAATTTCAGAAATAGTATCATTATTCCCATGTACTGTATTTACTGTTATTGCTCTTACCTGTTTTAAATTAGTTCTTGGAGAAGAATAAAACCTTGTTTGTATATCAAAATCTGTAAATTGCATAAACTCTAAGTCGTTTTCAAAACCAATTTCAGAAAAATTATCTTCTATAACTTCAACTACGCATCCATTTACTAAATCCTCAGAAAAAGCTCCAGCTACACCCATATTAATTATTAAATCATATTTATTGCTTACTAGTTCTTTAGTGAGGCTTACGGCTGTATTGACCATACCGATACCAGTACAAAGAACATGTTGTTTTCTAATTTTTAAAGATGTAATTTCAAAATCAGTCGCTGCAACAATTAACATATTCATCTGACAAATATATGTTATATTTACACCCTATATTTAAAAAATTACAGATAATTACAACAAAAAAATTTGCTAAAATTTTAAACCTGTTTTAACTGATAGAAATTAATTCCAAGAAAAAAGTTATGTTTCAACTTAGAAAATAGTGGTATCATCAATTAATTTAACTAAATAATATATGAAAGCATATGTATTTCCAGGTCAAGGCGCTCAATTCACTGGAATGGGGAAAGACCTTTATGAAAACTCAGAAATAGCAAGAAAAATGTTTGATCAAGCAAATGAAGAATTAGGATTCTCAATTACTAATATTATGTTTGGAGAAGATGCTGAATCACTTAAAAAAACAAACGTAACCCAGCCAGCAATCTTCTTACATTCAGTAATATTGGCCAAAGTATTAGCATCATCATTTAAACCAGACATAGTAGCAGGACATTCATTGGGTGAGTTCTCTGCGCTTGTTGCTGCTAAATACATATCATTTGAAGATGGTTTGCAATTAGTTACAAAAAGAGCAATTGCTATGCAACAAGCATGCGAAGAGAACCCATCTACCATGGCTGCTGTTTTAGGATTAGAAAATGAAATTGTTGAAAAAATATGTTCTGAAATAAATGAAATAGTTCTTCCAGCAAATTATAATTGTCCTGGACAACTAGTTATTTCTGGAAGTAATAAAGGTATTGATATTGCTTGCGAAAAACTAATAACAGCGGGTGCTCGAAGAGCTGTAAAGCTTCCCGTTGGAGGAGCATTTCACTCGCCACTAATGGAATCCGCTCGTAGTGAATTAGAGAAAGCAATTTATGAAACAAAATTCTCAAAAGGCATCTGTCCTATTTATCAAAATGTTACAGGAAAAGCGGTTACTAACCCTGATGAAATAAAAGAAAATCTTAACAAACAGCTAACAGCTTCTGTTCTGTGGACACAAAGCATGCAAAACATGATTAGTGATGGATTAACATCGGTAATTGAAGTTGGCCCAGGCAAAGTACTACAAGGATTATTCAAAAAAATTGACAGAAAAATAGAAACTAAAAGCGCAACTTTATAAAGTTTGATTAAGTAATTTCCCACTATTATATAAATGATGCCAAGCTCTTTTAGTTTGACATTGTCGATATAATTTCATTTGAGATAAATTATGACAATCAGTCCCCACAAAACTTACCATATCCTTATATATAAGATCTTCAGCCTTACTCTGTACTTCTAAAGAATAATAACCGATTAATGACAGCCAATTAATTTGCAAAAACACTCCTCTATTTACTAAATCCTCATAATCCTTTATATGAAAATAGCTATACCTCTCCGGATGTGCCAAAACTACTTTATAGCCTGCTAATTGTAGTTTAAAGATTATCTCAAAAAATGATTTTGGGACTTCTACAAATGATAACTCTACTAATAAATAATTAGAACCGAAAGTAAGGAAATGCTCTTCATCTATCTTTTCTTTAAAATCATAATCAAGATAATATTCTGCAGCAGTTTCAATTTCTATATTTATTCGTTTCTCTTTTAATTCAGCACGAATATTTTCAAGTCCTTTTAAGATTACTTCAGAAGAATTTTTATAAAGATCACTCATTACATGTGGACTAGTAATAACTTTAGAAAATCCTAATTTCTTCATTTCTTGCAATAAATTAATGGTAGTTTCCATATCTGCAGACCCGTCATCTATTCCTGGAATAAAATGAGAATGTATATCTGTTTTCAGTGTAGAAAAATCTAATGGAGCTAATTCTGCCTCCTTTTTCTTTGAAAACCAATTAAACATCTAACTATATTGTTCTTTGTAATAATTTTGATAGTCTCCTGATGTAATATTATTCATCCACTGTTCATTATTCAAATACCACGCAATTGTTTTTTTTAGTCCTTCTTCAAATTGTAAAGATGGCTCCCAGCCTAAATTATTTTTCAATTTATTAGCATCAATAGCATAGCGTTTATCATGTCCTGGTCTGTCTTTAACATAAGTGATTAATTTCTCAGAAGTTCCCGGTTCTTGACCTAATGCTATATCCATTTGCTTACAAAGTAGTTTTATTAAATCAATATTGGTCCATTCATTAAAACCACCAATATTATATGTTTCTCCAATACACCCATCATGATAAATTTTATCAATTGCAATAGCATGATCCTCTACATAAAGCCAATCTCTTGTAAATTTACCATCACCATAAACTGGCAAAGATTTACCATTTTTAATATTATTAATAAACAGAGGAAGTAGCTTTTCAGGAAATTGATTTGGGCCATAATTATTTGAACAATTTGAAATTACAAAAGGTAAAGCATAGGTGTTTCCATATGCACGAACAAAATGATCTGAACTTGCTTTTGAAGCAGAATATGGTGATTTAGGATCATATGATGTTTCTTCTAAAAACAATCCTGTTTCACCTAAACTTCCATAAACCTCATCAGTTGAAACATGATAAAATAATTTTCCTTTTTTATCTATATTCCATAAATCTTTTGCGGCATTCAAAAGATTAACTGTTCCAATAATATTAGTCATAATAAATTCCATTGGATTAGTAATTGATCTGTCTACATGACTTTCTGCGGCCAAATGAATAACTCCATCAAAATTATATCTTTCAAAAAGCTTCTTAACTTCCTCTTTATCAACAATATCGATTTTTTCAAAGAAATAATTTGCTTTTCCTTCAATATCTTTAAGGTTTTCTAAATTGCCTGCATAAGTTAATTTATCTGCATTGACAATTTTGTAATCAGGATATTTTTTAATAAATAATCGTAATACATGCGAACCAATAAAACCAGCTCCTCCAGTAATTAATATTGTTTTCTGCATAATTTTTTTTTATGATAAAACTACCAGCAAATATAAGCAATTATTAAACAATACTATTCGTTAGTTAATACACTTATACTATTTTAGCAATTAAATGAAATACAGAAAAAATAAGATTTTTATTGCAATTCTTTTAATAGCATTTATGAGTTCAAATGCTCAAGACAATAAACAGGCTGCATTTGCTTTCAATTATACCTACCAGATTCCTATTGGAGAATTATCACAAAAATATGGCAATAACTCAGCTGTTGGAGGGACTTATTTTTTAGAAAGTAAAAATAATATCATTATTGGAATTGAAGGAAATTATATTTTTGGAAATAACATAAAGGACTCTACTATTTTTGATAATATTACCACATCGACAGGAGCTATAATTGGTGCTGATGGAAATTATGCAAATATCAATCTAATGCAAAGAGGGTTTGACTCCCATATTTTTATTGGTTACGCTTTTCATTTTTCACAAGAAAATCTAAGTGGAATTTATGTCTCTCAAGGAATTGGTTATTTACAACACCAAATTTTTATTGACACTAAAAATCAAAATGTTCCACAACTTAGTGAGGAGATGAAAAAAGGGTATGATAATTTTTCAAATGGAATTAGTACAAAGTTTAATTTAGACTACAAATATTATCATAAAAAAGGAAGATTTCAAATAAGTTCAGGATTAAATTACACAATTGCCTATACTAAAAATCAAAGACCATACAATTTTGCAAATCAAGAATATTATAATAGTGTAAGAAAATGGGATAAATTGTTAGGTTGTAAAATTGAAGTTATTATTCCAATCAACAGAAAAAATGAAGAAGAATTTCATTATTATTAAATGAATATAATTTATAACATTAGTATTTGGTTGTATTTAATGGTTATACATGTCTTATCCTTGTTTAATCATAAAGCTAAATTATGGATTGAAGGTAGAAAAGGAATCTTTAGTGAACTTAAAGAAAAAATTCAAAAGAATCAAAATATTGTTTGGTTTCATTGCGCGTCCTTAGGAGAATTTGAACAAGCAAAACCAATGATACAAGCGTATAGATTAAAGTTTCCAAAACATAAAATACTTTTAACGTTTTTTTCGCCTTCAGGCTTTCATAATATTAAACAAAATAATTTGGTTGATTGGATTTTCTTTCTTCCCGCTGATACCAAATCAAATGCAAAAAAATTTATTAATCTTGTTAATCCTGTAAAAGCTATATTTATAAAATATGAGTTTTGGTTTAATTATATTCAAGAACTCAAAAAAAATAATATTGCTCTTTATAGTGTGTCAAGTGTTTTTAGAGATAACCAATTATTCTTTAAATATAAGTGGTTTGCACGAAAATTATATAATATAACTCATTTTTTTGTGCAAGATAAAAAATCTGCACAACTACTAAAAAGTATCGGATTAAAAAACTACACTATAAGCGGAGATACTAGATTTGATAGCGTATTGGCTAATATCCCAAACTTTAAAAAAATGCCTTTAATTGAAAAGTTTTGCAAAAACACAAAAACTATTATTTGTGGTAGTACTTGGCGTAAAGATGAAATACTTTTAGTTAAATATATAAAGAATCACAACAAAATTAATTTTATAATTGCTACTCATGAGTTAAGTAATGTCTCCGATTTACAAAAAAAAACGGGTGGTTTACTATACTCAAAAGCAAATAAAAACAATATATTAACTACTAATGTACTTATTATTGATAGTATAGGACTATTATCTAATATTTATAAATATGGAGATTTAGCTTATATTGGAGGTGGTTTTGGATCTGGAATACATAATATATTAGAAGCCGTTACTTTTGGCCTACCAGTTATTTTTGGCCCTAATTATAAAAAATTTAATGAAGCAATATGCTTAATCAAGAAAAAAGGAGCTATCTCAATTTCGAATTACGAAGAGCTAAAAATTGCAATTAATACTTTTAATAATTTTGACAAAAATATTGCACTTGATTACATAAAAGAAAATAGTGGTGCAACAAAAAAGATATTACGCTTGATGAATTAAAAAAATCAAAAACCTCTCTGTCTTTTAGCTTCAAAAATTAATATGCCCGCAGATACTGAAACATTCATCGAATCAATCTTTCCTTGCATCGGAATAACAATATGATTATCAGCAGCTTCAACCCATTCTTTTGACAAGCCAAAAGCTTCACTTCCAACAACAAATGCTGTTGAAGCAGTATAATCACTAATATGATAATAAGAAGAATTTTGTAAAGAAGCACAATAAATAGTTAGCTTATTTTTTTTTAAAAAACTAATTATTTCTTTATTTGAACCAGTGGCAATCCGAGTTGTAAATAAACAACCAATGCTTGATCTAATTATATTAGGATTGTATAAATCTCCTTTTGGATTAGCAATAATAACAGCATCAATATCTGCAGCATCTGCAGTACGTAAAAGAGCTCCTATATTGCCTGGTTTTTCAATAGCTTCAGCAACTAAAACTAATGGATTATCACTCAATTTTAGACTAGACAAATCTAAATCCTTACTTTTAGCAATTCCAATAAGACCTCCTGAATTATCACGATAAGCAAGCTTTTTAAATATTTCCTTAGTAATATGAATTAACTCAACATTTGATACTATTTTATTTATCTCATTCTCAGAACATATCTCTGGACAAAATAAAATTTTCTTTATTTCATAACCGCCTTGAAAAGCTAAAGACAACTCTTTTTTCCCTTCGATTAAGAAAAGTCCTTCTCTCTGACGAACTTTTGCTTTTTCCTTTAAGGATATAAGCAATTTTATATATGAGTTTTGTGTTGAAGTTATCCTTTTCAAAATAGATGATATTGATTATACAAAGTTACTTAAAGTACTATAATTTTTTCAGTGTTAAAAAAGTATTTTTTTAAAAACAGGTTTTTAATTTACCAGTTTGAACGACCTTTCTTATTGAAGCGATTATATTTTCCCGTATTATTCATCACATCTCTCCATTTTTTGTTATTGCCCCACTTCCCTTGAGCAGGACAAACTCTTGGTTTACTCTTAACAAAATAAAAATTAAGACCTATCTCATTAGTTGATCCTGCATTAGTATATCTCAATTTTGATACAGTATAATCATAACTATAACTTACTTCCAAACCTATATTTCTAGCTGTCATTAATCGAAATCTGATAATAGGAACAAATGACTCATTCATAAATTTAGCTTTTCTTTGATTACTATATCTTCCAACTCTATATATACAGCCTGCCTCGAGCTGTACCTTATTTGAAAAAGCTGTTGTAAAACCTATTTCATCTTTCTGAGTTACATTATTTCCTTGTCTTTCATGCTTAGCAAACACCTTCCAGAATTTCATAGATTTAGAAACAAAATCAGGAAACATGCCTAAATGTTCTCCATGAATAGTGTACTTAAAAGGCAACTCAGATGATTCATACTGATTATTATAAAATGATTCTATCGGCTCATTTAGATGGTGTAGGGATAAACCAATTAATGTCATACCTCCCATATTTCTTAAAGTGGTAGCATGCCTTGTTAAAATAAAACCTGCCGAAGCATCAAAATATCTATCATCAGTAAGTTTATCTGGAAGAATAGCACCCGTTTGTGCGAAAAAATTACCATAATCATCCCACTGATCAGAGAATATAAGATCGGTAGTATTTAACCTATTAAAACTCATAACATTCTGTAAGGCCATACTTAAAAAAATATTGCCTCTAAACTCAAAATGAAAAGAAAATGGAACAATGCCTACATCTAAAGTTTGAAAAACTTTATTTATGGGCCCAATATCATTTATCTTCTGATCTATTAAATAAAACCCTCCACTCCAAACAACCTGTCCACCTCCTATCTTTCTTTTTCTTATAGTTTTACTTGCGTTAAATTCAATAATATTTGAATTAAAATTCTCTGCTATTCCGTTCCATTGATTTCTTCTTAGCATAAGAATCCTATTGTTATTATCAAAACCAGCAAATGCCGGATTCATATACATCATATTTAAATCAATCTGTGAAAAAGAAACATCTTGAGCTAGTAATGATGCAGAATGAAAATAAAATATTAGAATAACAATTAATCTTTTCATTATCTGACTAAATATATAGGTCCAGACTTCTTATTGTCAATACCTTGCCACATAGTTTTATCTGAGAACATACCTTGTATTTTCCATATATATGTACCTTGTTGCGCAGGCACACCATTAACTTTTCCGTCCCAGCCTATAGCAGGAGCTCCAAATTCATCTAATTGATCTGTCTCAAATAGTAAATTACCCCATGAATCAAAAATTTGCATACTATATTCTCTTAAAGATCTTCCTTTAGGTAAAAATATTGAAGCTTCACCACCATTATCTGTAGGAGTTAATGCATTAGGGACATATAAACCTTTAAAATAATCAACATCATGATTTATACATGTATCTGCAACACATCCATATACCTTTTCTTCAACAATTAAACAAACTGTAAACTCTCTACCTCCCTGATTAAGAGAATTTGATTGATATTGATATTCAAAGAGATTTACATTCTCATGAAATTGTGGTCCTTTTGGACCTATTGTATCTCCCTCACCTGGGATCCATGTAAACCAGAAATCATCTGGTGTCGCAAATACATTCGGGCTATATTTACTTGCTGTTGATCCTGTACCATCAAATAGGTATAGTCCAAAGTCAATTTCTTCTGGCGGGAAGAATATATCAGCAACAGGTGTTGGATATACTTTAATACTGTCTTTAAGAACAAACTCATCGAAACAATTATTATTTGTACCAACAATTAACGTTGGTGCGTATTTTGTTATTTCTCCATTAAATGTTACATAAGAATGAGGCGGTGGTATAAATGGGGAATCTAATGCAGCAAAAACCGTTCCGTCTCCAAATGACCAATTATAACTTGCAATATATGATGTATCATCTACTGTTCCAGAATTATCAACATAAAATGAAGCATAAGGAATAGATGATTGATCAATAAAGTTAACCTCAATTGGCTCACAGCCTGAATACAAATCAACAACAAACTGCGCATTAGGATCTGGATAAACCTTTAATTTATAAACAGAGTCTGATTCACATCTTTTGTTTTGTAAAGAAATTTCTAAATCATAAATTCCAGGATATTGGAAGGTATAAGGAGGCTCAAAATCAATATTTGGAGGATTTACAATGGTACCTCCAAATGGATCAACGATTGTATAAGTCCATGTATCTACCGCAAAGTGATCAGCTGTAAACTGATATGTCACATTTTGACCACATTGATCTATAGGATTATACTCTGGGACAAAGCTAATTCTTGGTTTTGGATATATTCTAAATGTATCTTCTTTTGATGCTTGACAACCAAAACTAGTTCTTCTTGTTAAACTAATATTATATAATCCTGGAGACCAAGCACCTGAAGGAGGCCCTTCAGCATAAAACACCCACTGAGGTAAAGATGTACTACTAAGTAGAGGGTTGTTATTAATCATCCATGCAGTATCATTAGGATCTTCAGGTGCAAGGAAATCATTAAACAAACTACCAACTGCAAAGTAAGAATTGTTAAAATCAGAAGCCCTTAATGAATCAAATTCACATATAGGAGGTACTGTAAAGTCAACAATAGGTAAAGGATGAATCTCTATAGGTTCAACACCTACATCTGGTGAGCGGAATGTATCTGTACAATAAGCTGAATCTACTACAATTAAAGTTGCGGAAACATATGCTCCTAAAGTGTCAATTACTGTCGGGTAATTGAAATCTGGACTCCAATCTACTGATGTACTATTGTTTGTATCATGGGTAAATGTCCAGTTCCAATACCATAATCCAGTATCCGTTGGTGTGGATAAGTTATTGAACTCAACGTCTTCTAATGCACAAGTATTATTCCACTCAAACTCTACATAAGGCTGATCATAAATAAATATCTGTGCTACAGTATCATCATAGCAGGTATTGGTATCTGTAACATCTAAGAACAAACTAAAATATCCACTTGTATTATTAAATATAGTTGATATAGTATCTGGGTGTGGAGGCGTACCATTACCATTATCGTAAAAGAAACCTTGTGGACTAGCTGTTGGACCAAAGTTCCAGTTCCATATGTATATTGGTGCACCATCATCATCATATGACTGATCCATTATATATAATGAATCTCTTTGGCATCTTACATCACCTAAAGAAAAACTAGCAATAGGGTTACAATATACTTGCACATAATTAATAACACTATCTACGCATCCTAGGTGATCTGTAACTGTAAGTTCCACTGCATAATTATCATCACATCCAACAAAACTAAAATTCGGATTTTTACTAGAGGAGTCTGATGTTCCTATATATTGACCAATAAAATCATCAAGATTCCAATGATATGAAGGATTTGGAGGAGAATTAATAGCTGTTGAGGTATTAGTAAATACTGTTATATCTCCCTCGCAGGCAATATTTGTTTCAAAACTTGCCTTAGGGAGATCGTATATTTGAACTAACTTTTTAGCGGTGTCTGAACATCCATATAAACCAGATGTAACTTGGTCATCATAAACGGTAAGTATAACAGGATAAATACTATTTGATGTTAGTGCTGTATCATAAAGATACACAGGGTTTTCTAAATTAGATTGAGATTGAGAAGAAGAAATATCTCCGAAGTTCCAGTACCATTGTACAGGATTAGTACCATTAACTAAAATACTTTGATTTTTAAATTCAACAGAATCACCATCACATATAGGTTCATTATCTATATAAAAATCTGCTAGTGGATTACATCTTACAACTGCTAATGTTTGATAATCATCTCTACAACTATTGCCGTCTTCAACACTTAATGTAACTTGATAAGTATTGCAATTAACATACTCATAATTATGAGTTGGAGTATTGACAATAGATGTATTGAGATCGCCATAATCCCATGTAAAAGTTAAATTAGGATCATCGCCCTGAAAATGAATAAATTCAAAAGTCGTAGGTGAGTCATCACACACTGTGTCAGATACTACATTAATAATAGATGGATTTGTATATACGCTAACAACTGTATCAAACATTGGCGAGAAGCAACCATCTGTATCTCTAACAATTAGTTGAGTATATTTATTTCCTGGTCCTGAAAATATCACTGCAATACTTTGTGACCCTGGGTTTGTCCCATTAACAAAACTATCTATGGGTTCAACTGTAGTCCAAAGAACACTATCAATATTCCATAAATTTGGAGATGTATTAGTATAATAGATAGCTTCTCCATCACACGCAGGGTTTGCTACGTAACTAGCTTCAGGACTTTGTTTTACGTATATTGAGTCTTGTAAGGTATCTTTACATTGTTTGTTGTCGGTAGCTATTAAAGTAACCATAAACCATCCTGTATCAGAATATATATGAATTCCATCTTCAAAAACAAAGGAGTTTTGAACACTATCAGTGCCTGCAGCTGGATCTCCAAAATTCCAGAACCAATTTATTATTGGATTAGATGTTGCTCCTAATGAGGAAGGTGCACCTGGCGAAGAAGTATTAATAAGTGTTGTAGTATCTCCAAAACACGTAATTCCTGCATTAAAATTAGGATTTGGTAAATTCCATATTGTAACAAATTTCACTAAACTGTCTGTACATGTAGCACCACCTATATCTCTTTCTACTCTAAGTTCAACACTATCTGAGTAGCCAAAAATGTTACTAACTATAGAATCATTAGCGTTAATAACGCCATTTGGACCAATATCAATAACTCCATTATTTCCAAAGTCCCAATACCATCTATCATTATCTGAACCTAATCCATTAATTGAAGCATCTAGAACAGTGGTATTGCCTACACATACCGGATTTACAATAAAAGTTGGATCTGCTCCTTGCAAAACTGTAATCGTTCGTGTTGTACTATCTTTACAACTATTTGCATCAGTTACAACTAGTTCTGCAACATAAGTGCCTGCTAATGTATACTGATAAGGTGCAAAACCTGTTGTATTAGAACTATAAGTAGTGGTTGGACTTGAATTCGCTGTATCAAAATCCCACTCCCAAAGATTTATTAGAGCAGTTCCAGGTTGAGAAAGAGTTCCATCAAACAATGTAGCATTATTAGGATCTAAACAAATAGTAGATGGAACAGAAAAATCAGCAGTAGGTCCTTCATATACATTAACATATTTTACAATACTATCAGGACAGTCTGCCAAGGTGGTTTGTACCTCTAATTTAATCTTATATGTACCAGGTGTTAAAAAGGTTGTGGTGAAAGATGGAACTCCTTGAGTAAAAGGCACATTATCAATATACCATTTCATTGTGCTTGGATCAGGATAAGTAGCTGTTAAACCAGCTACAGGAGTGATCGTTGTAGTATCTGAGAAGTATGATGTTTCACCTAAACAAATTGTGAGATCAGTATTAAAATCAGCATCAGGCTTAGGGTATACACGTATTGTGTCTCCACCGGCTGGAAAACTTTCATCTTGTGGGTTTATCGCTCCACCAGAATAACCTTGTATTACATGTTTTACTACATACGCTCCCGGTGTATTATAAATATGATAAACTGTATCATTTGGTGGTGTGAAATTCTGAGTCAAATCCGCAGCTGTTGTCGGAGCTGAAGGATCATAATCCCACCACCATCTAGTTTCAGTATTTGGGAAGGCTGATGTCGAATTATCTAAAAACCAAACAGTATCTCCTTCACAAACATTATTATTTAAAATATACACTTCTGAAATTACATTATTAGGTAGTACAGGCAATGTACAAAATGCAGTATCTGAATCACATTCATTATAACCGATAATACTGATAGTAAATCCAGCATTTGATGTAACTTGATAATCATGCGTTACAGCATTATTTTGTACAGGAGTCCCCCAAACATTAGCCGCATTTAATGGATTACCACCTGTATACCAATACGGAAAAATAGAATCTGGCTGTGTATTATCACCCCAATCAATAATTAAATAATCCGTATTTACTGTATCTATCCAAGGGTTTAATATTAACTCAACATCTAAAACAGCGATTAAATAATTAGTAGAATCTTCACAGTCTAAAATTGTACCAGCTTGAAAGACTTGAAAATCAACTCTTGGACTAGGTCTCACTGTTATTGTATCTCTTGTCGTATTATATCCACAACAGTTACTTACAGTTAATTGAACATAATAATCAAGGTATCCTATTGGATTAGCCTGTGTTTGTTGACCTAATAACATTGATGAAATATCAGATATTAATGGGAAAATTGGAATACTATCACTAGTTAAACTATCACTCCAGATAACACTATTGGTTGTATCTAAAATCTCCCAAACATAATCTAATATGTAGCCGGAGCTCGCATTACCAAATATAGTATCAACATAAAAAGGAGGATCTGTAATACAAATAGTATCAATAGTTTCAAAAGAACTTACTGGAATATCTACTACATTAATTATTTCAGTATCACTAGTGTCACGACAACCTTTATCTGAAATGACTATATGTCCAATTTCGTATGGTCCAGGAATAAACCAACTTTGAGAAAAATTATAGCTAGCACTATTATACAAAACTGGATATGATAATAGATTATTTACAATCCAAATAGAACTATCCAATAATCCTCCTAAAGGATCAAGAGTTGAAACTGTGTCACTGAAGTATATTGTTGAGTTAGTACACAAAGAATCTGGGTAACAAGCATAATCATAACTAAACGCCGCAACTGGATTTGGCCATATTGTGATTAATGAATCTTCAGAATCTACACAACCATTCATATCCTGAATTGTCAAACTAACTTGCCAAATTCCAAATGTATCATATACCCATTGATGAGGTCCTTCAGCAGAGCTTGTATCTGAAGTTGAACTTAAATCTCCAAAATCCCATTGCCAAGTATCAATATTACTATATGGTGAATATGAACTATCAGTAAACAAAACAGTATCATTATCACAGGTATTTGCCATACTAATGATAGCATCAGGAAGTGGAAACACCTTAATAGTATCTGAATAACTTGTATCTGTACATCCTGTACTTGTATTTCCAACAATCAATTTAATAATATAAAGACTATCATAAGTATTTGAAGTATTAGTTAGCGTAAACATCGGTTCGTATATAGCTGGTTTTGGCAGTGAATCATATGTTATTAAAGAATTCCCTTCGATTTTATAAACGACCCAAGTATAATCACCAATACTACTGTTTCCAGTTGTATCAGTATATAAATCAAAAGGTGCACATCCAATACTATCATTGATTTCGAAATCAGCTACAGGATCAACTATTGTAATAAACATCACACGAGCAGTATCTTGCTCACATAAATGTACAT
>CEVN01063974.1_pt1 | contig 45583 bp, 57 predicted proteins | sample 427041 | NCBI WGS metagenome assembly CEVN01 (sample SAMEA2623463, study PRJEB7988) | marine metagenome | biome: marine biome (ENVO:00000447); feature: surface water layer (ENVO:00002042); material: "saline water (ENVO:00002010), including plankton (ENVO:xxxxxxxx)" | depth 5 m
GCTGGTAAGACTCTTAATGCTGCTGATGCTGAGTGGTTCAATCACGTTAAAACTGTTAAAGAAAACACAGTAAAACCTTCATCTGTTGAGGAACCAATGGATCCTTCAATGACAGAAGACGAGGTTGCAGAATTTATGTCTGACGCTGCTGAACCAAATGTAAACAGACCTGCCAAACTATCAACACACGAACAACCCTGTTGGGAAAGATACTCAAATTGGGGTGGTGCATATGACGAATTGGGAACTGTATGATATAATATCTGTATAGATTTCTTGACTATATAAGATAAGGTATTAATTTATTATGCAAGTAAATAACATTGTAATCATCGGGGGTGGCAGTGCAGGTTGGATGACCTGTGCTGCTATTTTAAAGCTTTGCCCTTGGATTAATGTAGTATTAGTAGAGAGCGATAAAACAAAACCAGTAGGAGTAGGAGAATCAACTCTAGGACAATTCAATAAGTATCTGGCAGCACTAGGATTAGAAGATACTGATTGGATGCCTTATTGCAATGCGACATATAAAAATAGTATTCAGTTTACAAATTTTAGAGAGAAAGGAACTACATTTCAATATCCTTTCGGAAAAGATTATAATCATTCAATAGATGAGTTCTTTGATCTACAAAATAATAAACCAGAGGACTATGGTGCAGATGAATTCGCACCATTTATGAATCCAGAAAACTGTGCGATGGTGAAACATAACAAAGAATGGCACGGTAATGAAACACCAGAAGGATATGCTAATTGGACAGGATTCAATCCATTTCTTGATAGAGCATATCATTTAGATGCAGAAAAATTTGGACAGTTTTTAAAGGAACGAATTTGCGAACCTTGGGCAGAAATGGGAAGATTCACTCACGTTATCGGTGAGGTTAGAGGTATGGTGAAAGATATTTCTAAAGGTGGATCACCGTCTGCATCTAACAGAACTATTAATCAGTTGGGAGTCAGATTATCACAAGATAAGAAAACTATTGGAGTTCTTGGTGACCTGTACATCGATTGCACAGGTTTCCACGCTGCTCTAATTGAAGGTTTAATGGGATCATATTTTCACCCATTTAAAGATAGACTTGCAAATGATACAGCATTTTTTGCACGCATACCTTATAACAATCAAGAGCATCGTGAAAAATGGATGCATAACGTCACAGATTGCGAAGGAGCGAACAACGGATGGATGTGGACAATTCCACTATGGGATAGGATCGGAGCAGGTTACTGTTGGTCGTCACGTTTTGCTATGGAGAGTGAAGCACGAGGTGAATTTGAGCAATGGTTGGAAGAGAAATTTGATTGCGATTTAGATGAAGTAGAGATAAAGAAAATAGATGTTAAACACGGATACAGACAAAATGCTTGGGTGTTGAATGTTGTAGCTATTGGTCTATCATATGGATTTGTTGAACCTTTGGAATCTACATCACTATTGACAACACACGAGAATATTCTAAGGTTAGTTGATGTACTAAACAGGAGAGATGGATACGTTACCAATATTGAAAGACAGTGGTTTAACTATCAAGCACAACGTGAAATTGTAGGGTTCAGTAAGTTTGTATCGATGCACTATGCATTGAGCAAAAGAACTGATAATCCATATTGGAAATGGTGTACACAGAGAGCAGAGTATATGGATGAAGGAAAGTTTGGAGAGATCCAAACAACAGATAATTATGAGAGAACTGGATCAAGTCTTGACATATGTACAGAGTTAGATGAGTCACTTGATGGTATGAATTATATTATGGCAGGTATGGGAATGAAACTAGGATCTAGGTTCAATGCTGTTAATGAAAAATGGAGGAATTTAAAACGTGAAGATTTGATGGTACACTTAAATGAGGTAGACGATCATTATCAGAATTATAAGGAAGAAGTTTATAAGTTTATTGAGTCGGATGACTGCCCTAGTCATTACGAATACTTACTTAACAATGTATACGGTGGTGTAGATGATGTTCAATTTTCTTAGGAGAAAGAAACCTTGGATCAGGTTCTATTCACTAGAACCAGGTATAGCAGAATGCTATCCTCTTATACCTACATCTAAGGTAAAGAGAAGTTGGTTAAGCAAAGAACAGAAAGGAAAGAAATGCCCTTTCCAAGGTACACAAAACAGTTCTAATTGTCCTGGTATCAAACAGATAGCAAGGATGGGATGGGTTGTAGTTGCACCTATGGATTTCTATATTATGACAAATGGAGATGGTATATCATTTCAATATGAGATACCTAATCAGTTCCAGAGACACAGTAATTACATCTCAGATCACACACCTGAGCAGGTCATTCCTCTTATAGATAGACCAGATACCACACTCGCTCATATAATTAAGTTAGAATTGCCTTGGCGAGTTAGGGCATCCGATGACATCGTATTCTTGCAACAACCTGTCTATTGGAATAATGAACCACGATTCGAAGCAGTCGCTGGTATCTTCGATCCAAGATTTGCATTGCAAGTTAACGTACAATTAAAATGGTATGAGTTAAATAGTGGTGAAGAAGGAACTCTTGTGAAAGCAGGTACACCTCTCGCTCAATACATACCAATGCCACGTCAGGTTCTTGAATCATCTTGGTATGATCTCACACAGGAACCTGCTGAGACAAAGGACTGGGATCTGGAAGCAGCATTTAATTATTCAATTAAATCTGAATATATGATTCACGATACAGTACAAGGTAGAATAGCACGAGCAATGAAAACTATTAACTTTCATAAGGATGGTAAAAAACGATGACTATTGATGATTTGATTCAGAACTTTTATGTTCAAAAAGAAGCAACTCAGAAGAAAATTGAGGAACTCGATGAGACGTTCAGTAATAAGAAACTGAACCCTTATGGTGTAACAACTATTGAGTTCCAAGAGAGATCTGACGCATATAGTCAGAAATCAAGATTAGAGGGTGCTATCGATGCACTGTATATCGTAAAGAAAGAAATCTTTAACGATGACGGTGAAGTAGAAATCCCAGACCTAGCAAAAATGGCAGAGGAGGAAGAGATCGAGACAATCGGTCAGAAATCTGAAATGCCAGATACATTCCCAAATTAAACAAATGAACACATACCACATATACCTTAAAGATCGTTGTCTATTCAAAGACCTTGACGATGAAGAGTTTAGAGTAATATGGGGTCGGTTATACCACTCCTATTGGGATGATATAACATTTTCAGTTGTAAAAGACACAGAAGATCAACTTGATCTTGAACACTCTTATTAATTATGCCAGTATACAGAGACTATGAGATTAGACTCAATCTCAATGAACTAATTGAACACAGGATTCCAACCTGTGATCTATTACACCCAGACCACTGTTTAACAGAATCTCAAGTGGCAGATATTGCACACGATATTAATATGGATCTGGATTTGCATCCGATCTTTCATCAAATTGATGACCATATTATGAGATATGTGAAAGCAGCAGGAATCGATAACAAAGACCACTGGGTTGAAAAAAAATTACCTGATTTAAACCAATGAAAGGAACATCTAAATTAAAAGAAGCAACAATGGGACAACATAAAGCAGCAGAGGAGCAACCCTTTGTTGGTATGATGTTCGGGGGACAGTTGACAGAACAATCATATGCAATCTATTTGCATAATCAAATCATACAATACGCAGCACTAGAGAGTGCAGCATATGAACAAGGTATGTTAGAAGAACTACCTGACATTGCTAGAGTACCTGGTATGAGAAAGGATTTTGATGAATTATATGATGGTAAGACTGAACTACCAGTTCTATCTACCACTAAAAGATTTGTAGAATATATTGAAGGTTTAGATAAGGATGACTTCCTATATACTCATAAGTTAATGGCACATCTATACACCAGACATATGGGAGACCTGATGGGTGGACAGATGCTTGCAAAGAAAGTACCAGGATCTTCAGCAATGTATGAGTTCGCTGACCCTGATGCTCTTAAAGCAGCAATTCGTGCTAGACTCGATGACTCAATGACTCCAGAGGTCAAGTTTGCTTACGAGATAGCAACCAGAACTTTTGTTGAAATGTTACCTTACGCTAATGTCAAGACCACCTAAACTAAATTACAATACACATCCCCCAACTATACGAAATCTACCTCGTGAGTTGAGGGATAAAGTGGTTAAAAAAACTCAGCAAACAATTAAAAATTTAAAAGCATTAATGGACAATCTTTTTGTATGAAACCTGTGAATTATATTCCAAATTTTATTTGGAAATTAAATTACAACTTTGAATATGAAGGTGGTGTTTTACAGTATGATGTAGGATGCTTGTTCGATGAAATTGCAAAGAAAGATATAATTAGAAATAGTATGTTAGAGGACGGTGATGCTTTTTCAACAGCGATCGCATCACGTTCACCCATAGCACCACACAACTGGGAATGTTTACAAAAATTCTTCAATGTAATATATCCAAAGTTAAAAGTTATATGGGATGATTGGGAATATTTTGATATGGGATTCAGACCTGTACAGAGTTGGGTCAACCTACACAAGAAAGGAGGACGGACACTAGAACACTCCCATAGTCCTTGCCCGATGGTTCTATCGTGTTATCTTAAAGCACCCGAAGGTTCGGGTGATTTCTTAGTTAGAGACCCCTTAGAGAGTCATAGAAGTGGGTATCCACAAGAGAGTCAAGAAACTATATGGAGGTTGATAGAAGTTAAAACAAATGATATACTGGTATTTCCAGGTTGGTTACAACATAAAACCCAACCAAATGCGACCGATGAAGATCGGGTAGTTCTGACGTTTAATTATGAAGGTTTTTAAGAACATTATACCTAAACCTTATCAGGATAGAATTGAAACTATTATGTCTGATGTATCCTTTAAATGGGGATTACTATCTGATGTAACATATGGTTCTGATTCAGCAATGAGAAATAAGTTTCCAAATGCTCAAGGTAGTGTTGGATTTGCTCATCTATTTGCAGATAGAGCATCACAAACACAATCAGATAACCTAGATTTTATTCTACCATTACTCTTACATTTCACAGAGACAAATGATTTTGATCTGATTAGAATTAAGGGTGGATTACTACTACCAACTACACCTTATCGCTTAGGTTCTCATAATATGCCACACGTTGATTATGAAGAACAAGGTATAACTACAGCACTATATTATGTGAATGATTCAGACGGAGATACCGTCTTTTTCGATGATACATATAATATAGTACAGAGGATTAAACCAGAGAAAGGTAAGGTCGTCATCTTTGATAATCTAATTTATCACGCATCTACCTGCCCACAGTACTCTAAAACTAGGATGGTTATTAACTTTAATTATGCACTACACTAGCGAAGAAACTATACCAACTGTGGTGGTTGATAACTTCTTTGAGACACCTAGTTTGGTTGCTCAATATGCACGTCAACAACAGTATTTTAAATGTACTGAACATCCCGCAGGTGGTACCTGGCCAGGTAAAAGGACACCATTACTTGATAAATTAGATCCAATACTACATCAAAAAATATGTAGTAAACTGATAAGGTATTTACCACATCATATGGGTTTTGAAATTGCAGATATGACATTTCATATCTCAACTGAAGAAACAGGAAACGGATGGATTCACACCGACCCACCACATTTAGGAATCGGGGTTGTTATCTATTTGAATGATGGTATCAGAAAAAATACAGGAACAGCATTATATGATGTTCCACCAGGTTACTCAGGACAAATGTATGAAACAGAATTCAAATCCCAAATGTCAGCAGAAAGTCAGGAAGAAAGGGATACTTTCGCTGACGTACAGCAAAAGTGCAACGAGGATTTTAGGATGTCTATAAATGTAGAAGAGAGATTCAATCGTTGCATCATTTTTGATGGTAGGAAGTATCACGGAGCAGTTGGTTTGTATGGTGACAACCCAGAAAATGCTCGTCTCACCCTAGTAGCATTTCTAAGAGGTGTATTAAAATGAAAGTTGTAATCCACGATCCAGTAGAGGTATTGGCAGAGAACAAATTATATGTTGTTCGAAATGCAGTATCTAACGAGACTTGTGAACATCTTGCTAAAGAGTATCTTATGATTAAAGATATTGTTGAAGCAACATCACAAGGACCTACAAGCGACCCTATAATGCCTGGTGCATTTGCAATGTATTCGCCAGTATGTTTTGAAGCAATGGGACAATCAATTCAACCTATTGTAGAGGATGTATTGGGTGTACAATTACATCAAACATTTAGTTACGCTAGAGTATATGTTAAAGGAACTAATCTAGTCAGACATCGAGATAGGACAAGCGGTGAGTGGGTTGCGAACGTGTGTATCACCAGAGACGATGTGGATTGGAAGTTTTATATCGAACTGGAAGGAAAGTCACATCAAATATTATTAAATCAGGGAGATATGATTATATTCAGAGGACATAAAGATTTCCATTGGAGACCAAAATACACAGGTGAATTACAAATTCAAGCATTTGTATCTTATGTTGATCAAAATGGAATATATGCTGATAACAAATATGATGGAAGACCGATGTTAGCAGCACCTTGGGAGACAGCAAGTGATAAGATTAAACAAGAACAATCAATGATTAACTCATCCCCTTATTATACTTAATTATGGACGAAAACATTCTTAGCGATAAACTACCAGAGGTCAAGATCCCTACCTATGGTTTGTTTCCTACACCTATTTCTGTTTACACAGCATACAATCATAAACAGTTGAAAGAAGAAATTACAACGTTTATCAGTATGATGAATCCTGATGATGTTAAACAATCCCCACGATCAGATATTAACTTAAATGTTATGCAATTAGGGGAAGATAATATACTGGACAAACCAGAACTATCTAACGTTAAAGCAGAGATATTACAGGCAGTTGATAAGGCAAACGAACAATCATATGCATATACTTTAAGCGACCCAATTAATATAACTGATAGTGTTATTGAACTAGGAAATAAGGATGCAATATATCTACCACACGAACAATCTAATTGTTTATATAGTGGATGCTATTTTGTAAACTATGATGAAATTAAACATTCACCACTTAAGTTTAGGAGAGCAATAGCGTCACCACATTATCCTATTATTCAGTATCCTAACAACGCACTCACTCCCTTTAATTGTTTAGATCAAAACGTACCATATAAGGAAGGAGATATTGTTATTTTTCCTAGTAACTTATCGAGAGGTTATGAAGCGAATACCGATGGTAATCGTATAACTATATCATTTAACGTATCGATATGAAAATCAATAATATTATTACAAGAGATAATCCATTTTACGTCAAGTCGCCTGACTTTATTATTATGGATAATGTTATTTCGGAAGCATATCAAGACTGGTTAATTGACTGTATCAAGAATGAGGATTTGATGTGGCATCGTAAAGACCACGCAATTACAGAAATGCTACCTGATGACCCTCGCAATGGGTTTTGTAATTTCCATTATTTGTATGAGATTGACAAAGGTGGAGAGTTATCACAGTTATGTAATGCTTTTATGCCTTTGGCACTTGAGTTTAGGACTAAACTTAAATGTGAGTGCCTATTGAGGATGAGAGTTAATTGTGTTCCTAGTTATCCTACTCAACAGATACAGTTACCACACGTTGACAGTTACGTTAAAGGTGCTTGGAATGTGATATACTATATTGACAATAGTAATGGCGATACTGTCATCTATAACGAGAGGACTCAAGACCCTAATCGTTATATGGAAATGGCAAAAGCAGATAAGTTTACAGAAATGACTCGTATCACTCCTAAGAAGGGGAGAGCAGTAGCATTTAAAGGAGACTTATTCCACGCATCTACGCTACCTATTAAAACTTGGAGACCAGTTTTAAACATTAACTTAAGCGAACAAGTACCAGTTAATCCACAAACAGCATACAATCCAAATGACATATAAAATTAGAGACGGTCACGATTGGACATTATGGAGATCGCCAGCAGTAGAAAATGAGTCAACAGAAATGATCGCTCAGATAGGTAGATCATTCAGACTATTTAAAAAGACATTTAGTGGTCTTGACTCATCACTAAAGAATGATGGTTTAACTCTTGGAGCATTGCCTGATATATTTAATGTACAAGATCAACATAAAGAAGATTTAGAGCATCTTAATACAGAGACAGATTTTAGTGGATATAGATTCTATAATCTATTTGCATTAACATCGCCTAGTCCATTATTCTGGTTACTGTTTAAGGATATACAGACAGTAGTAAGGACAACACTACAAACGGATGAACCACTATGGATGCAATGTTGGTTTAATTACCACGAACCACATCAAGTATTGAAGTGGCACGATCATCACTTCCCATACCACGGATATGTAAGCATTGACCCAAAAGATAGTACAACATTATTTAAAGAAGGAGATATAAAATATGAGATAAAGAATGAGATAGGAAATATATATTTTGGTAAGGGATGGGATAGAATGCATATGGTGAGAGTGGATTCACCCTATGAAGGTAAACGCATCACGTTAGGGTTCGATATAATATGTCAACCTGATGTACCTGACGATCAGTTCTCTATTATTCCACTACTTTGACCACTCCTATACTTCTATCTAACTCAGTTCTCATAGAAATGAAGAAAATCTTACAATCCCTTAAAGTTGGTACTAAGATACGTTTTGATGGGGATGAGGGATATATCTTTGGTATGTACGATGAGTATCTGGTTATGTGTGTAAGAGAAATTGAAGATAAAGGATCAAGGTATGGTAAAAGATACGTTAATGTGCTAATATATCCAAAGGACTGGGAAGATATAGAAATCGAACCCGATCAGTATCCTACAGACCATAGGAACTATCAAGGTAAGACGGACGATCATCCTGGAAATGATATGTTACCACCTATTGAAAAACGATGAACTTAAAGAACACCTTTGTAAACTTGCAAGTGTCAAGGAATGAAGCGGAAGCAATTCTAACAGCACTAAACTATTTGCATTTGGATATGCAAAAGAAAAGCGAAGACATTCACGAGATCAAGTATGCTGACATATACAACTATATTAGAGAAGAGACGGACAAAGTAAATAATGCAATCAAGAAGGCAAAAGCAAAGCAACCAGTTGGAGAGTGGTAATGCCATTAAGGAAACTAGCAAAAGTCAGACCTATTAGTGATAGGGCAAAACTTCAGTTTGTTGAGAATATGAACAACAACGCTATGGCATATGTTGAGGACAAACGGAGCGATGGTAGGGTATTTCTATCATCGCAACATAATCCACAGTTCTGGTTCTGGTCAGATGGTACTGATGACCCACATTGGAGATATGAGGAAGTATGACGGAAGGAAAAGGAGGAGACTCCCTAAAACTAGAGGTCACAGAGGATGGCAAAGTTACGTTACAATGGGATAAGAATGACCCACATTGGTCTTTTTTAGGTCAACTATCTGACGATCAGATAAATGAATTCATACAATCAGCACTAGAAGATGACAAACTTAGATCAGAAAATTGAAAATGCTCGCAAGAGAATTTCAGAGTTGGAATTACTTATTGTAGAGTGGCAAAAACAAAACAACACTTATGAAAGAACAGAAATTCACAGCACCACACGAGTTGGTAAGGATTTGGACGCACTCGACTCTTATCTTAATGATAATCAAGTTGGAGATAAACAGAATAGAGAGAACCCATTAGACAGTATGCCGATCGCTACTGAGAACCCTAGACCAGAGGAGGAGATCGCTGATTGGTACAGTTAGAATACTGTCATACATTGTGGTGATATTGTATCACCCATACTTTATAATGAATTTATTGATACAAATTTGATGGTTACATTACGTCCGCACCAGAATCGTGCTATTGAAGCGATGCACGAGAATACTAAAGGTCAAGTTATAGTGCCTACTGGTGGTGGTAAGACTATGATTATGATTCATCACGCATTGCAGAAGTTTGCGAAGAATGAGAAGTTTGCACATACAGCAATTATCGTAGCACCTCGTATTTTATTAGCACAGCAATTATGTAATGAGTGGAAGCACTTCCACGATGACGTTGACGTTATGCACGTCCATAGTGGTGGTAGTTCATACTTCAATACAACTGATATTGATAAACTCAACAAATACTATCATAAGTCAACTAAAAATATGCTTATATTCACGACTTATCATAGTTTGCACAAATTGGTTGCTAGTGAAGTAGAAGTTGATGTAATATATTATGATGAAGCACACAATAGTGTTGCTAAGAACTTTTTCCCTAGTGTTCAGCACTACTCTAATCAGTATGGTGTCAATTCCTACTATTTTACTGCTACTCCTAAGTTTGTGGGTACTGTTAATCCTAATAAAGGTAAGTATGGAATGAATATTCCTAGTGTGTATGGTAAAACTATTTGTAATGTTCCTGCACCAGAATTAGTTGAAGGTGGTTCTATTGTTAAACCTACTATCGTACCATTTGAGTTAGATATTGATAGGACTAGACACAATAGACACATCCACGATGCAATGGCAACTGTTAAGTGTTTGCAAGAGATTACAGACCCTAATGCTAAGGTTGTATGCTCAGTTGGTAGTTCTAAAGTATTGTCAGCAATGCTATCCAGTACTTCACTACTAGAGGATTTGAAGGAACTAGGATATGATGTTATGCACGTTACATCTAAGTTTGGTGCATTTGTTAATGATAAGAAGGTCAACAGACACACATTCATAGAGACACTAAACAAGTGGGGTAAAGAGGATAGAAGGTTTATTGTTTTTCATTATTCTATATTATCTGAAGGTATTAGTGTTAGTGGATTAACTCATAGTATTATGTTGAGACAGTTAAGCATCATCGAAATGGCACAGACTATTGGTAGAGTCATCCGTATGAACCCAGAGGACAGAAAAGATATTGCAACTGGTAAACTCAAGAGTGGACAGTTACAGTTCTATCGTAAGTCAACTGGTTATGTATGTACACCAGTTAAATCACTAAATACTTTGAGAAGACTAGAGAGAGTTGTGGATGACATTTTTGTTAAAGGCATCCCACCGCTTCCTCTATCATATAAATAAACCATAGGAAAGAATTTATTAAGGACTAAAATGGCAACTACAAATGCAAATAATTGGGCAGATTTGCTTGTCGCTGAACTAGGAAGTAAAGCGAAAGCATATAGACTTGCTCAAGTCAATGCTAGACTAACATCACAAAGTTATGGTGGAAGTGATGATAGACTCTCAGCGAAGAAAACTAAGATCGAAGCGGATGACGCTAGTGTCACTTGGGTATTCACTAAAGAAGATGTTGCATCAAGTGATGACCTAGTGATTAAAGCAAAAGCACCTAGTGATAGAGGTGGACATACAAGAGTATGGGGATATGTAGAAGGTACAAGTGGAAGTAATGAAGGTTCAGTAAGGAAACTATTAACTGACCCATATGTGGCAACTAATAGTATTAATGACGCAAATAGAGCAACATTCTTTGGAAAAATATCACATTTGGATGGTAAACAGTTCTAACTTACATCATTAATATGAATGAAATACTTGATCTCTTTCCTACGAGACTACATATAAATCAACACGCAAACGATAGTATTACAGAGGAAATCTGTAGTTTAGTGGAATATATTCAGAATGAATATGTTCCTACGATTCACTATAATAGTGAACAGAATAATAATATAAACTTATTTGAGACACATAAAGATAAGTTAGTTCACTTCTTAGAGTGGCACAGATCAGTAGTAAATGAATATGTTAGTCACGATAAGTGGGAATATTCAGAAAGTTGGTTAAACATATATCCTACTGGTGGTTCTCAACCAGTACATAACCACGTTGCTAACGATTGCCAAATATCAGGATGCTACTACCATAATACTACTGAAGAAATGGGAGATTTAACTTTTCATCATCCTAACCCATATTCTGATATTGACCTATGGGGATGTGGAGACAAAACGATGTGGGTTAAGACTTATCCCAGTACGACTATTTTATTTCCCAGTTGGTTAAATCATAACACAGATAATAATGCTGATGAGCAAAGTAAGATCAGTATAGGATTTAATATTCAAGTTGGTAGAATACAAACTGGTATTAGTGGCACTTGGTTAGGTAAGGATACTGTTATACACGATAGAGGTTATAAAACGTTAGATGGTAGAGTCTATGAATCCAGTTGAATAACTGTCACATAGATTTGACCATACCATAGCATAACCTTTATAATAGTATTAACAAGCAAATTAATTTATGTCAAACACAGTTCTCGAACTAACAGAAAAACTAACTGACTCACTAGAGCAGAACTATAAGAATTATACTATAAGATCATTTACTCGCAATGTTGAGAGAAATGATGAACTAATGTCAGACTACTCTAAAGAGAGACTTGCAGAAATTGACAACGGAACAGCGAAACTAATGAAATTCCGTATTCAAGAAGGTAAGAAGTATTACAAGATCATTCAATGTGAGTGGGATGACTATAAAGGAAGAAATGAGTATCGTGATGGCGGTGTTCACGCATTTGTTGACAAGTTTAGTGCTGATGTTTACAAACCTGCATCTTGGAAAAGTCCTGCAAAGCACGTTAGATTTAACTTGAGGAATGAGGTTCATCAAGCGAATCTATTCAACCCACTCTACACAGATTGGGCAGGTGGTTACCTTTATATGAGGTAATCACTATGTTATTCACAGTTTACGATATTGAACTCTATCTAGTGGAAGTTGGGGACGGAGACCCAGATTTACAACTAACTCAGCAAGAAGAGTATGTTTTAAATCAAAGATGCCTAGGTAGATGGAGAGCAAAAAATGAAGATGACCTAAGAGATCAAATATTTGATTTTAGTGGTTATCCAGTTGAATCAATTAAGTATAAGGTAAAAAAATGATTTTAGCATTAACAATCTTGACCATTCTATTAATATGCTCTATAATAGTTGTATATTATTATAATCCGCACAATTAATGAATTATGTAGGTCTTGAGGTAGTTTTTTGGACAACACTTGTTATGTACATCCTTATTAGGTTAGGTGTATTTAAAAAATGAAAGATACTATTTTATATGGGGATTGCAGAAACACATTAAAGACAATAACAGAAAAGTGTCAAGTGTGTGTTACATCCCCACCTTATTATGGTTTAAGGAACTATGGTAACGAGGATGACCAGATCGGTATGGAACAGACTCCCGAAGAATATATTCAGCAATTAGTTGAAGTATTTCGAAGTGTTCGGGATGTTCTAAGCGATGATGGAACATTGTGGGTTAACATAGGAGACACATATTATAATTATCGTAGTGATGGGAATTATCCTAAGCAAAGTGTAAGTAAAACTAATCAAGATTTACCTAGTTTCACACCAGTACGAGGAAATAAGTTTAAAAATTTAAAATCTAAAGATTTAATTGGCATCCCTTGGATGTTAGCATTCGCATTACGTCAAGATGGATGGTATTTACGTCAGGACATAATTTGGAATAAACCTAACCCTATGCCAGAATCAGTAAGAGATAGATGTACTAAATCTCACGAGTACATTTTTCTTTTATCGAAGAGTAAGAAGTATTACTATGATAATGAATCAATAAAAGAGAAAGCGAAGGGAGAACGATGGGGTAAAAATACTCCTATTAATATGGAGAATACAAAAGATACTGATAACCAGTTTAGTGGACTCACTAGACCTAGAAAAATGGTTTATGAGAAGAAAAACAAGAGATCAGTATGGACAGTTACCAGTAAACCATTTAAAGGTAGTCACTTTGCAACTTTCCCACCCGAACTAATCACTCCCTGTATTTTGGCAGGGTCTCGTGAGAATGATATAATCCTAGACCCATTTATGGGTAGTGGAACAACAGCGATGGTTGCTAAGGAATTGGGTAGGCATTACATAGGATGTGAATTGCACGAGGACTATGGTAACCTTATACAACAAAGACTAGGATTGATGGCATTCTCGTGACAGTTGTATTAGTGTCACATACTTTCCCCATTATCAAATAAAATACAGTATATTATAAATGTTCAGTTAATTACATTTTCACTCCCCCTTATTAAGTCATTAGATGACTAAGCAGATTTAACTAGCATAGTTAAAACGATAAGGTTTTTAATTATGAGAGTACGACTTGTATTAACTGAACCCACCATTGCATTTAACAATTTGAAAATTACTCTCAAGAATACTAAAAAAGAAATCTTTGAAGCATATCAAGGATCTCAAAATGTTAGAGAAGAGAGAACAGTTCTTGTTTACATAAGTATCATACTTTTTGTATTTAATTGCTTGTTCTAGTCCAGTTGTATTAGTGTCACACTAAACCCCCATTTGGGGGTTTTTTCATTTAATATAATAATATAAACAAACAAATCAAATGCCTACTAATTTCAAACAATTTTTAGATTACGTTGAGTCATTCTACTTACCTAGTCATCCCGATGTACTATATCCAATTCCAGGATTAAATAGAGGAGAGATAGCAATCGCTACATTAAACTATCTTGATCTATGTGCTTGTGATGAGAATGTCAACTGGGGAGACGGAGATTCACTAGACAGAGAGAGAGTTAGAGATTTCATTTTTTCAAGGAGAGCAGTTTAATGACATTATCAATCAAAGAATACGACAAAGTTGTAAGAAAATTTGTTGATGATTATGTTAACAATCTTACACCAGATCAATTAAGAGAAATCGTATCTGAGCAATCACATATTGATTTTGAAAACATACGTCAAGATACTGGACAAAATTCAGTATGGGAAGAAATGGCGAGTTGGGATAGTGAGGTATTTGAAAATATCTCAAAAGAATTTAATTTAGAGGAGACAGTTTAATGAAAAGTTTAATTTTTGATAACCCATCCCCTAGATATGATGACCTATCAACTAGGGAACTACTTGAAAAGTCACTTGAGCAATTAAAGATTATTCAACGTGACAATTTAAAAAGAGAACCTAATCATCCTAGAAATCAGTTTAAATATACTATAATAGTTCCAGATCATCCACTTGGGTATCACGAGCATTATACTAATGATTTAGAAAATGCTAAAAAAAGTTGCATCGAGTGGGCAACTGACTACGGTAAAGCATCCGTAGAAGACCAAAACTTAAACACAATTTATTCAGTAAGATGAACATCCCAACCTACGACTTTCCCCATTCCCCAATTTTAATTATTGGATTCTTTGGAATACTCACAGCGATGACAGTTCTATTTGTTGCAAATAGATCGTATTTCACATCCCCATTTAACGAGGACAACAAGTAATGCAGACTCTAACATTTTCCTGTAAAATTCAATGCGATGATGATGGGGTTAATCCGCTACATCTATGCGAAGAGATTCAAGCATACTTGAATTCAAATTGCTCTAATTCAGAAGTTGTTGGTTACAACCTCGAAGTAGAGAGACTAACACCTTTTTATGCTAAAGAAGTGTATTAAAGGACAGTTGTATTAGTGTCACATATTTTTACCATTTGACACTAATCTCGACTATATTATAAATGTGGTAGGCAAGAGTGAGCGACCCCAGAGGAAAATGCTCTTTAATTCGAATCTCTACCACTCTCAATTCAATTCAAATCAAATGGCAACTAAAAAGAAACCTATTCATCTATCCATCATTATGGACAAACTTTCCGATTTAGGTTGGGAATATACTTGTAACAGAATGTCAAGATCGGGTATGCAAGTGTATGATGAGTTAATGACCTACTTAGGTGGATTAGATAAAGGAGAGCATTGGAATGAAGATGCATATGCTGACGCTAACGGAGATTGGTAGTGAAATGGCAAATTATACTTCCCCATATGATATTGGTATTGGCGATGTCGTCAATTTCAATGGAACACAGTACACAGTTCTCACTAATTATATAAAAGGAGAAACTGATGCTCAAGGTCACACACCTAGAGAAAACAGAACTATTTTAATTGATGATAGTGACAATCGCACTATGTGTCAAGATTATACATTAATGGAGGTCATCGAAAATGCCAACAGTTGAGAGAGATTTACGAGGTCAGGAATATATTTCAGTAAGTGCTGAATTGCCTGATAAAGATTTTTATCCCATTGCTCACGCTATTTGGAAGGCACTTGACGATAATGGCATTATTTTAGATGATAATGCTGAATTAAGTATAAGAGTATATAACGGTCAAGACTTCACAGAATAAGACAGTTGAGATAGTGGCACATTTCATATTGAAAACGACCTACCATACCCTATAATAATAGTATAAACAAAGTTAATTCAAATTAAAATGTCAAATAAAGTTCAAAAACCATTTCGCTACGATCTTACTGATAAGCAAGACGTAGTTCTCACTCAAATGCTCACTTTCTTTTCAGAGTTGGGATGTGGTGGGGATATGAATCCCGATGATTTCGATTCACTCTTTGATTATGTTATGGGTGGAGGGGAGACTCTCATAGGTCAACTTGAGAAGGGAGACCAGTAAAAATGTCAGTATTACATCACGAGAGCATTTTAGAGACAATCTTTGACGAGGTAGTTGAAGAGTCACTTGCTAATTTAAAAAAAGAAGGATTTGACGTTACAGAGTCCGATCTCGATATGAAAGCAATCGAAAAAACAGTTTACAAAAGATTTGAGGATTTATGCCAATGACCTATTCAACTAGAATAACAAAAAATGATTTATGTTTAAATTTTTTGTGTGACGTTTATACCAACTGGTTGGACGATCAAAAAATTGACCATAAAATATGTGCATCTGAATTACTGTATGGTAGAATTAGATCACAGTTAACCAACTCTCAAAAACAATGGTTAGGAACATTTATTGAGATTTGGGAAGTAACTTCTGAAAACACTTAATTAAGGAGATCAAAATGACCAGAGCAGAATACGAGTTGGTTTTTCAATCATTGAAATTCTACCGCACTTTTATGACAGATGAGCAAGAGGTATTATCTGAGAAAATTTTGGATGACCTATTTTATCCAGAATTTGATAAACTTGCATCTATAGGGATGACAGACTAATGGATAAAGCACTAATTAATGAACTCAAATCTTTTTTAGTTGAGAGATATGTTGACAATATGAGTACAAAAGATTTAGTTGCTTATGTAACTGATGATCTTGATGACTTATACAAGAATATGCCTGATGCAGAATTTCTTGATGAATGTCAAAATTATTGGGATGATAGTTTTGGAGAAGTAATTGACGAGATTCAAGACTATATGAAGTGTGACTTCAAAAAACCATTAAGAGAACCATTTGAGGAGACTAACTAATGAACAGATCAAAACTTGAAAAACTTATTACTGATTTTGTAATAGAGAATAATCTCGATGCTTCATTTGTACAACAAACAGAAGGATTAACATATGTTCGCTTCACAGTTGAGGAGGACGATTCCGATGATTAATGATCTCATCGAAGAAGTCAAGTCCTATTGTGACAGTTAAATATGTGTCACAATATCCCTCGCATAGGGTACACAGTTCCCTATAATAGAAACAACAAATCAAATTCAAATGGAAGCAGTAATTACAAAAATGACTCCCGAACAAAAGTATCAGGAACTATTTGAAGCAATGTATCAACTTTGCGATCAAGAGAACTGGGGAGACCCATTTTCATATGCTAGATCAAGAGAGATACATCTTGCAGGAATTTTAGGTCACTCAGTTGCAGATGACTATTCTGGTGCGGATGCATTTGACGAGAATGGCAATCCAGTTGAATATAAATCCACTATTGGCAAGAAATTAACAGCAACTTACAATGGAATTTCAGTTCAACCAACTTGGCACGATCAGGTTCGCTATTTGGTAGAAGAGAAAATTGGCAAGTATCAGCATCACTTTTACGCACGATACCATAAAGGTAAAGTTGTTGAAGTGTGGAGACTTGAAGCGGAGGACGTTTTGAGCATTTTGTTTCCCCCATTAAAGAAGCAATTTGATGATAAAAGAGTTAAAAAAGACCCACGTCTAGGTTATACAATCAGCAATAAACTTATCAAACAATTTGGAACTCAAGTATTATGAACACTTTCGAAGATTTTGACAACACAGTAATAGAGAATGAAAGAGCGATGAATATCGAAGTTTTTTCAACTCACTATTTAAAGCGATGTAAAAAGTTGATCGATAGCGACCGACTAGAGGATTCTAACAGTATATTCCAGGAATTTATTGTTGATGGAATCGACCCAGAGGAGGGCAATTATAAGTTTATTTTCTTGCAAGATTTAACAGACTACTATCACGAGGACGATTAAATTTCAAATCTGGGAATGACTTTGCCCATAAAAAGTTGAGTCAATTTGACCTTTGATTTGTTTTAAAATGGCACTTACTTCACTTGAATACCTATTCATTCAAATGGATACCGCAGACAATGGAATTCAACTCCTTAATTTTATTGATGCATATCTGGAGAATGTCAATAGTTAGTATGACAGTTTAATTAGTGGCATAAAACCCCTAGAAATAGGGGTTTTTTCATTTATAATGAATATATCAAACAAAGGAGAAAAAATGCCACTTTCAACAGTTGTAAGCAAAAAGACTTGGAACACAGTAAAACTAGATGTATATCAAAAATTACTCTTAGACAGAATCGACTCATATGGAAGTGGCGATTGGAAAAATGGTCTATCAATACACCATAAGCACGATATGAGTCAATTCTCAAATATTATCATAGGTGGGGATGTAGTTGGTAAAGTTGTTTACGATGTTGCCCACGATGATATTAGTCAGGATGATTATAGAGCAATCCATATTGATAAAACAAAATTCGCTCAGGTATCTTATATTGCATTTGGTAATGATATTTGGGATTATCGTAAATCTCAGCAAGTTGCAAGATACAGAAATATGTTAGCGAAGTTTTACACAGTAATACAAGTTGCTAATAAGTGCATACAGTACTAAGAAGTCAACCACGATTATGCCACTTTTATTAGTGGCACATAATCACCTGTATTCACCCTAAAATCCTTTATAATAAGGATAACAAACAAATTAAGGCACTTTTCACATTATGAGAAAAATTGAAAGACAAATGAACAACGCTATCAGAACAGGTAGAAATTTCAGTTCAGCGAACACTTCAGTTAGTCACGACAGCGAAGGTGCTAACGTTTACCTACACGGAAATCACATAGCAACAGTTAAAGATAACTCAATTTTACTATTCGATGGCGGTTGGCAATCCAATACAACTAAATCAAGACTAAACGCACTTTGCTATGAATTTTCATATGGTGCTAGAGTTTTTCAGAAGAATTTTGAGTGGTTCGTTGGTTACAAAAACGTAAGCGAAGATTTCGTTAACGGTTTTGAGTTAGCATTATCATAAGGGAGGGCATAAAAATGAAAGGTTTAAACATTGATCTAACCAAATCGCAGTATATGATGTTATACAACATCGTAACCGAAGCAATGCCTAAAGATTATAATCCCAATTTTGACGTAAACACCTATGACAGTTTACTAGATCAAATTTGTAACGCTAAATCTACTTACTTATGATGACTTCCAGGAAACCCGAACAATCAGCACTAAATGAGGAGATTTACAAACAACTCCTCGACCCTAGTCCCATTATACAGTATTATTACAACATCCGACCACCTAAAAAGGAAAACTTGACTAGGGATTAAATCTAATATATAATAAGAGGGATTAAATCTTATTATGAATCCATTTAAAAAGATCGATGAGAATACCTATCAGGACAGCGAAGGTATTCTATATAAACCAATTCCCCATTACGAGGATTATTTTGTTTCTAATATGGGCGAAATTTATTCAACTAAGTGGGGGAAATGGAAGAAATTAAAAACCCATTTAAACGAAAATGGTTATCGAAGAGTTACTTTAAGACAAAACGGTAAAACAGTTGTTAGACGATGTGCTAGGTTAACCGCACTTGCATACCATCCGCACGGAGATATTAATCTCAACGTCATACATATAGACAAAAACAAATTAAACGACCAAAGTAATAATTTAAAATGGAACTAATTCTTTATACTTTTCCACAGTTTTTCCACAGGTTAAGTATATTTTACCGTATTAAATAAATGGTTAATTAAATATAGTTAACTGTTTTATCTTTAGTCTAATTGTTTATATAAATGTACGGAGGATTAGCAACCTAAGCAGTCTATAATAGAAAACGGATTATGTCAACTATATAACACATACCCTTGACAAATTTCGAGAATCAAGGTTATAATTAGATAGTTACAATTTCGAACCCTATTTAACAACAACCCATCGCTAATTACAAATGTCTCGTAGTTACAAACAGAATGATATTCATTCCAGGAAACTAACACATAGTAAAGGCAATCACAGAGGTAAGAGAAACAAACCCCGAACAAATAAGGGAAGCAATTCTTACAACAATTCCGCAGATATTGCGGGCACTAATTATCACAAACCGTTTCAGCACTAATTGTAAACAATGCCTAACAAATATAAGATCTATTGTGATCTATTAGATGAGGGAAGTTTACCCCCTAATGAACAAATAGAGTTAGCACAGTTCTTGTTAGATACTGGACTAAATGAGCAGTTGTTTCAGTATCAACAACTATGCGACTATTTTGTCCTGGAAGGTTTATGTTATGAAGTAGGATTACCTACCTAAAATAACATTTAGCGACTACACAGTTACTAACACATAAGCGATTAAATTGCAAGTTGCTAATTAACACTTAGTGACATTATAATTTTTTGCATTGTGTTAACCTACAAAAGTATAGGGACGAGTATATTATCGAAATTCACTTTTGGAGTCCCTATATATTAAAAAAATCGCCCAGGAAAAAAATGTCCCAGAAGTTGAAGAGAAAATACGAAGAAGAATATAAACAATGGGTCGGTAAAGAATGGGAGAAGACTAGAGGTGGAGGTTGCTTCACTCTTCTATATGATATGGGAAAGGAGATCGGATATCACACCTGTAAGAAAGACTATAGTTTTAGTGACAAGGAGTTCCTTAGAGATCTGTGGGAACAGGAGGATTGGACTGCGATAAAAACAAGTGATATGGGAGAGGTTTTCGACCTTGACGACCTACAGAAGTTCGATATACTTATAATGAGACTGGAAAAAAGACTCAATCACTGTGCTTTATACCTAGGAGATGGGTTTGTATTACACCACAAAGCGTTCTCTAAGTCAAACATAGAAGCCGTAGAAACCTACATACCAAAGACACTGTATGTTATAAGAAAAAATGCATAGATTTATTACTAGGATAGAGGAGGATGACCACACAGGTGAATTATTTGTTACGTTGCCAGAATCTTTATTGTCAGCAGCTGACTTAAACGTCGGAGATGTGGTAGAATACAGTGTAGAGAACGAAACTATCACCCTTACCAAAACCGATGAATAACTCATTACAAAGTTTAACTGCAGCTGAGCTCGAAATGTGTTATGATGCAGTTAGGTATTATCAAATGAATCATATAGGTCCTTTTAAACACGGACAATATGATCGTGCTAATTCCATACTTGCCAAATTACACTATGTAAAAACACCTTATGACAGATCGGAAGCAGTCGGAACAGCAGACTGAGTGGACAATTACTCTTACAGCAGAAGAACGTCAACTCATTTGCAACTCAGGCGGTTGGTGTCTGTTGTACAAGGCAGAGGTCTGTGGTGGCAAACCCCTTGAAAACGTTCAGAAGACGTGGATTTCGATCCGTACTAAACTAGGAATGCCTGATAAGGGCTTCATAGAGTAGTAAACCCCTCTGAGACCTTACCCCCGCGAGCGTCGTAACTAACTATGAGCTTTGACTTTGATATTGTAGATGAATACTTAGACGCTGAGTCTCTTTGCATACTGCAAGAAGAGATGACTAGCGATAGGTTTAACTGGAATCTAAGTACGAAGGTGGAAGATCGTGCTCTTGATATGCTATTTCCGAATATTGCTCTTTGGAATTGGCAACTGTGTAATGTAATGTATGCGAATGGGCGACCTCTAACCCCTGAGTATGACCTTATACTCCCCCTAGTGAATAGAATTGCTCCTCGTGCGTTGATACGAGTGAAAGCGAACCTAGTGCCGATTACGGAGACTAGAAAGGAGTATCAATTCCATACTGATTTGCATCCCGAAGGATTCGAAGGAGCAAAGACCTCTATATTCTATGTAAATAGTAATAACGGTTTTACATCTATAAGAGATGAGATAACTGGATTTCAAAGGGATGTAGAGTCTAGGGAAAACAGATTGCTTACTTTTCCACAGGAAGTAATGCACAGAGGTACTTCTTGTACTAATACTTCTAACCGTATCGTTATCAACCTTAACTATTTCTAAATGGGAACTGAAATGCTTGCTATCAGAGACTTGTTGCTCTCTTGTCCTCCTGTGTATACTCTACCAGGTACTTGGACTAAATGTAACGCTGTTATTCCACACTATAACGCTGACCCTAATATGACCTTTGGGATCTCTATCCTAGTCATCCTAGTGCTACTGTCAGGTTTTGGGGTGTATAGAGCGTTCTTTAATAATGAAGGACTAACCGACCAATGGGATGATCACGATGATTAACTTATTACTTTTTAATGCAGGTTTCTTAAACCTCTTATTCTATATCTTTGCAATAGGATTTGTAATCTCTTTCTTGTTGGAACAGTGGATTAAGTTCAGACCTTTATCTGTTGACGCATCAATGAATGAGAGAAATCTATACATTGTTCAAAGCAACAGAAGGTACTGTTGGAGACAGGCTTGGGTGACCAATCTGTTCTGGTTCCTATGTAACGTAGGTTTGTACATTGTATCAAGAAATATGCAGACACCTTCAGATACATTCTGGAATGGATTATGAGATCTATGTTGCTGAAACCTTTCGGACCTAAAATACTCAGGTCTTTTTTACCTGAGAAATATAGACAAGCTTTGTTAGCAGATGCATTTAATATGGATGATGATGCATCTCCTATCCTTGCAGGTCAGGTTAATGAGCAATTATACTTCTATCCAGAAGAAGGGATGATGACTCCCTTCAACTATGCAGTGCACGAGTATTTGGGAGAACAGAGATTACATAGTATTGAACCCTTATGGGTAAACTTTGCAGTAGCAGGTGATTGGCAACCTGTTCACAACCACGATGGTGACTTAAGTCTGGTTGCATTCTTAGATGTGCCAAAAGGTATTTACGAAGAGACAGAGATAGCAGGTTCCTTGTTCTTTCAGTATGGAGAGAGGATACAACATAATAGGAATGTTTACGGACCTATTAAACCCCAAGTGGGAGAGTTCTATATATTTCCTAGTTGGTTAAACCATTATGTGTATCCTTTTGTCTCGTCGGGACAGAGGATCTCACTCTCAGGAAACATTTACACTTAATTATGGAACTTTTTATTATCTTTGGAGGTGCTTATGCACTCTACACAGTTGGTATGGCAATCGCTACCGAACTAGACTATCGTGCTGTAAATAAAAAATGAAAGACGTACCACAGTTTGAATCTTATCAAGAAGAACTTGAATGGAGATTCGTAAAAATTGCAGAATCAATCAAATCCCTTGCTATCAAAGTAAAAACTACTGAGGGGTTCTTAAGTAAAGGTGCAAATATGATTCAGTACAAGATACCAGGTCACGATTCGTATTCTGATCTACGAGGTGTCTTTGACGATCTGTATGAGCGTCTAAATAAGATTGAAGAAGACATTGCAATAAATGGGAGCCTACCTGATAGAGACAGGTCGGAGTTATCCGAACCCGATTGATTCACACGACTATAATAGAACCTATACTGCTGCTGATGCACCAGAGATAGGAAATCTAGTGGTGTCGGGTTCTGACGGAGAGATGTCAGTTGATAAGAATGCGACAGGAGGTACATATTCAATTAATCCTGGTACTAGCGGACCTGGTTCCTATCAGTTTGGTAGGGATGAGGTCTATTACATTGGAACGCAGCAACAAACAGCGATTGAATATGCGTTTGCGGAGAGAAGAGAGATATATCGTTGGTATTCTGGTAGGAGAGGAGATCATCTGTACTATGACCAAGTAGATTTGGATGATAATGTTCCTATGAATCCTGCAAGGTATAATAAGGAACCACGTAACGGAAGAGAAGTCTTCCTATTGTCAAAAGATAGTCATACTGGTAACACTGCTGTTTACTTACACTACGATGCTGCAAATTTTAACTCATACCTATCCTCGTCGTCTACAGGTGCGGTAAGGGAACTTGGGTACATTTGGACAAGTCAGGCGGCTGCTACCACGGCTGGTGTTGTTCACCCTACAGAAGACCTACTACCTTTGTATCATTACCGCAGAGCCGACCCTGTAGACGACCTCTATACTACAGATCCTACAAAGGAAGTCAATTTACAAACAGATGTGGCAGGTGTACCTAACACCCCTAATCCACTAAATCAAGATTATCAGTATCAGGGAATATATGGATATGTGTTCAATCGTACTGCTCCACGCTATAGAAATCAATATGTTGACGTAGGTAAACCTATAAACACAGGTGAGGTGAATAGATCTAACTGGTATAACTGGACAGGAGGGTTCTCTGAGCTCCAATATAACGCACAATCACCTCCTGCAAGCACTTTAGGTTGGGGAAATCCAGATAATGTCGAAATAAATGACGATAAAGCTAATTTTGAGTGGTTTTATGGCAAAAATGGTGCTGTAAAAGCCTGTTTACCCCGATTTTTGGGTTTTCACGACGCTTTTGAGGGTCAATTCGTCTATTATCTGTATGATACGACATTTCCGTTCTCAGGACCGATATATGGCATTAATTTAATTACAACTGATGCTCCTTGTAACCCATCAACTGCTGATTGTCCTCACGATCCGCATACAACATACCATTCTTACTACTATGAGATGCGTGAAGACGCTTGGGCTACCAAAAAGACCCATATTTCAGTGGATGCACCCAATTCTGGTGGTTTACCTGAGTCATTCTGGGCTGTAGGAACTGATGACCTGATGGTATTCTTTAGATATACCACAGAGACAGGCTTCTATACACCTGGTGAAACGATAAATGGGTGGTTGATACAGTCAGTGCGATATTTTGGTGATGAATTGCGTTGTGGATATATGAGATTGCAAACTATAAATGGTGTGAAGGGTAGTGTATTCACATATCAGAGCACATATACTTCTACAAACGGTGGAACTGCTTCAATATTGGCAGGTTATGGTATTCCAGATAAGGCAGCATTCTTTGGTGTTTATGAATTTCCAAAGAAATTATCATATTATAAGGCAGAAATTGATAATGATGCTCTAATTCCACAAAGAAACTTTGATGAAGCGGTCTTACAAGCATATATTAATGAAAAAGGAGAGATTGAAGAGATAGAAATTATCAATGCGGGCAAGGATTATAAAGATCCTGAGATTATTATCTCTATTCCAGACATTAGAAGAGTGGAAGGGTTCACTGATACTGCTGCAAACATCCCAGAAATGTTTACAGATGGTATTTCTGGTGAACCACAGCTGAATTTTCAGACTACAGAGGACTTTGAGCAGTCAAATAAGGCAGGTAGGAAGGTAGCAAAGTATATTGAGAAGCAAAAATTCGAAACTGACGCAGGTTATACCAAAAATGTAAAGCAAGCAAAGGCATCTATTATACTAAATGAGGAAGGTTGTATCAAAAATGTGACAATATTGGATCCTGGTGCGGGTTATCAACCAGGTGAGGAGGTTGGAGTCCGTATTGTAGAGCGTGATAAGGAATCTAGGGAGGATACATTCATTGGAGAAGACACAGAAGAGGGTGCAGGTGTACCTGGAATGCAGAGTGCAATAGAAGAAACCCTCGATAATGAGGATACACCGAAGGAAGTCAGAGATGCAATGCAAGATCCACTCCGTATTATGAAGGAAGGATTCAAATCTATTGATACTTCTATACAAACAGACTATGTAACTGGGTATATTGGTGTAGCAGATCTTGAAAAAGACGAGAAAACTAAGTTCTGTGACAAGATTCCGTCAGAATGTTTGTCACCTGATATGGGTAAGAACTGGTATAGGATGGGAAATATCTTAGATCCAAGCACATATGCTAACGGAGTGAGTTCATCACCTGGTGGAACACCTATGGCAAACGAACTAAACAAGTTTTTAAGTCCTACGATAAGCAATAATGTTGCACATTCCAACTATTTGGAAGAAAAAACTTCAAATGGTCTGCCAGGTATGTTTGGTGGTGCTTGTTTAGAGACATTCCAAGCAAAATTATATGGTGTAAAGAGATTTTTTGATGTACCTTGCCCTACTGCTGGATATGATCAGTATGGTAAGTACAAAACTTACGGATTTATCCCATACAAATATTGCGGAAGTAAGGAAGAGTTTGCTCAAGTACGTGTTTCTATTAGTGTAGAGGGTGATGTATCTAAAAAAGGTGAAGCAGTTAACCAAGCATTCCTTGATTGGTTGGAATCTCTACCAAAACCCACTCTTACTAGACCAAGACCTGTAGAAGATGGTAGTGGAAATGATAAGACAGGCAACTCACACGCTTGTAATCGTGGTGGTAACTTGGAAGGTCGCTGTTTTGCTAATGGAGATGGTACATATAGTTTCGTTCCTGAAGCAGGTGATGAGAATACATTTGACTTCTATGGATCAGAACTAGAGAAGTTAGCTACGTGGGTAGGTCCGAACAACTATTCCAGTTACGGAAGTGGCACAGTGGTCATTACAGACACGATGTTGAACCCTCCGAATAACACGTACACGCACACCTATAACACAATACAGTTTGCTTCGTGTACAAATGGCAAGTTTCCTAATCCGTGCTGGCACAATTTCATAGCTGATGGCGTACTTAATGTTTACAGTGGATATGATAACAACGGTAATGGGCTCGCGTCTGATGACATATGTACAGGTCAACCATTCTCAAACCCATCCACGTGGGTGCAGAGTAGTACATTGAACCAATATGGTCAGTGTGCTGCATTGCAGAACATTGTTCACTCTACTGTGGCATTTGATACAGGTAAAACCAACGAAGATAACCCATACATATCATTAGGACCTTTTAATGGTAATATGCATTGGGCAAATTACTTGCCAGGTGCAACTCACCTATTAACTCAGTCATTGAAGAGATATGGTAATCCGTATTTCGATGAATGCGACATAATTGAACCAGAACAGTAATGGCATTAGGAGTCTTAAAACCAGTTGCGAATCACAATGGGTTACCTGACACAGGTCACGGTATTCCTATTCCTTCGACTATTCATAGTACACAACCTTGTAATAGTCCTCCTATTGAATTGCCAATTATTGTTAAGGACAAAACTTGTTTATGGCCGCCAACACCATTAATTCCATTAACTGCTCTCAATCCTATGCGAGCAACAGTTTTGGTAAATGGTTTACCTATAATGATAAATTCTGATACTTTTACCACACACAGAAGTATCACAACCAATATTATTAACTATGTGTGCCCTTGTGGTAAGGCAATGTGCATTATACCTACCCCTATCAACTGTAGTTTACTTACTTTAGAAGATATGAAGGGAGTTGGACACGGAAGAACACTATGGGCAACTACATTTACTGTATTTGCGTTTAAGATTCCTATAGGTCGTCTTACAGACCCTCTAGGTTTTGGTGTAACTGGTAAATCTTGGCCGTGTTCCTCTGCTATTGCGTTTGGAAGTCCAAATGTATTGGCAGGTTAATCTCAATATGATATAATTACACCAGTTAGAAAATTACTATGGCAGTTTATTCCAGTACGAATACACTTAAGGAAGCAACACCCAAAAAGACTCGTCAAGGGATGGGTAAACATACTAAATTAAGTGCAACTTCACGCAACAAAGCAAAGAAGAAGTACCGAGGGCAAGGAAAGTGACTAAATAGACATATAAAGTCAAGAATACCGTTTAGTGGCGTATCGATTTAACGCAGAAAGAAATTTATCACGTCAATTCCGTGACCTCAGTATAGGGATGAAAGCAAACCCCAATACTGAGGATTTTTCTATTGTGAAGAATGAAAATGCCATTAAGCAAGCGATGAAAAACCTTATTCTCACTGGTTTTGGGGAGAGACCTTTCCAACCAACAAAAGGATCTCGTTTACGTCAAATGCTTTTTGAACCTTATGATGTTTTTATGTCTGAGGAACTTAAAGAAGAAATGTTTAACGTATTGAAGACTTTTGAACCACGAATCAAGGTTAATGCGATAAGAATGACACCTGGTGACCCAAATGAACTTGAAGTGGAAGTTGATTACACCATTGTAGGAGAAAAACTCGTACAAACTGTTGATTTCTTATTGGAGAAAGTATAATGGCAGCAATCCCATCCAATTTAACATCGCTAGATTTCACAGAGATCAGAGAATCTATTAGATCGTACCTCAGAACAAGAGATGAGTTTACAGATTACGATTTTGATGGTTCTGCTGCGTCATATCTTTTAGATGTTCTATCATATAACACTTACTATGCATCTTTCACCGCTAATATGGCGATGAATGAAGCATTTCTTGAATCTGCGACGATTAGAGATAATGTTGTTAAAATTGCAAAACAATTAAACTACACACCACGCTCTGTAAAGGCACCTAAAGCGTGCGTAAGGTTTGCAGTGCAAACTTCTACCATAGGAGGAAGTACAGACTATCCTAGCAGCGTAACTATGCTTGCAGGTGATGTATTTGTTTCTACAACTGCTGGACAAGGATATACATTCACTCTACCTTCTGATCTTACTGCTACTGTTGATCAAGGTACTGGAATTGCAACATTCGAACAAGTTATTATCTATCAAGGTAACACTTTAAACTATGAATACATTGTAGATGACGTTAAGAAGAGAACATATCTAATTCCTTCTGAAAATATTGACACTGATCTACTAAAAGTGTCTATTTCACCTAACGCACAGTCTGAAGAGATCGATACTTACAACTTAGTAGAAAATATTGTAGATGTTGACGGAACTACTCGTGGATACTTCCTTGAGGAGACTGATGACCAAAGATATAACGTAGTTTTTGGTGATGGAGTCATTTGTCGTCAACTAATTGCAGGTGAGGTTATTAAACTTCAATATGTGAAGACAGAAGGAACTGCTGCTAATGGATGTAAGCGATTTAGCTTCATTGGTCGTGTAGTAGATTCAACTGGACGTTTTGTTAGTACCTCTAGCATCTCTCTAGTGACTGTAGACGGTGCTCAAGATGGTGAGGACTTAGAGACTACCCTAAGTATCAAATTTAACGCTCCTAGAGCATTTAACAGTCAGAACAGAGCTGTTACTGAGTCAGATTACGAATACATTACTAAAAAAGTGTATCCACAGGCAAAAGCAGTTACTGCTTACGGTGGAGAACGCTTACAACCTCCAGTATACGGAAAAGTATACATTTCAATTAGGACAAAATCAGGTGCTTTACTTAATACCACGACTAAAAAGAGAATCAGAACAGATTTACAAAAATATTCCATTGCTGCGATTGAACCAGTTATCGTTGACCCAATTACCCTCTTTATTAGACCAAAAACTTGGGCATTCTTTGACGGTAATAAGACTACACTATCAAATAATGAAATTGCGTCTAAAGTTCTTGGAGCTATCGATCAGTACAACTCTCAAGCAGAATCAACTCGATTTAATGGTCGTATTGATATCTCTGCTTACCAAACGATGATCGATTCATCAGATCCTTCTATTAGTGGTAATGTGACTCATATGACATTGGGTATGAACGTTGAAGGATTTAACTTTGGTCAAACATTTACTCAATGTATTGACTTTGGTAATGAAATCGCTAACCCTAACGACTTGTCTGGTGCAGATAAGCACGGAGGTGGTGGAACAGGTACTGATAGCGGTGCTTGTGTGCCAAAGTATTCAACTGTTAAGAGTGGAACATTTTATGCTACTGGTTACACAGAAAATCTGCTAAATCTAACTGGTAGTACAAATGGTAATCAGATATCATCTGCATCTCTCATTGAAAATGACACTTCTGCTTTTCTTCCTGTAAATATTCGTGATGACGGTTACGGAAACTTAATTATGGTTACAAAAGTTGATGAAACAGAAACTGTATTGAAAAAGGATGTGGGAACTGTAGATTACAAGTCTGGACAGGTATGTCTAGGACCTGTAGACATCGCTAGTACACCCGACGGTACTGCAAGAGTTCCGATTACCGTGATACCTGCATCTAGCAATATAGACGTAGGACCTGGCTTAGATCCAGCTATCTTTAACCCAACTGTTCAATCGATTGATTATACGATTGATACAACAAATGCTAAGACATTTGACCCATTTGACTTTACTCCTATCAACTTCGATGGAAGTTCAATAAATATCATTGATTATCCAACCACTGTATACGAAGTTCCAGAATTTAATTCTTGCTTCTAGTCTCTAAAAACACAAGATGAAGGCTATTACAATATCAGATAGGTTGCAGGATCAGATTCCTGCATTCATCAAAGAAGATAATGACCAGTTCGTTAATCTTCTAACGCAATACTACAAATCACAAGAGAAGTCAGGTCGTCCTTACGACATTTTAAACAACATCTTGAGGTATACAGATATTGGTTCGGGAGAGTTTGACCCTAATTTCTTATCTTCATCATCTGCTGTTTTAGAAAGGGTTGATCCAACACAGAAGAATATTATATCCGAAAATGTAAATTACTTCCTCGAAAATGATGGTACGATTAAAATCGATGATGAAGTCATTTATTACGAGAAAATTACACATTCTCCAGACATTGTTTTCACACCAGGTGTTGACAAAGCAGAATTTGACAGAAAAATCCAAGAATTCGAACCAATTTCTGATCAGTTTGATGGTGCTACAACGCTATTTCCTCTAAGGTTGCTTGGAAAACCTGTAACTCCTCAAAGTGCTCAACATCTGCTAGTTATTGTAAATAATGAATTTCTATACCCAAATGTAGACTATTTCCTTGAAGGTGACAAGATACGTCTTCAGAACCCTCCAGAAACCCCTACAGGACTCCTTACAGGTGCTATCAATACCATTCGTTACCTAATTGGTTACACAAGCATCCCTGTACGTTCTCTTGACACTATTAATGTCACTCAAGATGCAAAAGAATTTCAGTTGAAGTTGGATGGGAACAATTATACTCCATTATCTACTGTATCTTCGATTGTTGTCGTTAATAGAGTAGAAAAACGTCCATATGAAGATTTTACAATCTTTGAGGACAAACTTATCTTTAAAGAAGACATTGGAGAAAATTCTACTGTTGTTGTACGTTCTGTTGAACTTATTGCACCTGAATTTGGTAGTGGTGCTAGTGCAGTCGCTAAAATTGAAGATGCGAAGTTAGATTCGGTTATTGTTAAGACTGGTGGTAGTGGATATAGACTAAGTTTTGCTCCAAAGATCAGTGTTGCGTCAACTAAGGGTACTGGATTCGGTGCAACTGCGGAAGCACTCGTAAATGGTATTAAGGACACTCAATTACTATTTTCTGGACAAGGTTACTCTGCTAACAATCCTCCAGTTGTCGTAGTTGACTCTCCTGCCGATCCTGAAGGTAAAACTGCTCAGATTAGGGCAGTTGTTGATGATTCAATCGAAGGGGTCTCACAACTCATCGTAGACAGTTCAGGAAGTGGTTACGATAGGATCCCATCTATCAAATTTGTGAATCCTGGTGGTGCAACCATTACTAACCCCACGATAACCAACGGTTCAGTCGATCCTGGTTCTATTCAAATTACAGATGATGGTTCAGGATATACTACTGCTCCTCTTGTGTATTTGGATCTTCCAACAGGTGACAATGCCATAAGAGCTAACGTTGTTGCAACACTTGATGCATTCGGACGTGTTAATGGTATTAACGTCGTTTCAGGTGGGCAAGGTTACACTAGCGTTCCTAGAGCACGTATTATTGATCCTGTAGGTGCACAGATACTTGATGTCAGTGTAACTGCTGGTAGAGTTACTAATATTGAACTATTAACTGGTGGTGCAGGTTACACAGACGCTCCATCTGTATACATCGTTGATAATAGGAAGGATATTACTGGTGCACCTGCTGGTGGTACAGGAGCAACTGCTGTTGCAACCATATTCAACGGAGAGATTACTGATATCAATATAACCAGTTTTGGAAGTGGATACTCAGATGCAGAACCTCCTCAAGTTTTTATTGCTGCTCCACCTGCACCTGAAGCGTCTTGTGACGTTGGTTTTGGAGAAATTACTGGATTTACAATCCACAGTGCAGGTTCTGGATATCAACCTTCTGCATTCGTTAATTGTAAGCGTGGTGTTTCTAGCACAACTGAATTTGATCAAAAAGGAAATCAAGTATACAGTAAAGAACACGATACAATTCAGTCCTCACACGAGGTTGGAGGAGTTATTCATAACCTCGATACACTATTTGCTAAGGAATTATACAGAAGGTACGTAAATCAATATCTTCCTAATGCGGAAATTGACTATGAAAAGGTAAATGCTCCGCAGATTATTAAAACTATATCGGATTTTTACGCATCTAAGGGTACGAAGATCTCTACACAGTACCTGTTCAAGATGCTGTTCTCCGAGAATGTGGATGTATCTTATCCAAAAGATGAGGTTATTAAACCATCTGCTGCATCTTGGAACGTAGATACAGTCCTTCGTGCAGATCTTATTGAAGGTTCTCCCGCAGATTTACTAGATTCACAGTTAATTCAGTATGTGGATGATGTAGATACTGCTGTAAAAGGTGCATCTGCACTAATTGAGAACGTTATTGCTATCAATACTGGTGTAGGAACTGTATATGAACTTGCTATATCTGAGGAAACATTACAAGGTACATTTACTATACCTTACAAAACAACTCTTGTAGAAGCACTTAATACTTCAGAATCGATCATTACTGTTGACTCTACGATTGGTTGGCCAGAAAGAAACGGTACAATCCGTATTAATGACGTTGAGCAAGTACAATATAAGGAAAAGACACTAAACCAGTTCATTGAGTGTACACGTTCTAAGAATGGTGTGGTAGAAGATTGGGATGCTGGTACTACTGTTCACTCTGATATTTTCGTATATTGTAACCGTGGTACTGCACAAGAGATCAAATTACGTGTTCTAGGTATTGCGGATGCAAAATCTACCGTATTGACAGATACTGGTTCATATTACTTGCCAGGTGACAAACTAAACGTTGCATCTCTTGGTTCTACATCTACAGATCAACGTATCACTTCTTGGTTGTATAACGTTAAGAAACTGATTAATGTTACTGGAATTACACCAGGTGGTCTTAATAACCAAACTGCAACCGTAACTTGTGATAACAAACACGGTTTGTTGGTTGGAGACACAGTTACTATCTACGGTGCAAACCCAACTGTCTTTAACGGTACATTCCTAGTTACATCACGTATTAGTGATTTTGTATTTGAATACAACATACCTGCACCAGCTGACGCAAATCCTCAAGGTAATATCCTCTTATCTGTTGACTTGAATAAAGGTAAGTCTACGGAAGAAGGTATCAGCATTGCAATTAGAGATTTTACTACAAACGTACAGAATACATTCTTTAACGATACACACGCATACATTGCGTCATCTGGTATTCCAAACTATCAGGTAGGACCTTTCGTTGGTTCCGCACTGTTACCAGGTAACCAACGTAAACTAATTCGTATTCCTAGAGTCATTAATACGATTTCCAAACGTGAAGATACAAACTTCGGACCTATTGGTGCGTGGGTTAATGGTGTATCTGCGTGGTCATATAAGTCAGAAACCAAGATTAAGTTTGGTGGTGTTATAGGAATAAACATAACAGACGTAGGAAAAGGATATGATGCAGCAAATCCTCCTGTTATTGAGATTAGTGGAGGAAATGGTACAGGTGCTGCTGCTAGTGTTGTTGTAAACGGAGCGTTAAGTGAGATTGAAGTTACTTCTGGTGGTACTGGTTATACTTCTAGTCCTCTTGTTTCTATCGTGGGTGGTAACGGATTCGGTGCAACTGCTACTGCTGTTATTACAAACGGTGTAGTTTCTAAGATCTTAGTTGAAAACCCAGGTCAAGGATATACTTCTCAACCTGATGTGTCTATTTCTGGAGGAAATGGTACAGGTGCAACTGCAACTGCTGAAGTTCGAGGACCTATTCAGTCTGTAAGTGTAGATAGTGCAGGTTCATCTTATACTGAATCACCTACTATTAAGTTGAACTCTGGTGAAGGTGCTGTTGCTCAAGCAATCATTATTAATGGTCGTATCGTTTCAATCGCTATCATTGCAGCAGGTCGTGCATATACTACTGCACCAGAGATTGTAATCAACGGAGATGGATATGGTGCTGTGGCAAAAGCTACGATTGGTACAGTTGGTGAAGATAGAGGTAAGGTTATTGGGGTTACAGTTGTAAATAGAGGTATAGGATATACAACAGGTAATACAATAATTAGACTGGATGCAGTCGGTGAAATGGCGACATTCACTGCGAATGTCTTTGAGTGGACTCGTAACCTTCAGAATGAGTTAGGACAACAGTTTGATACTTCTCGTGGTTACGTCTTTGCAGGATACAATACTCAGTATGGTGGTGAGTATGCTCACGTATCCGATCCTAAGCAACTCCGCTACGTTCTTGGCGATAATGTCTTCAAAAACCAATCGACGCAACAATTACAAGAACTTTCAACTGGTTGGCTTCATTCTCCGATACTTGGATGGGCATTTGATGGTAACCCCATTTATGGTCCTTATGGTTACATTGATGCTACCGACCAGTCTTCTGGTATTCGTCGTATTAGAAGCTCTTATAAGATTAAGGATGTCTTAATCTATGACGCTGCAACTAACCCAACTCCAGTAAGAGCAGACGGACCTCTGTTGTCTAATTACGAAGCTGGTTCATTTATTGAAGATTACGAATATACTTTCCAATATGGTGACTTAGACCAATACAATGGTCGTTTTTGTAAGACTCCTGAATTTCCTGAAGGGATATATGCATACTTTGTGTCAATCGACGCATCAGATTCAGGTAATCCTATATTCCCATATATTGCAGGTCCTCAACTCTATTCTAAAGCGGATGAGTGGAACTTCAGTCAAAACGCTGTTCAAACAAATATTCCTTCAGGTGTTGTTAGATTTAGAGATCCATATGAAGATGTTGATATTGATATTGATCGTCAACCAAACCAAGACACTGATATTCTTGTAACTGAACTTGGTGAAGAACTTATCTTCGAAATTGAAGATACAAACCGTGATGGTGTCATCAATAACTTAGAAGATACTACACCTATTAATATCGCTGAAGAACCTGTACTTCAGTTATTCGATTACTATCCTAAAGTATCTACAAGATCTGAAGTTGATATTGATATTGAAACTACGACTAAATTTGAGGATGCTCAAGTTGATGGATTTGTGGTTGAGAATCCTGGTATCTCTTATAAGGTAAATGATAAATTATACTTCGATAATACAGATACAGAGGGATTTGGTGCTTCTGCTAAAGTTGACTCCGTAAAAGGTCTTTCAATATCTGGTTATTCTTCATATATGGCAAATGATGTACCATTTGGTCGCATCACTACTCCTACAGAGCACGAATTGCGTGTTGGTGATGAAGTTATCGTTACCAGTAATCCTATACTAGATTCTACTAATAAGACATATAGAGTTAAAGTTATCTCTGGTGTTGAGAAATTAACAATCACACAGAATGGTGTTGGTTATTCTTCTGAACTACCTCCAACTTATGAGTTGATTACTGATTCAGGACAAGATTTCCAACTTAATTTGGTCAGGACTGAAGCAGGTGGTGTTTCACAAGCAGATATTATTAACTCTGGTTCTGGATATAGTGATACTAATCCTCCACAGATCAGAGTATCACATCCACAAAGATATAAGAAAGCAACTTACTTCTTATCCTTTATTCAAGAAGCAACTGGTATCCTTTCAATAAATGACGTTAAAGTTGCTGATGATCGTACTATCTACGTTGTTGGACAAAGAGATCTAACTGATGGTGACACTTGTGGTGTTCTTGCTAAGTTTAACAGCGATGGACGTTTACTATGGCAAAGAACCTTAGTTCCTACAGTTCCAAATGCTCAACCTAAGTCACTAAAATGGAACTCACTATATGTCGAGAATAGCAATCCTCATAATATCTACGTTATTGGTGAAACTGTTCCTAATATTACTAACCTAACTCATAACCCAGACGTTATCGTTGCAAAATATACTTCAGGATTTGATAATGCAAACAACCCTGATGGTATTCTTCAGTGGCAACGTGATATTGCAGGTATTTCTGGTGCTACAAGAAGGGACTATGCTACTTCTATTGCTCTTGATCAAGATGGAAGAGTAATGATCGGTGGTTATACAGACGCTAACAGTTTGTATGCTGACGATATGTGGGTTGCTTTACTTGATATTGATGGATCAATTATGGAGAAGCGTAAGATCGCTTCCGATTCAGTTAGTGAGAGATTACATCAGTTACAGTGGAAGTCTAATGATAGATTCCTCTTTGTTGGTATTAACGAACCAGATAACACTTCTGATATTATCATTGGTGAAACTTATTATGATACTGCTACTATTGAACTACAGTGGGCTAAGAAGATCACTAATGCTTCTTACAAGTTCAAGAATCCAACATTCACTATTGATGAATATGGTTCAGTATATGTAACTGCTACTGCTGTTAATAGTGACGGTAAAAATTATGGTGTTCTATATGTAAAATTTGATAACGACGTTTATACTTCTACAGTTCATAATAAGATCTTTATTCCAACTGGTGAATATCACGGTGTTGAGAATGGTGGTGTTAAATTTGATATCTTTGGTAATGTTGATGTATCTTGTGCAGTTCAGAGAGATTTCAATGCTGCTGAATCTGTAACTCTTAAGGTTGGTTGGAATACAGGTACTGTAATTACTGCTTCATCTCTAACAGAAACAAGTGGTATTGGATTCAAACCAGTTGCAGTATCTAATGATAACTCAGGTGATACTATTGTTGTTGGTAATAAAGTTGAATCTGACCAACTTGCAATCTTTAACTGGGATACTGCTGATAACTTATTTGATGAGACATATAATGACACTTTAAAAACTGGCACAAACAAACAGTGGTATGCTACTGGTAATGCTGTAATTGATGATACTAAGAAGTTTGCAGGTGCATCTTCTGTTAAGTTAGATGCTGCTAACTCTCTTGCACTTCAGTATGGATCAGATGTAGCAACCAGTTGGACTTTAGAGGGATTCTGGGCACTAGGAAATACTCAGTACTCTGCTGCTAATACAAAACCATTATTCTATACATCTACTGATGTTGCAGGTAATACTGTTAAGTTTGGTCTTGATGCAGATCAAGCATCTCCAAACTACGGTAAGACTTTCATTGATATTTCTGGATCAACCACATTCTCTGCTGCATCTGTTTACTTTGCTGTCTTTAACAATGAAGCATTCATTCACGTTGCTGCTGCTAAAGAACGTGTTGGAGTTGGTAATTACAAATACAGATTCTATGTAAATGGTATTGAGACACAAGTCCTTACAAGTACCACAGTTGATGTTAATTTAAAAGATGCTAGTGTAGGTCCTGATGGAACACCTGGTTCAGTCAATAACTGGATTGGTTGGATTGACAATTTAGTCATCTCACCGACCGCCAAGTATGTTGAAGCGTTTACTCCCCCTGATACACCGATTCTTGGTTCTAATAGTATCAGTAAAGGTTTCTTATACAAGGTTGACAAAGATAAAACACAGTTAGGATCATTTACTCTTAATAGTGTAGAATCAGGACATCAGATAACTCTTGCTTCTACAAGTGCCTATACATTCAATACTCAACCAGTTACGATGAATCCTTGGGCTATAGGTCCTGCTGGTATTCAAATCCTTGACTATGGTGACGTGATAGCACAACACGTACCTGGTACATTCACAGTTACATCTACAGACGAATCATATGCAAATAGAACGGCAACTATTCCTACTCCTGGCGGAAAGAAACTACTCCTTACAACTACTGTTATTCCAAAATATTACTTTAGGGATGCAAAATATCAACAAATTGACTTAGTTAAGACACTAAACTTCAATCAACCTGCTACATTTACTAAAGGTGCTACTTTACAACAGTATTCTGTTATTGGTGGTTCTGATGTAATCAGTGCATATGGTCAAATTGTTGAAGTTGGACTTAGTTCTGTCAAGATTGGTAAGATTATTGGTACATTTGACAACACAAAACTACTAAAATCCACTGCTGGTGACGTAAACGAACTAGAATACTCATTTACAGAGGAAAAAACAGAACCACAATGGGCAACTAACTTCAATTACACTGTTGGAGATGTAGTTTATAACGATAAAAAACTCTATACTGCTCAAACAACTGGTGTTTCAAGCACAATCGCACCTACTCATACAACTGGTGTTGTTTCTGATGGTGCTATTAACTGGGCTTACACCTCTGTATCAGGCATATATGCCATAGATCTTGCAGATACTTCTTATCATAACAGTACATTAGCAACATATGCGTCTTGGAAACCATTCTCAGCGTCTGATTACACTATTAAGATTGAAGAAATCTATGATGACTCCAACTTTATTAAAGGAGACACCATTGATGCTGATGCTGTCAACCTACAATTCTCCGTTGATGCTACTGGTAAGATAGCAACCTTCACTGGACTATTTGGTGTTAAGAAAATATCTTTGGTTGCAGCTCTTGATAAGGACGTAATTCCTAGTGGTGCACTAACAAATACTGATTTAGTATACTGTTCTGCTTCTAGTAGACATAACTTCTCAGTAAATGACATTATATTCACTGAAAACTTTGCAACAAACGATTATAACGGTTCATTCTTCGTAGAAGAGGTATTTAACTCAAGAGACTACTCATTCCGTATGAGAAGCACTGCTGTACAGGAACCAACCTTTGCTGGTAGTGGTTCTTCAGTAGTTAATGTCAATATTTACGCTAAACATCCTAAATTCCTCTTTGTTAGAGGTCATCAGTACATCTTTGACCTTGATGACACTTCTAACTTAGGTTATTTCCTATCATTCTCTAAAGATAATCAGTATAAACTAGAATATCCCTTCATTAACATCGTTAGAGAAGGTACACCAGGTTTCACTGATGATGATTCTCCAACTCCATTGGTTAAATTTATCATCAATGAAGACGTTACTAACATTTCATACTACTTTGACCCTTCAAGAACAGGTGCAAACTCTCCTGTTGGTGAAGGATCGTTCATTGACGTTATACCATCACCCTATGCAGGTACATTTAGAATTAGTGGTACAAGTAACGCAGGTAAGACATTCGATTTCCAATTATTAAATGAACCAGAAAAAACAACTGGTCCTGTTGGTAATGATGAATTTGGTAATGCTCGTTCTACTTACTCAACGACATCCATTAAAGCCATCGGACCTATTTCCACTATTAAACTGGTAAACCCAGGTGGATTCTATCAGAAACTACCTATTGTTACTGATATTGCTTCTAACAGAGAAATTGAGAAGGTTAGAATCACAAATGGTGGTACTGAATATGTAAACGGTGTTTATTATAATGTTCCTATCGAAGGAGACGGTGAAGGTGCTACTTGTAACATTACAGTTACTGATGACGGAGACTTTGAAGGTGTTATCACTGATGTTACTCTAACCTCAGCAGGTAAAGGTTATAAGACTGCTGCTATTGATGTAGATGCTATACCAGGTATCCTAGGACCTCTTCTTGCAGGTTCTGGTGCTGTATTAGATGTTGTGATTCCTGATGAAGGATCAGGTGCATCTGTGTTCTTACAAGGTAAGTCAATCGGTAAGATCAAGAAACTTAAGAACAATGAATTTGGTTTCGGTTATTCTCACGATTACACACTAAAACCTGAAATAACATTCCCTGTGAACCTTCAGCTGTTTAATACCGCTTTACTAGCACAAATTAAAATAACTGATCCAGGTTCTGGTTATACATCAACACCTGCTGTTGTAATCGAAGGTGGTGGTGGATCAGGTGCTTCTGCTGAAGCGGTTGTTAAGAACAATAGACTTTCTGAGATCATTATTAAAGATCCAGGTGCAGGATACAGTTCTGAACCAACAGTTACACTTAAATCAGAATTTAACTACGTTGTTAACGTTGATTTAGGATATCTACAGTTTAACTTCCCACACGGTATTACAAGTGGAGCAGAAGTACAGTTAAGAGCAGAGGATCTTGGATCAACCATAGGTATTCTTCCAAAACCTAGTTCAGCAGGTTTGGTCAGTCTATCTTCTACTCAGACTTACTATGCTATTGCAGGTCAAGCAAATGGTCTTGAATCTGACCAGTTACGTATCTCTCTAACACAATTAGATGCTGAATCTGGTTCTTATATCACATTCTTGACACAAGGTGAAGGTAGACAGGTACTTCTAACTGAAGTATTTGGTGGTCAAGCAACTGCTATCGTTGAAACTTCCAGATTCCTTGCAGGTGAACTTGTTTATCAAGGTTCATCTCTTGAACTTGCATCTGCTACTGGTTATGTTTCTACTAACGAAGGTTGGCAGATCGGACCTAGAATCCTTAAACTTGAGAACTATGATGGTGTATGGACTGCTGGTGAACGTGTAACTGGTGAGGTTTCACGTGCTTCTGGTTTGATTGATAATCTTTCTATTGCAAGAGGTACACTTGAAATTGCATCTCTAACCAATACACCAGGTCAATTTATTGATGACGTTGGTAAACCTTCTGAAATTGTTCAGAAAATTCAAGATAGTTACTTCTATCAGAACTTCTCTTACGTTATTAAGTCTCAGACACCTATCAACCAGTGGAGAAAACCAGTTCTTGAAACAAACCACCCTGTTGGATTCAACCTATTTGGTGAACTAGCAATTACTGGTGGTAAGGATATTTCTGGAAGAAAGGTTGTATCTGACCTTGTTAAAGAAGTTAATATCAATAGTTTCACTAATATTAACGAAATTACATCATTTGCTAACGCACAACCCATTTATACTCAGTTTAATAATACTGAGGTGTTATTCAGACAGAAAAGACTTACTAACTCAGAGGAAATCTTAACCTCTATTGTTAAGAAGTTGGATGACATTTCTGATGATTTTGATGGACTTAGAACTCAATTCCCTCTTAATGTAGAAGGAGATAGCATTACAGCAGCAGATAATCAGATGTTTATCTTGATGAATGGTGTTGCACAGGCTCCTAGCGTAGCATTCTCAACATCAGGACCTTCTGTTGTCTTTACTGAAGCACCTAAAGCACCTTCTAGGATTAAGTTTAGAAAGGTTACTCTAGCACAAAAAATAATTACAAGACTAACATTTAGTAGTATCGGTGGTATATTCCCATTACTAGGCAATACTGTTCGTGGTCTAGTTTCTGAAGCAACTGCAACTGTAATTGACTCTGGTACTGATTACATTGACGTTATTGATACGCAAGGAACGTTCCAAATCAATGAAAACGTTCTTAATAGTGCTACAGGATTTAACTCTGTTCTTAGTGATGTTTCTCCTCAAACTTCTAAGACTATCTACGAACAAGGTGAGAGAATTACTAACTTACAAGGTAAATTCGCTATTATTGAAGAAAACAACCTAGATGAAGGTGTTGTTACTAATTTACTTGTTGTTTCTCGTACTTCTGGTACTGCTGCGTATGAAACTGGAGAATTTGAACTAGGATTTAACGATATAATCTATTCTGCACGTTCTAGGATTGCAGCAACAGTTATTAGTATAGAACCTTATCAGGACGATATATCCAATCAAGTTATTGATACTGTTGATCTATCTCCTTCATCTTCCTTCTTTGGTCTTGTATTCCAGAGAGTTCCTTCAATTACCTTCCCGAACGTTATCCTTGATAACATTTCAGAGACAGTTATTAACCCAACTGAACTCTACAGCGATACAGTTAATAACCAAGACTTCCTAGACTTTGAAAATGTACGTAACCAAGAGGTTAGACTATACAACCAATCTGGTACTGCATTCGTTGCTGGTGATAAATTACGTCTGAAGAAACTATACTTCGGTAACTCTTCTATGAGAAGGGTTCCTGATGTACGTACCTTTAACGCTGCTGAAGCATTAACACGTAATGCAAGATTTATTGCTGAAGAATCCGTGGGAGCAATGTTGGCTTTCTACCCCTCCTTTAGCATTCAAACTGGAAGAAACGCAGATTGTGAAGATGATATCGTAGATGCTCTTAATATGATGGCGTGGCAGTTGGAGTTTGATGGTAACTCTGAAGTATTTGATATTGCTAATACTTACGTTCAAGGTGGTGGTGTATATCACGTAGATGGTGAAGTACCTCAAACTGTATACGCAATGGAATATGCACGAGATCTAGCGATCAAGTGTATTAATATGGTCACTATCAATACAACATACACTACATTACAACAATGGAAAGATTTAACTGTTACTGGTGAGTTCCAAGTTATTGATAATGCTCACGGTGATGCTAGAACTCTAATTCTTGCTAACAAATGGTATATCGCTCACGAAGCATTGTACTATGCTAAACAACAGAATCCTGGTTATACAGTATCTGGTGGAGATGAGCATTGTCTATCTGATATTGTTGATGTTCTTGAAGCATTAGGATATAACCTTGCTCACGGTGGTAATGACTTTGTATATGAAGCGACTGATCGTATTCTTCACTATGGTGTTACTTCTGGAGACAGAGATACTATTGTAAATGCAATGACTAAAGCAAGAGATATGGCAATCTCTGCTATGAGAAACGTTGTTGTTGCAAAACAAGATTCTTCACACGGTTGGACACAAATTACTGATGCAACTCTAACTGCATCAACTGAATCTCCACTTTGTGCAACAGTTGAAGCATCAATAACCACGTTGATGGGATTACTGATTAATGCCCTTGGTACTACTGCATCACCTGGCACAAGAGAAGCATTCTTAGCTGGTCAAACTAGAACTATACCAAGCACTCCATTACTATCAGTTCCTGATCCAAATGCTTGTGTAAACCAGACATCTGCTATTACTAACTTCTTCAGAATTATTACTGATACATTACAGGATCCTACAGGTGCTGATAAAGTAACTTATCCTTGGTCAACATCTAATCTACAAAGAGTTGCACCTCCATATTCATTTACTGATTCTGAAACTCTTAAATCTATTAAACACGCTTATAAAGATAAGTCTTCTGGTGGATTCTTCGTCTTTGGTGAAACTGTTAGAGGTATAACATCTGGAAATACTGCTGAGATAATCGGTTCTAATGCAGGTAATAAGTGGATCTATACTAAGAACCCAACTGGTGCATTTACTGCTGGTGAGTTTATTAGTAATACAAAATTAGTTAATACTAATGTAGCTGTAGATAACTTAGATTATGCTGTAGGAACTGGATCTCTTGAATTTAATGGTAGTGCATATCTAACATATCCATCTACAGATAAGGTTGCTTTTGGTGATGGATCTATTGCTGATGGTAACTTTACTATTGAAGTATGGGTTAAACCAACTGCTGTTAATACTAACCAAGTTATTCTTGATTTTAGAACTGCTGCTGGTTCTACATCTGAAGGATATTTGATTATTGTTAACGATACTGTTCGTTGGAACACAGGTAACGTTGACAGAATAACATCATCTGGTGGTTTACAAGCAAATACTTGGACACATATCGCTGTGACACGTAACTCTGGTTTGACTAGACTATTTGTCGGTGGTCAGAAAGAAGGTGTTGATTATACAGATACTACAAACTATGGCAATATGCCAGTTAAGATTGGTGCTAACGTTGCTAACTCTTTGACATTTACTGGTCATATGGAAAACTTGATGATCAAGTTAGGTATTTCCGAGTACAGTTCTGACTTTACACCAAGTGCAACATATGATTCTACAGACCTACGTCTAACATTTGGATTTGATGGTGAAGCACCTATTCCTATTATTAAGGGTGAAATTTATGCTACATTCCAACAGACTATAACTTCTACTGCTACTGCTGATGGTGTAGAACTATGGCGAGATGAGATTATGACTGAAGAGATTGATCTTGCTCGTGATGACTATAGAGATTGTGCAGATATAATTGACAAGAACAAATACTGGATTGCTGAAGAAGCGATCGGTAGAATGAAGGCAAAGTATCCTGACTTTGTGATACCTGGTGATACTGGTATATCAGATCAAGGTACACAGACTTGTTTAAGAGATACTTACGAATACATTATACCTGCTATTGTTGCTGACCTTAGATACGGTGGTAACTTTAACACTATTGTTGCAGGTAGAGGATATCTTGCTAACCAACAGGGTCAATTAGCACACGTTAACGGAGAATTACTTCAGTCCATTTATGCTTGGAGAGAAGTTGGTAAACTCTGTAATACTGTTATTACTGCTAATGCTGATGACCTAACTGGTACATATACAACTCGTATCAGAGTTCCTAATTACTTTGCATCACCAGCCTCTAATTCAATTACAGGTTACATTACTGACATTGTAGATGATCTTCTTGATGTTCTAGGTCCTACAGGTCACAGATACAGAGACGGTGCTGATTTATTGTACTTTAATAGAAAGGCAATCGCTGAAGAAACAGTGATGTGGTTGGAAGAAAAATACAACATCCTTATTGGGTTTAATACCGCAGATAAACTTACTATACCTGGTGGATCTGTAGGTACCGCTAAATGTATTCGTGACTTGAGAGACCACATTATACCTGCGATCTCAGGAGATTTACTTACTGGTGGTAATGCTAATATTCAAGGAATCATTGATTCTTACTTAGACGCACAAAATAATATTTCTTATGTTGAAGCAGAACTTCTACCAATGCTTGATGCTATTGGTTATGCTAAGTGGTTGATGGAGAAAGCACTACAAAACTTACTTGTAGGTAGAGCTGAAAACATCGCTAATCTTACAGGTACAACACCTGACACTTTAGATGACTTCTTCCAGTTACAGTATACAGATATTCCTGTATTCCGTAAGGAAGTTGCTACTGATGATAACTTTGCAGAGCAACCTCTTGATCCTCAGATATATGCAGGTACACAGCGTGCTTTAGATGCTGCTGATATGATTGATAGAAATAAGAGAGCAATCGCTGAAGAAGCAGTTGATCTTACAATCAAGACGGAAGCATTCAAACATTATGGATTCAGAGTTCCTGGTGGAAAGGTTAACTGTGAGGATGATATTGTTGATATTTTAGAAGCGGTTGTTCACGATCTTAGATTTGCTTCAAACTCTTCAGTATATGATGCAGGTCTTCTATACCTTAATGCTGAGAATGGATTGAAGCACGTTACAGATCAACCTGCTGAAACACTCTTCGCTATGAAGATGGCAAGAGATATGACAGTCCTCGCGATCCAGAACCGTCTTGGGTTTAAACCCTACCCAACATAT
>CEVN01025212.1_pt1 | contig 45494 bp, 40 predicted proteins | sample 427041 | NCBI WGS metagenome assembly CEVN01 (sample SAMEA2623463, study PRJEB7988) | marine metagenome | biome: marine biome (ENVO:00000447); feature: surface water layer (ENVO:00002042); material: "saline water (ENVO:00002010), including plankton (ENVO:xxxxxxxx)" | depth 5 m
AAGCTATTTATTATTTTAATAATGCCTTTACTTACGTATTTCCATCAATTGATGAGGGTTTTGGAATACCATTGATAGAGGCAATGAGAGCTCGAATTCCTGTTATATGCTCAGATATTGAAATATTTAAGGAGATTGGAAATAATTCTGTCATTTATTTTAAAAAACAAGATTATAATGATCTTTATAATCAATTGAAATTAATTTGTAAAGATAAAATAATTGTAGAGAGACTTGTTTCAAAAGGTATTAAAAGAGCTGATTTATTTAATCAAAAAAACTTTATTAAGGGATTTGAGAAACTCTATTAAAAAAATACTAATTACTCATAGTTCTAATGATTACTATGGAGCTAGTAAAGTACTAATTTCTATTATTAATATTTTTATTAATAATGGGTTTGAAGTTCATTTAATATTACCAAATAATGGCCCTTTAAATAATAATGAAACAATAAAAAAAACAAAATTGAGTATTATTAATCTTGGAGTTTTTAGAAAAAGATACTTTACAGTTTTTGGATTGATTAATCGTTTTTATTTAATAATCAAATCTTCATTATTTATTATGAAATATTTGAAAAAAAATCAGATTGATTTAGTCTACACTAACACATCTACATTAATAAGCCCATCAATTGCAGCAAAATTGTCTGGAATATCATCACATTTTCATATTCATGAAATACCTAATGGTAATCCTATTTACGCAAGATTCATTACTGCATTTGTAAACGTATTTGCTAGAAAAATCATTTGTGTTTCAAAATCAGTTTATGATTTTTGGATTAAAAATGGGTTAAAGAAATCTAAAACGAAAATCATTTATAATGGTTTCAAGATAAAAAAAAGGAAATCTAAAACTCTTATTAACGATAAAATAGTGTTTACATGCATTGCAAGGATAATACCATATAAGGGTCATTCACTACTAATTAGAATATTTGATATGCTTTGTAAAAAAAATAAAAATATTTATTTACAAATCGTTGGAGACACATTACCTGAATATCAAAAATATTTAGATGAATTAAATCTAGATATAAAAAAAAGAGGGTTAAATAATAAGATTAAATTTTTAGGATTTAGAGAAGATGTTTTATCAATTTTAGACAAATCTAATTTCTTTATTCATACACCTTTATCGCCTGACCCACTTCCCACAGTTATTTTTGAAGCAATTAATTGTAAAACACCTGTCATTACAAACAAACTGGGTGGAGCTTATGAAATTCTTAATCAAGGCAATAATGGATTAATAATTAAAAATGATTTAGTTGAGGAATCTGTTGAAAAGATTTTATCATTTTTGGAAAACAAAAAAGAACAGAATAAAAATGTTGAGCAAGCTTTTAATTATGTTTATGATAATTTTTCTCAAAAACAATTTAAAAGAAAAATATTAAATTCAATTGGATAATAAACTAAAAATTGCGATAATCGGTTCCAGAGGATATCCATATGTTTACTCTGGGTATGAGACTCTAGTTAAAAAACTTTCTGAAAGATTAGTTAAGAGTGGACACCATGTAAGAGTTTATTGTCATAGTTCATTATTTAAAAAAAAACCAAGACAAGTTAATGGAATTGAATTAGTATATACTCCATCTATTAAATCTAAAATTTTTTCACAGTTATATAATTCCTTCTTCTCCTTTATACATGTTTGTTTTTCAAAAATTGATGTTGTGTTAGTTGTTAATTCAGCCAATGGTCCTTTTGGATTAATTACAAAATTATTTAGAAAGCCAACTGCTATTAATGTTGATGGTTTGGAATGGCTTAGACCAAAATGGAAAGGATTAGGTTCTATTTATTTTAAATGGGCTTCTATGATGGCTACTATTTTTTATGACCAAATTATTAATGACTCTGACGAAATGAGAAAGGTTTATTTAAATCTTTTTAAAAAAGATTCCAAGGTTATTGCTTATGGCGCAAATATTAGAAAATCAGAATCTCCTCAATTAATTAACAAATTTAATTTAAAACAAAGAGAATATTATTTAGTTGTTGGAAGATTAATCCCCGACAATAATGCTGATTTAATTATAAATGGCTTTATAAAATCCAATTCAAAAAAGAAACTAGTTATTGTTGGCGATGTCTCTTACAAAGATTCTTATGCTTCTAATTTGAAAAAACTGTCTGATGAAAGATTGGTTTTTACAGGCTACGTTAAGGATCAAAATATACTAGCTGAATTATACCTCAACTGTTATGCTTATATACACGGCCATGAGTTTGGTGGAACTAACCCAACCATGATTAAGGCGATGGCTTTCGGTTGCGCTATTCTAGCCTTAGACACAGTATTTTGTCATGAAATGCTTCAAAAAGGTAAGTTTGGTTTGTTTTTTAAAAAAGAAATTTCATCAATTATTAATACAATTAATTATTGTGAAAAAGAAAATGTTTTAATGGACAAACTAAGACAGGAATCTGTAAACGGAATTACTGAAAAATATGATTGGAATTTTGTTACCAATCAGTACGTAGAGGTTTTCAAATCTTTAGTTAGTCAAAGGAATTAAGTAGGCTAATTTTAACGTCATGTGAAAATTATTCACATCATTTCCTGGATGATAATATTCTGTTACGGTATCATCTAGATCCCACTGATAATTTAAACCTCTAGAGTACATTAAATTTGAGGACACCCAAAAATATTTATATTTTTTAGAAAAATTTAAATGTAGGTTAAAATCTTTCCAATATCTCCTAAAATCACTCTTTTGATTAATACCTGTAGCAAATGCTAGATGATAAAAGTCGTTATCCTGGTCAATAATCTCTAAAGCTAATCCCAATTTTTCATTATCTCTTATTCGGTTTAGGGCAAAATATTGAGAATTACTTCCAGGACCAATACCTGCACCAAGTACTTCTCCTTTGTTGGTATATCCATCAAAAGTCCAGCCGTGTTCATACCATGACCCTGCATTTCTTAACAATCTAGTAGCGCTTTGTTCCATTTGCGTCCACTCCCATGAAAATAAATAATTATCATTACTTATTTTAAAAACTTTTTGTAAACCAATTGTTACGGCTCTACTGTGGTCTGAATCCAATAATAAATCTCTAATGTTATGCTTAGAATCATTGTGATGGTAGTCAAAATAAATTTCTGCGTTAGATTCTTTCCATAACCATCTTAAAAATACTCCAGCGGCTTGATTTGTTTGCTGTTCATAATTTTGATACCTATCATTTTTTCTAAATAAGTTTTGAAAAGCAGGAAACCATGATGGATTTCCCTCCATCCATACATATTCTCCTCTATATAAAGCTGAGTATGCTTGAGCCCACCTAATAAAACCTAAGGAAAGTCCTGAGATCCATTTTGGTGAATAAGTAATAGAATAACCCTGAAGATACCTCCAGTCATCTGTACGCCCCCTTTGATTTATTTTTGGAATATAAAGTTTTGTGCCAGCGTGCTCTATTTCAGTGTTAGGAGGAGTGAAACCAGATGACTCAAGTCTACCTGAAATAATTTGCCACTCAAAGTTTCCAATTTTAGTTGTAAGAGGTTTGTTTGTGTTAAAAGTAATATGTTTAAATCCTCTGGCATGATTACTCATCATTATGCTGTTTCTAATGGAGGGCCCCCACCAAATATTTTCATTTGAAACTCCTATACTTAGTCCTTTATAATTTAATTTGATGCTGGATTGACCAATTAATATTTCATTTATACTTTTTTCACCAAATCTCTCAGGCATATCAATTTTATTCCACAACGAATATCTTTTTGCCCATATTGCAGAATAATGTCCATTAGGACCTTCTCCAAACCCCTCAAAATCTTTATTTTCAGAAAATAAATATTCAGGTTTTAATTGAATAGATAATGGGCCTATTTCAGCATAAATTCCAGAGCTTACTATGTGTTGATATCCGCGATTTGGAACCATGCTTCCATTATTTCTATTGTAAGGATGATGGCTATTGATTTCAATATTGTAATCAATTGGAAGGATTTTTATTTTTCCATTTCCTTTTAAAAAACTCAGTAATGTAGGAGCATATTTTTCTGAATCAAAAATTTCTTTACTTATTTCTATTCCATTTTTGCTAATGTCGAAGGGTTTTAGTGTAAAAGAAACATCACTTTTAAAATTTCCTATAAGTTGTGAGGTTCTTAAATAATCAGTCAAGTACGACTCGTTAAGGTTGATTGTTTGGGAGTATGATATAATAAATGTAAAAAATAAAGATAAGAAGAAGATGTGTTTCATTAATTATAGGAAATTACTCTAACCTTTAAATTATCTAATGACCAACTTTCATCACATTTACTTTGAACAATTCCGTCTTTGTCAATTGCATTTGGTTGATATAATTCATCATAAAAACGAAGTACTACAGCATCACCATTACTTCTAAAACTTTTTTCTATTTTATAAAGTGATGTTTTACCACCAAAAAAATTATTATCACATTTACGATCTAAATCAGTCTTAAATGAACCTGTTTTTGGATTATTTTCAAAAGGGTAATTTTCAGGATAGGATTGTCTCAAACAATAATTTGGCCAACATGGACTGTTAGAAAAAGTAGTTACAAATTTATCAGATGCAGTGTCTTTAAATAGGTCCATGTCAGGTCTGTATTCAATAATCCATTTATCAGCTTTATCATTTGTGTCAAAACCATTAAAATTTCCATCCCAAGAGCCGTGAATATATAAATCAAATGAAACAAAAATATATTCATGACTTCCAACATCGCTTATATGTAACGTAAATCCATCATTGTTATAGTCCCCAAGAACTGTAGTATTATTAAAACTTGAAAATCCTCCTCCGTCAATTTTGCTCAAGTCATTATTTTCAAAATCATTATCATAAATAAGCTCATCTCTAATAATTTCTGGATAAGTACAGGAATTAATTAAAAAAAAGAGAATGAAAATTTGAAATAAATTAATTGGAGAATGTTTTTTCACAAGTCTTTTAGTAAGTGTTATGTAAATTTATTACATTTTTTATTTAATTCTTCCAAAGATAAGTTCTTAAAATAGTTGAAAGTATTCTCTAATCCTTTTTTTCTTGAAATTTTAGGTTTCCAATTTAAAATTTTTATTGCTTTTTTGATATCAGGTTTTCTTTTAACTGGATCGTTGACTGGAAGAGGTTTAAAAGTGATTTTATTTTCATTTTCACCTAGATTTATAATTTCCTTAGCAAATTCAATCAAAGCAATCTCCTCAGGATTCCCTAAGTTTATTGGCTTTGTATAATTTGAGTGTAGGAGTTTATATATTCCTTCGACCATATCATCTATATAACAAAAGGATCTTGTTTGAGAACCATCTCCAAATACAGTTAAGCTTTCTCCTCTAAGAACTTGACCCATGAATGCTGGGATTGCTCGGCCATCATTCACTCTCATTCTTGACCCATATGTATTAAATATTCTAGCGATTCTAATATCCAGCCCGTGATAGGTATGGTAAGCAGTAGCAAGCGCTTCCTGAAATCGCTTGGCCTCATCATAAACGCCCCTTGGACCAACAGGATCAACATTTCCATTGTATTCTTCATTTTGAGGGTGTTCTAGAGGGTCCCCATAAACTTCCGAGGTGGAAGCAATTAAAATACAGCAATTATTTTTTAATGCAATTTTTAAAATATTCTCTGTTCCCAAAGAACCAACTCTAAGAGTTTGTAGTGGAATTCTCAAATAGTCAATTGGGCTAGCTGGAGAAGCAAAATGCAGTATGTAATCTAGAGAATCATCTATATTAAAATTATGAGTGATGTCAATTTTTCTAAATTCAAAATCATTAATTAATTCTAAATGAGATAGATTTTTTATGTTTCCAGTAATTAGGTTGTCTATCCCTAGGACTTTATAGTTTTTAGATAGAAAATAATCACATAAATGAGACCCTAAAAAACCAGCAGCACCAGTGATTAAAACAGTTTTTTTCATTAAATAATTAAAAATTCAAAAATAGGGTTTTTTATTTTTAGTAAAAATTGAGTACTTTTGTTACTTAATACATGTTAGATTCACTAATTACATCTAAAACTAGATTAAGACTTTTGATAAAGTTTTTTTTAAACATCGCTAATACGGGATACTTAAATGGTCTTGCGAATGAGTTTGGAGAATCGACAAATTCTGTAAGAAAAGAGTTAAACAACTTAACTTCTGCAGGTTATTTAGAAAAACAAAACGAAAACAATAAGGTTGTTTATATGGCCAACGCCTCACACCCTTTATTTAAAATCATTCAAAGAATAGTGAAAAAACATCTGGGTATTGAAGAAATTTTAGAAACTGTTTTAAAACGAATTGGTGAAGTAAAAAAAATTATGATTTTAGGAGATTATGCTGAAGGAATAGACAGTGGACATATAGAGATTTTGATTGTTGGAGATAAGTTAAATGAAGATTATCTAAAAAAAATTACTCCAAAAATTGAAAAAAAAATAAATAGAAAAGTGAGTTTTTTTGTTTCAAACTCAACTTTGAAACAAAAGACTTTAACTATTTTTGAGGTTTAGGTTTAATTAAAAGTAAGATTAAATTTGAAAATTAAATTGTGACTTTAGTGGCGAAGCCGTTTTTAAAATCACACAACTAACTTGATCATCAACCCAATTTTATAATAATAATGTTTAGCTGCTTAAATAAAATAAAATTATGACTACTAGTGATGGTCGAGAAAAAATATAAAATGATTAAATGAAAATAAATTTAACTAAAAAAAGAATTTTAATCACTGGTGGTGCAGGATTTATTGGTTCAAATTTATGTGAAGCATTACTTAATAAAGACAATCAAGTAGTCTGTCTTGATAATTTTGCTACTGGTAAAAGAGAAAACATTGAGGAATTTCTTGAGGATCCTAATTTTGTTTTAATTGATGGTGACATAAGGCAGCTAGAGGTTTGTTTAAAAGCAACTAGAGACATTGATTACGTTTTACATCAAGCCGCATTAGGATCTGTTCCAAGATCAATCAAAGATCCAATTACATCTAATGAAGTAAATGTGAGTGGGTTTTTAAATATGCTAGTTGCATCTAGAAATAATGGAATAAAAAGATTTGTTTTTGCAGCGAGTTCATCAACATATGGAGATTCGCAGTTAATGCCAAAAGTTGAGGATATCATCGGGAAACCGTTATCACCCTACGCTATTACTAAATATGTAAATGAGTTATATGCAGATATTTTTTCGAAAACCTATGGGTTAGAAACAATAGGGCTACGCTATTTTAATGTATTTGGCAGAAAACAAGACCCAAAAGGAGCTTATGCAGCAGTTATTCCAAAATTTGTAAGTCAACTAATGAAAGGAGAATCTCCTGTTATTAATGGAGATGGAAATTACTCAAGAGACTTTACTTATATTGATAATGTGATACAGGCGAACCTATTAAGCCTAGTTACTACAAACAAAAAAGCGATTAATACTGTTTATAATGTGGCTTATGGTGAACGAAATACATTAAATGATTTGAAAAGATACTTGAAAGAATATTTATCCGAGTTTGACTCCAAAATTTTAAATATTGAATTTATTTACGGACCAAACAGAGCAGGTGATATTCCTCATTCTCATGCAAGTATTGAAAAAGCAAAGGAAAACTTAAATTATAATCCACAGTTTAATCTGCAAAAAGGGTTAAGGCAGGCTGTGAAATGGTATTGGAAAAATTTATAAAAAATATGAAAAAAGACAAAATAGCAATCATTGGTTTAGGATATGTTGGTTTACCTTTGGCTAGACTATTTGCAACAAAATACTCGGTTATTGGTTTTGATATTAAGTCAAGCAGAATTAATGAAATAATGTCAGGCATAGATTCAACATTGGAACTTGATAATCAACTATTACAATCAGTTTTAGTCAAAGAAAATTCTGAATCTAATGGATTGTTTTGTACTGATAAATTAGATAGTATTAAGAATTGTAATTATTATATAATTACTGTTCCAACCCCAGTTGACAATAACAATAAACCCATTTTAACTCCTCTAATAAAAGCCAGTGAAGCTGTTGGCTCTGTTTTAAAAAAGGGAGATATAGTTATTTACGAGTCCACGGTATATCCTGGTGCAACCGAAGATGATTGTATTCCAATTTTAGAAAAAATTTCTGGATTGAAGTTTAATAAAGATTTTTTTGCGGGATATTCACCAGAAAGAATAAACCCAGGAGATAAGAAACATTGTGTTGAAAGTATTTTAAAAGTTACTTCTGGATCAAATAAAGAAGTTGGAATTAAGGTTGATAATCTTTATAAATCTGTTATTAAAGCCGGGACTCACTTGGCTCCCTCTATTAAGGTGGCTGAAGCATCTAAAGTAATCGAAAATTCACAACGGGATATCAATATTGCTTTTGTTAATGAATTAGCAAAAATATTTAACTTGATGGATATAAATACCCATGATGTTTTAAAAGCTGCAAATACAAAATGGAATTTTCTTAATTTTAGACCCGGATTGGTTGGAGGACATTGTATAGGAGTTGACCCGTACTATCTTGCACAAAAAGCTCAAGAATACGGATATCATCCTGAAATTATTTTAGCTGGTAGACGTTTGAATGACAGTATGGGGGAATATGTTTCCTCTGAAGTTGTAAAGCTAATGATTAAAAAAGATATTAATATTAAAACTTCTACTGCATTGGTTTTAGGAATAACATTTAAAGAAAATTGTCCAGATGTAAGAAATACTAAAGTGGTGGATGTTGTGAAATCTCTAATCTCTTACGGTATAAATACAAATGTATATGATCCTTGGGCAGATGAAGAAGAAGTAAAAAAAGAATATGGTATTATTTCAAAAAAACAATTACCAAAAGTAAAGTTTGATGCAATTGTATTGGCAGTTGCACATGATGAATTCAAAAATATAGATTTTTCGGACATATTAAAGGAAATTAATGTTGTCTATGATGTAAAAAATTTATTGCCAAATTCCATAACAGATCGAACTCTTTAATTAACAGTATGAAAACAAAAAATTATTTTTCTCATGAAACAGCTATAATTGATGATGGTTGTAAAATAGGTGAGAAAACCAAAATTTGGCACTTTTCACATATAATGACTAAATGTGAATTAGGTGAAAAATGTAATATTGGTCAAAATGTTGTTATTTTTCCTAATGTTGTTCTCGGAAATAATGTGAAAGTTCAAAATAATGTATCTATATACGAAGGGGTTATTTGTGAAGATGATGTATTTCTAGGTCCCTCAATGGTATTTACTAATGTGATAAATCCCAGAAGTGCAGTAATCAGAAGGGGAGAATATATGTCTACTGTAGTAAAAAAGGGAGCTAGTATTGGAGCAAATGCAACTATTGTATGTGGAAATAACATAGGAGAGTTTTCATTCGTTGGTGCAGGTGCTGTTGTGACCAAAGAAGTTAAACCCTATGCATTAGTGGTAGGAAACCCAGCAAAACAAATCGGTTGGGTTAGTGAGTTTGGCCATAGATTGGAATTTAACGAGAGTGGCTTAGCTTCGTGTTTTGAAAGTAATCAAGAATATAAATTAACCGATAATAAAGTTGCAAGAATTAAATAGGAAATAGTTATGAAAAATTTTGCATTAATTGGTGCTAGTGGCTACATAGCGCCAAGACATATGAAAGCCATAAAAGACACAAATAATAATTTAATTGCTGCAATTGATAAATTCGATAGCGTTGGTATTATTGATAGTTATTTTCCAAATGCTGATTTTTTTATTGAATTTGAACGCTTTGATCGTCATATATCAAATCTTAAATATGAACATAACTTAAATCTTGATTTTGTAAGTATTTGCACGCCGAACTACCTTCATGACTCACATATAAGATTTGCTCTAAGACAAGGAGCAGATGCTATTTGTGAAAAACCATTAGTATTGAATCCATGGAATATTGATGCATTATCTAATATTCAAAAAGAAACAGGAAAAAATATATACACTATTTTACAATTAAGAGTACATCCAAGCATTATCGCTTTAAAACATAAAATTGATAATGGTCCAAAAGATAAAATTTATGATATTGATTTAACTTACATAACCACACGTGGAAGCTGGTATTATACATCATGGAAAGGAGATATAACAAAATCAGGAGGTATTGCAACAAATATAGGTGTACACTTCTTTGATATGCTTTCATGGATTTTTGGTGATTTAAAAGAAACCCAAGTACATCTTAATACTCATGACCGTGCTGCTGGTTATCTTGAATTTAAAAGAGCAAGAGTACGTTGGTTTTTGTCCATAAATGCAAAGACACTACCTGATGAAATAAAAAAGGCAGGACAAACCACCTATCGTTCTATTACCATTGAAGGAGATGAAGTTGAGTTTAGTGGTGGTTTTAAAGATTTACATACAGCTACTTATAAGAATATTTTAGACGGCAAAGGATATGGTCTTGAAGAATCACGCCAAGCGATTGAAATTGTTCATAACATTCGTTACGCAAACCCCTCAGGTGCAAATGGTGAATATCATCCTTTTGTAAAAAAACCACTAGTAAAACATCCATTTGAAAAATAACTTTTTAGAGTAATTATACCGCTGGATATTATCAAGAAATATTTAAAAAAAAATTATGTTAGACTTTACCAATAAATCTGTTTTAATTACCGGAGGCACAGGATCTTTCGGTAAAATGTTTACAAAGTTAATTTTAGAAAAAAATCCTGGTGTTAAAAAGCTTGTTATCCTATCCAGAGATGAACAAAAGCATTTTCAGATGTCTCAAGATTTTCCAAGAGATAAATATCCAGCTATGAGATATTTTATAGGTGATGTTAGAAATAATTCAAGATTAAAAAGAGCTTTTGAAGGTATTGATATTGTTATTCATGCTGCCGCTATGAAGCATGTTCATTTAGCTGAATACAATCCCCTAGAGTGTATAAACACAAATATAAACGGAGCACAAAATGTTATTGACGCAGCATTAGAATCTGGTGTAAATAAAGTTATAGCTCTATCAACTGATAAAGCTGCGGCACCAATAAATTTATATGGTGCTACCAAATTAGCGTCAGACAAATTATTTGTAGCAGCGAATAATATGAAAGGAAATAGAGATATTCAATTTTCAGTTGTTAGATATGGAAATGTTATGGGTTCAAACGGTTCAGTAATGCCTTTTTTCTTGAACAAAAAGAAAAACAAAGAAAAATTTCTACCTATAACTGATAATAAAATGACTCGTTTTAACATATCTTTACAAGATGGGTGTGAGATGGTGTTTTATGCTATTGAAAAAGCTTGGGGAGGAGAAATTTTTGTTCCAAAAATACCATCATATAAGATTATTGATGTTGCAACAGCTATTGCCCCAGAATTGGAGCAGAAAATTGTCGGAATTCGACCAGGAGAAAAACTGCATGAAGAGATGATTACAGCATCCGATTCATATAATACGGTTGATTTAGGTAAATACTATGCTATTCTTCCTCAGACTTCACAATATTCACAATATACCAAAGATGATTATAAAAAAGCTTTCAACGGAGTTGATGTAGCTGAGGGTTTTTCATATAATTCTGGAACTAATTCAGATTGGGAAACAGTTGAGTCAATTAGAGATTTGATAAAAATTTATGTAGATCCAAACTTTGAACTTTAATGAAAAAGATTCCTTATGGTAGACAAAATATTGATAATAATGATATTGATTCGGTTGTTTCAATTTTAAAATCTGATTTTTTAACCCAAGGTCCTAAAGTAAAGGAATTTGAATTAAAATTTGCAGAATATATCGGGTCAAAATACGCCGTTTCTGTAAATAATGGAACTGCAGCTTTGCATCTTTCAGTTTTATCTCTCGGTTTAAAAAAAGGGAATAGAGTAATAACTTCTCCTATAACCTTTGCAGCCTCAGCTAATTGTGTCAGGTACGTAGGAGCAGAGGTTTGGTTTGCGGATATTGATCCAAATACATACTTGCTAGATATAAATTCTGTAAAACAATTAATTAAATCAAAACCAAAGGGATTCTTTCATGGAATTATACCTGTAGATTTTGCAGGTTTACCGGTCAATATGGAAGTATTCAGATTACTTGCTGATGAACATAATATGTGGATAGTTGAAGATGCTTGTCATGCACCTGGTGGTTATTTTATTGATAGTAAGTCAGAAAAAAACTTTTGTGGAAATAGTAATTATGCTGATTTGGGGATTTTTTCTTTTCATCCAGTCAAGCATATCGCATGTGGTGAGGGAGGTATGATAACTACTAATTCTAAAGAATTGTATGAAAAGTTAATACTACTAAGAAGTCATGGTATAACTAAAAATAATATGCAAGAAAATCATGGTAAATGGTATTACGAAATGACAGATCTTGGTTTTAACTATAGATTAACTGATATTCAATGTGCCCTCGGTATTTCACAACTAGAAAAAATTGATGAAGGTTTAAAAAGAAGAAACCAGATAGCTAATAAATATAAAGAAGCATTTAAAGGATTAATAAAACACCAAACCCTTCCCTCAAAATCTTACAATGCCCATCATTTGTTTGTTATTGAAGTAGAAAATAGAAAAGGTTTATATGATTTTCTAAGAGAACAAAATATATTTGCTCAAATCCACTATATTCCTATCCATACACTTCCTTATTACAAAAAAATTGGTTACGAAGATGCTAATTTAGTAAATTCTGAAAATTATTATTCAAAAGCAATCAGCTTACCTATGTATCCAACACTTTCAAATGAGGAACAAGATTTTGTAATAAAAAAAGTACAACAATTCATCTTTAAAAATGAAAATTTATAATATAGCTTCTTCCACTGTTATGATAGAGTCCAATCAGACTCGTATATTGATGGATCCTTGGTTCATTAACGGAGAGTATTATGGTTCTTGGTATCACACACATGATATTGACGTTGATTTTGATTTTATAAATTCTGCAACTCACGTTTATATTTCTCATATTCACCCTGATCACTTTAGTAGAAAATCTCTTGAAAAATTAAACAAAAACATACCTGTTTTGATTCATAGTTATGCTTCAAAATTTTTAAAATTTAATATTGAAAGATTAGGTTTTGAAGTTGTTGAAATTGAGCATGACGAGGAATATAAGTTAGATTCTGAAACCAAAATAAAAATATTTGCTGCCGATAATTGTAATCCAGAATTATGCTCAAAATTTATGGGTTGTTCATCAGTAGAGACAAAGTATAAAACAACTCAAATAGATTCATTAAGCTTAATTTATAATAACGACTCATCAATATTAAATGTAAATGATTGCCCGTATGATTTATCTTCAGAAACAATAGAGCTTGTTAAAAAAAAATATAGTAAACAGATTGATCTATTGCTAGTAGGATACGCTGGAGCAGGTCCTTATCCACAATGTTTTATTATGCCAGAGGATGAAAAAATTAAGGCGGCAGAGAACAAAAGAATTCAATTTCTTGAGATTGGTATTAAATATATTGAAAAAGTTAAACCAAAATACTATATGCCTTTTGCGGGAACATATGCACTTGCAGGAAAATTAAATAAGCTAAATAAGTATAGGGGTGTTCCTGAAATTAAAGATGCTTTGGAGTTTTATAAAAGTAAAATTGATTTTTCATATGGATTTTTATTAAATTCTTTTGAAAGTTTTGATATTAAAAAAAATAAATTTAGCTCAACGTTCAAATCACTTTCGACCAAAGAAAAGAAATCATACAATGAAAAAATTTCAAATTTAAAATTAGATTATGAATATGAAAAATTTCCAGAAGCCCGAGAAATAGAGGAATTGGTTCCAAAAGCTTTTGAAAGGTTTATCAAAAAGAAGGAAGAAATAAATTTTCATACCAAAACTAGTTTAATTATAAAAATTTCAGAAATTAAATCAGTGCTACTCAACCTAACAAAAACACCTTCCTACCAAATAGTAAATAACCATGAAATCAATGATATCGAAAATTTTGTAAAAATTTCTTTAGATTATCGCTTACTATATAATATTTTAAGAGGACCAAGATTTGCACATTGGAATAATTCAGAAATAGGTTCACATCTGGTGTTTGAAAGAAAACCTAATATATTTGAAAGAGGTCTATATCATGCTTTGTGTTTTTTCCATTCATGAAAACAAGAAAATCTAGAATATTTGGCGAGTTTGATGAATCTGAATACAGTAATAATCTTCAGATTATAACTAAGTTTCCTGAAAAATGGATTTTAATTGATACTGAAAATTCCCGTGTTTACAAGGGAACGAAAAATAAAAAGTTAAAAAAAATATGGAATGAAATTCTTGATAAACGTATCTTAAAAAAAATTCAAAATATAATTTCAGATAAAATAAAATATTAGATTATTAAATCCCAGGAAAATTTACGATTCATATTAATTAGAACAAGTATTTAAATAATGAGTAATCTTTGCATAATACCAGCTCGAGGAGGAAGTAAAAGAATTCCAAAAAAAAATATTAAGGAATTTCTTGGAAGACCAATTATAGCATATTCTATAAGAACAGCTATTGACTCTAAATTATTTGACGAAGTAATGGTTTCAACTGATGATATTGAAATAGCAGAAATCGCAAAAAAATATGGAGCTAAGGTCCCATTTATAAGGTCCTTAAAGAACTCAAGTGATTTTGCTACAACTTTTGACGTAATTGAGGAAGTAATTAATTATTACAGGAATCATAATATGGAATTTAATAATGTCTGTTGTTTATATTCTTGTGCCCCTTTTGTTACGACTAAAACTTTATCAAAAGCTTACAATCGCTTACATGAAAAAGAGTTTGATACGGTATTGCCAGTCGTACCTTACAGCTCTCCAATTAATAGAGCCTTAAGAATTAATCATGAAAAAATCCACATGATTTATGAAGAGAATTTAAATGTTCGATCTCAGGATTTGGAGGATTCATTTTATGATGCTGGGCAATTTTACTGGTGTGATATAGATAAACTATTGTTAAATAAAGGGATATTTACTAATAATACAGGTTTTATTATTGTTTCAGAGATAGAATCTCAAGATATTGATAATGAAACAGACTGGAAATTAGCTGAATTAAAATTTCAATTGAAACAATGAAATTTCCAAATAAATATAGTTGTCTTGATAAAAACGAATTTTCTATTGGGGATTATAAAATAATTCCAATAAGGTTTGAGGATAGGCTAGATATTTTAAAGTGGAGAAATGAACAAATATATCACCTAAGACAAGATAAAATATTAACAAAGGAAGTTCAAGACAAATATTTTAGAGAAATTGTTGCTTCTATATTTAGTGAGAAAAAGCCAAATCAAATTTTATTTTCATATATAAAAAAACAAAAATGTATAGGCTATGGTGGATTAGTCCATATTAATTGGTCTGATAAAAATGCTGAAATTTCCTTTTTAATGAATTCTGATTTAGAAAAAAAATATTTTCATTTTCATTGGTCTAATTATTTAAAAATGATAGAAAATTTAGCTTTTGACGAACTTAATTTTCATAAAATTTACACATATGCTTATGATTTGAGACCTAAATTGTATGAGGTAATGATAGATTCGGGATATTTTAAGGATGCTATACTAAAAGATCATGTTTGCTCCAAGGGAAGTTATTTAGATGTGGTTATACACTCTAAACTAAATAAAAGTATATGAAAATCGGAGTGCTTGCAAGTGGAAATTTAGGACTAGATGTGCTTAGGAAAATTAATTCTGATTATGATATTTCATTTGTGTTTACAGACAATTCATCAAATGATATATTAAAACTTTGCAAAGAAAATAAAATTCCTTTTTTTGTTGGGAATCCTAGAAAGGGAATTGGGTATAATTTCATCAAGAACATTTGTGTTGATATTATTGTTTCTGTAAATTATTTATTTTTAATAGAAAAGGATATTATTCAACATTCCAGATTAATTACCTTTAATATTCACGGTTCATTATTACCAAAATATAGAGGAAGAACTCCTCATGTATGGGCCATAATAAATAACGAAAATGAGGCAGGAATTACTGCGCATGTTATCGATGAAAATTGTGACTCTGGTGAAATTATTACTCAAATAAAAATTCCCATAAATGAAAATGATACAGGTAATGATTTACTAAATAAATACAAATCAGAATATTATGATATAGTGAAAAATGTTTTTGATAAAGCAAAATCAGGACAATTGAAGTTAAATAAACAAGATGATAATCTTGCAACCTATTTTGGCAAAAGAAATCCAGATGATGGAGAAATTAATTGGAATTGGCAAAGAGAAAGAATCCAAAATTGGGTAAGAGCGCAATCATTTCCATACCCCGGTGCTTTTACTTATTACAATGGTTATAAAATTACTATTGATGAGGTTGTAAAATCAACTTTGGGTTTTAGTAGTAATGAAGTTAATGGAACTATTTTAGAGATTAGACCCAACCTTGTGGTAAAAACACAAAATGGTGCTCTTGAAATTAAAAGATACAGGGAGAAAGTTAAATTTGCAATAGGTGAAGAACTAGGAAATCATGAAAAATAAAGTATTTATAATAGCTGAATTATCAGCAAATCACAATGGTGATATTAATATTGCTCTAGAATCTGTAAGAGCTGCTAAGAGAACTGGTGCTGATGCTGTTAAGATACAAACCTATACTCCTGACACATTAACAATCAATTGTAAAAACAACTATTTTAAAATTAATCACGGAACTGCTTGGGATGGTGAATACTTGTATGATCTATATAAAAGAGCATATACCCCGTGGGAGTGGCATAAAGAAATATTTAAGGTAGCTAATGAAGAGGGAATTATTTGTTTTTCATCTCCATTTGATACAACCGCAGTAGATTTATTAGAGGAATTAAACGTTCCAGTATATAAAATTGCTTCTTTTGAAATTCAGGATATTCCGTTAATTTCATATGCTGCTAGTAAACAAAAACCAATAATATTGTCAACTGGAATAGCTGAGATTCAAGATATCGAGTTAGCCGTTGAAACATGTAAAAAAGTAGGTAATGATGATATAACTATATTAAAATGCACTTCTGCTTACCCAGCTGACCCGAAAGATGCAAATCTTCTAACCATTCCTGATATCAAAGCAAGATTTGGGGTTAAAGCTGGTCTATCAGATCACACAATGGGCTTTATAGCCCCAGTTGTTGCAACTACACTAGGCGCAACAGTAATCGAAAAACATTTTATTTTGGACAAAAAAATTGGAGGACCCGATGCACATTTTTCTCTTGATGAAAATGAGTTTACTGAAATGGTTAAATCTATTAGAACTGCAGAAATAATGATTGGAGACGTAGATTATGAAATGACAGAAAAAAAGAAAAAAAGTCGACAGTTTTCTAGATCTTTATTTGTAGTACAAGATGTGAAAATGGGTGAGAAAATAACTAACGAAAATGTTAGAAGTATCCGCCCTGGTTATGGAATGCACCCCAAACACCTTTCAGAAATAATTGGTAAAGAATTCACCAAAAATATTAAGAAGGGTACCCCACTTTTAGATAAACTCATTAAGAAAGAAAAAAAATAATTAGTGCCAATAAATTTAATAACCCTGATATTAAAAATCAACCATGTTTGATATTGCAAAAAAACTTTATGAAATACTAAATCACAAAGAAAGAAAAAGTGCTTTAGTGCTTTTTATTTTTATGCTTTTGACCGGTATAATGGGCATGGCTGGAGTTGCTTCTATTCTTCCTTTTTTAGAAGTATTAGCCAATCCAGAATCCATTGATTCAAAAGAATATCTCTCTTGGGCTTATAGTACTTTTGGATTTAAAAGCTATTATTCTTTTTCAATTTTTTTAGGTTTTACCACATTTGGAGTTGTAGTAATTGGAATTGGTCTTCAGGCTCTAACTCAATACATGACAGTACGTTATACTTTTATGCGAGGCTATGACTGGAGTTCAAGACTAATGGAGTCCTATTTTTCTCGTCCTTACTTTTGGTTTTTAAATAGAAATAGTGCAGATCTTGGTAAATCAATTTTATCAGAAGTTGAACAAGTTATACACTATACATTACTTCCCTTTCTTCAATTTTTGAGTGGAGTACTTCAATCTTTCTTTTTGGTTGCGCTTCTACTGATTGTTAATCCTCTAGTCGCAATACTTTCTTTCCTAATTCTAGGCTTGACTTATGGATTGGTTTACTGGAGGTTGAAGCAATATCTGGAACACATAGGTAAAAAAAGAATTGCGGTTAACCAAAAAAGATTTGAGATTTCTCAAGAAGCTTTTGGTGGAATAAAGGAAGTGAAAGCAGCAGCTCTTGAATCAGGTTATATAGATAGTTTTAGAAAATCTGCACTTAGATATGCTAGATATAAGTCCCACGTTGGTATTATTAGTATTATTCCAGGATTTGCAATTCAAGTTATAGCTTTTGGAGGTATATTAATCGTATTAATGTTTCTTCTTATTTCTCAAAAGGGAAATTTATTAGAAGTGATCCCTATTATGGGGATGTTTGCCTTTTGTGCCCTACGTTTATTACCCACTCTAAGCTTAGTTTACCAATCACTCACAAAAATGAAATCAGGAAAGCCGGCTTTATATTTATTGCATGATGATTTTTTTGAAGAAGTACCAGAATCATTAGACCATATAAAAACTAAAACAAGTGTTGATATTTCACCTATGAAATTTTCAGATCATATTGAGTTAAAAAAGGTAGAATATACATATCCAAAAGCAAAAATCCCTGCTTTAAAAAATATAAATTTAAGAATAAAAGTTAATACCACTGTAGGCTTTGCAGGTTCAACGGGTGCAGGTAAAACAACAGCTGTTGATGTAATTCTTGGTCTACTTCCACCGAATAAAGGGGACCTGATTGTTGATGGAAAACCTGTAAAATCTCATAATCGTCTATCTTGGCAACGAGCCTTTGGCTATGTGCCTCAGTTTATTTTTCTAGCTGATGATACAGTTACTGCCAACATTGCTTTCGGGATACCAGCTAATATGGTTGACAAAAAAGCTGTTATCAGAGCTGCCAAAATTGCAGAACTTCATGATTTTGTTATAAATGAACTTAATAATGGTTATGACACAGCTGTGGGTGAAAGAGGAGTTAGGCTATCAGGTGGGCAGCGTCAACGTATAGGTATTGCAAGAGCTATGTACCATAATCCCGACATTTTAATTATGGACGAAGCAACCTCTTCCTTAGATAACCTTACCGAACGGGCTGTCATGAACGCAATTGATAGACTTAGCAGTAAGAAGACTATAATAATGATTGCTCATCGATTAAGTACTGTAAAAGAATGTGATAATATTTTTTTATTTGACCAGGGAAAATTGGTGTCTCAAGGAAAGTATAAAGAACTTTTAAGTAAAAGTAAATTATTTAAAAAAATGGTTGAATCTAATGAAAATATATAACAAACAAAATGAGCAATTTTAATAAAATTAAGATTTTAGATTGTACCCTTCGTGATGGAGGATATATAAATAATTGGGAATTTCCAATTTATGCAACAAAAAAAATTATAACATCGCTTATAGATGCAAAAATAGAAATTATTGAATGTGGATTTTTAAATCAAAAAATTGGAACTGGTTTTAACTCAACATTATTTAATGATTTTTTTCAGGTAAATGAACTAATAGATTCAATAGATAGAAATTTTCAAAATACAAATTTTTGTGTCATGATAAACAAGGGAGACTATGATTTTGACACTCTTCCAAATTACAATGAAAATAAAGGTGTTATAAATATGATTCGTTATGCTTTTCATAAAAAAGATTGGCAAGATGCCATAATTGATATGAAAACAATGATCAATAAAGGATATAAAGTTTATGTTCAGCCAATGGTAACTTTATCTTATTCTGAGACAGAAATTACTCAAATGATTTACGAATGTAATAAACTTGATATTTATGCAATGTATATAGTTGATAGTTTTGGTGCTATGTACGGAGATGATTTTGACAGGTTACACAAGTTATTTGAAGATAATTTAAAAAAAGGAGTTAATTTGGGATATCATTCTCACAATAATTTACAACTTGCTTACTCTAATGCAATAAATTTTGTGCAGAATAAAAACACAGATCGTGATATAATTATCGACTCTTCTATACTTGGAATGGGAAGAGGTGCAGGTAATTTAACCACTGAGCTTATTGCTGATTACATGAACAAGAAAGAGATTAAGCAATATAACATAATTCCCTTACTCGACACCATAGACAAATACCTTGAAACAATTTATAGGGAAAGCTATTGGGGCTATTCAATTGCACATTTCTTATCGGCATCATTCGGTTGTCATCCAAATTATTCTTCATTTTTAATAAATAAAAAAAATCTATCAATTATAGATATTAAAAAAATATTAAGTCTCTTAGATGATTTAGAAAAGAAAAATTTTAATAAAGAACGTATTGAAGAGTTGTACATCAATTTTAAATCAAATACAAGTTTACCCACTAATTTTAATGCGGACTTTTTTAAAAATAAAAAAATTCTAATTCTCGCATCAGGCTCTAATTTAATAAAACAAAAAAGAAGTGTAATGAGGTTTATTGATGATCATAAACCATTAGTTGTTGCTGTTAATCACATACCAAAAAACATAAAAATCGATTTGTGTTTTTTTTCAAATCAAAAACGTTACGACAAATTTATTGAGCATATCAACCCTAACAAAATAATAATTACGACAAATATTAAGGTAACCACGAATATTAGCAATTATAAAGTAGTAGATTACTACAGTTTAACAACAAAAACAAGTAATAAAAATGATAATGTAACTATTCTTTTATTAAACCTGCTTATTGAGCAAAAAGTTAAAGAGGTTTTCATAGCAGGCTTTGATGGTTATAAGTTTGATTCTGATAATTATAGTTATTCAGAATATGATAAAATCGTTGAAAGAAAAGTCATGATAAATCAAAACAAAAATATTTTAACCTCAATAAAAGAGATTCGTCAAAAGCTGTCTATTAATTTTATTACAGATTCAGTTTTTAAATAATAAATATTATATGTCAAAGAAGATTATTGGAATAATTCCTGCAAGATATAATTCATCAAGATTTCCTGGAAAGCCTTTGATTAAAATTCTTGGTAAGCCCATGATCCTTTGGGTAGCTGAGCTTTCAAGTAAAGCTTTAGGAAGAGAAAATTTATTCATTGCAACTGACGATGAAAGAATTAAGAATACAGTAGAAGCAGCTGGTTTTAAAGTTGTAATGACCTCAAACTCTCTCCCTACTGGAACTGATAGGCTAGCTGAGGTAGCAAGAAATATTAAATCTGATATTTATATAAATATTCAGGGGGATGAGCCAACAATCGACCCCAATTTCATAACTAAAGTAGTAGAAAAAAAAATAAATAATCCTGAAAGTGTTATATGCGCGATGTCAAAATTAAATTCATCAGATGATGTATTTAATGTAAATATCCCTAAAGTAATTGTTAATGAAAATACGGATATGGTTTATATGTCAAGACTAGCTATTCCTGGATTTAAAAATGAGGTCAATAAGCCTAAATTTTATTATAAACAAGTTTGTATTTACGCTTTTAATCGTAAGCAATTATTTAGTTTTAGTGATTTTGGAAGAAAGAGTAAACTAGAAAAATGTGAAGATATTGAGTTATTAAGATTTTTAGATTTAAAGACCTCAATCAAAATGGTTGAAGTTGAAGGAATTTCTTATGCTATTGATGTTAAAGAAGATATTGATATAGTTACCAAAAGATTGATAGAAATTCATAAAATATAGTTTTATTAAAATGATAATTAAGGCTAACAAACAAAAATAATATGAAAACAGAAGAATATGACAAATTGCAAAAATTTGAAAATAGCCACCAAATCGCAATTGATTTTGATGGTGTTATACATGGAAATTCAAAGGGATTTTATGACGGTACAATATATGACTCACCTGTTGAAGGTTCTATAGATGCAATTAAATGGTTTAAATCAAAGGGATATGATATAGTTCTTTTTACGGCAAAAGTTAAACCAGACAGACCGCTTGTAAAAAATAAAACAGGTGAGGAATTAATATGGGAATGGTTAAGAAAATATGAGGTTGATAATTTTATAAAAGAAATTACTTGCGAAAAACCCAGAGCTATATGCTACATAGATGATAAGGGAATTAGATTTGAGTCATGGAAAAAAACATTGGAAAAATTCAATGAAATTATACACAACTAATCTTTAAATATAATTGGTTAAAAAAACTCATTTGAAAGATACAGTCTTTTTTTTATGTTCCCCCAGTTTAGGAATTTTAGATAATTGGTTACCTATTATTTGGAAACTTAAAAAAAAACAGAAAGATTTTAAGTTTATAATTATTTTTCCAAGATCAAATTTTATAAATCAAATTAACTTGTCAAATATTTTGCTAATTCTGGGGTCAAATGTATTTGATTCAATAGTTTTTAAATCTGATTCAGGACTTTGGTTAATTAATGATAGTTTAAATAAAGTTAAGAGCACTAATAATCTGAATATTTTTGAATGGTTTTTGCTGAGAATTATCAAAAAGCTTAATAGATTTCCAATTTTCTCAATTTTCTCGAATTTAATGCAATTATGTTATAAAGAATTTAGCAAATTTTTAAATAAAAAAAATTTATTTGATTGGAATTTTGTAGAAAATCGAGGATTATGTATTCTTTATGATGTGTATGAAGAATCAAAGCATTATAATGCTGAATTAATGAAAAGTTTTAGAGAACTACCTAAATTTTCCATTCAACATGGAATTAATATAAGTAATGGCGGTCTTTTGGAGAACAAAATAAATTTAAAAGATTTGGTATACAGAAAAGATATTAAAGCATATTTGTTTTCTTCGTTAGAGTTAAATTTATATAAATATGAATATGCCATCCATCAATCATGTTTAGAAGTTGTAGGAGTTCCAAGGCATAGTTTTGATTGGATAGATTTCATTAAATCAAACTTACCTAAAAATAAAAATGATATTGACTCAGTTTTGGATGACTCCATTTTTATAATATCAAGACCTAGCGGAACAACCTATTTTCCTCACGACCGTAAAAAGAAAGCTCTTGAAAATATCAAAAGTTTGGCATGGAATGATTTGAAAAAAAATATTGTTGTTAAATTACATCCTAAAGAGCAAAAAGATGGAATATATGAGGAAGTTTTCGGTTGTGATACTTACGGACATAAGTGGATTTACTCAGATCTTCATCCATTTGTTTTAGGAGAAGTGAGTGAATTTGCTATAAGTTTTTTTTCCGGTGTAGTACTAGACATGCTTGCGCTAGGCGTACCAACAATTGAATATCTAGACTTAAGAGGAATCCCTGAGTTTGATAATTATGAGTCTCTTCGGGATAAATCGGGAAACCCTGTTCTTAGTTATCGATACCTAGATTTAGTACTAGGAGCAAGTGATTACAAAGAATTGAAATTTTACGCTTCAGAAATAATTAATAATCGGGATAATATTATTTCAAAACTTCTTACAAGATATAATGAAATTTTCCCAAGAATAAATCATATAAATGATAAAATATCGAAGGATATAATTAGAAAGGTTCTTAGAAAATATTAATAGATACACTTAAAAGATTTTATATATTTTTATTTAAAACCTAATCACAAAATAATCGTATATGAAAAATGTAAAAAAAACACTTTTTTTACCAATCGAAATTATAGCTCGTGAATTAGACTCCAAATTACTTATAGCTCATAAAGCAATTGAAAAAGGTTTTAATGTAGTAATAGGTCCTAAGGGTGCAGTTTATAAAACTGCAAAATCATATGGCACAGGTATATATTTTTATAAAGATCATTCCCTCCTATCTGCCGATATGCTAGCTGAACTTAGCCTTCTAGGGCTAAAGATCGCAGTTTTGGACGAAGAGGGGTTAAGTTGGCCCTCACCAGAAGAGTATTTTCATAAACGTATTAATGATAAGGTATTTAAAGTTAGTGATGCCATTTTTGCATGGGGAGAAAGGCAGTATGAAATAATAAAAAAAACCCCGTCAGCTAGTGAAATAAAAATTCATGTTCTCGGAAATCCTAGATTTGATATTTTACATACCAAGTATCGAAAATATTTAGCGGATCAAGCAAAATATGATTTATCTTTTTTGCAAAAGGATTATGTTTTGATTAATAGTATGTTTACACCTGGCAATTGGAATCCTTTATTATACGGAACACCATCGTATGTTGAGCATATGCGAATGCGAGGCTTAATTCGAAATGATGAGCAATTAAACTTTTACACAAAAGTTAGTGAGAGCGCTTATGAATTGTTTGAAGTATATGTTTCAATGCTTAAAAACCTTAGTACAACTTTTCCAAATACTAAATTTATAATTAGGCCCCACCCAGATGAAAATCAAGAAAAGTGGTTTAGTCTTTTTAAAAAAGAAAAAAATGTTATAGTAGAAAACAAGGGTAGCGCCATATATTGGATTTTAGGAGCAAAGGTAATTATTTACACTGGATGTACGACAGCAATTGAAGCTTGGGCAATGAACAAACCAACTCTTCGTTATCATCCAATTCCTGAAACTAAATATGGACCATTTCTACCTAATCAGTTTGGAAAAACTATAAAAACTGAAAGAGAGTTATTCGAAGAGTTAGATGTTTATCTAAATAAGAATGAATCTAATCGTTTTAATGTTAACTCTGATTATGTCGAGAGTTTCATAAAGAATATTTTTACGGCGGATGCTGCTGAAAATATAATTAATGTCTTGGATTCTATTTATGATGGAGATGATAATTTAAACAGATTTTCATTTAAAAAAATAAAAAAGAGAATTCAAGTCTTTTTATTTTTTGATATTCACAAAAGATTGAGAAGTAGAATTTTAGGTAAGATAAAGCGAACATTTAAGAGGAAAGATTCCAGCCAAGAATTGAAAATTGCTAAGGCAAAATCCCAAAAATTCCCAAAATTAGACAGACAAGATATTGAATCTCGCCTAAGATCTTTGGATAAAATTAATGGAAAAAAAATAAAAAAGAAATGGCATATCTCTGAAGTTGCGCCTAAAACTTTTAAAATAGATTAATAAATAACATAAAACTAACAAGATTTTTTTCTAAGATATTTAGAATGAAAAAAACAATTAAGAAATTACTTAATAATATGCCTTTTTTGTTCAACTTATTGGTTAATATATATTATTATTCAGAATATATATTTTACAGATTTATTGTTGAGGGAAGATTTAGAAATATTTATTTAAATGAGAAGGTGAGTTTAATTAAACTTCCTACAAAAAATATTTCTTTTTTTGGCTATTACAACATTTCACCTTTTAATAATAGATCAATAGTTTGGTGCGAAACAAAAAATAATAAAATTAGGGCTAGTAAATATTCAGATTTAAATATTGTTTATTATGATTTCATATCTAAAAAAAGACAAGTTATCGAGAAATCGAAAGCATGGAATTGGCAACAGGGATGTATGCTTCAATGGTATGGAAGTTCAGATTACAAAATAATTTACAACAATTATGACTCTCAAAATAAAGAGTACTATTCAGAGATTTATGATATTAAATCAAATGAAAGAAAAATTCTTTGTAAGCCTATTTATTCTGTTGCCGATAACGGAAGTTTTGCATTAACTTTAAATTTTGACCGTATTACCCAAATGCGTCCATCTTATGGATACTTTAGAAAGCAAGTAATAAATTTACCATCTGATAAAAATGATGGTATATGGTTTATAGATATTGAGAAGAATACAAGTAAACTCATAATATCTCTGGACACATTAAAAAAAATTAAACCTCACCCAACAATGGTAAACTCAAAACATAAAGTAAATCATATTGATATTGCACCTGACGGTAAACGATTTATGTTTATACATAGATGGATTGGACCAAAAGGGAGATTTCATCGATTAATAACAGCAAGTTGTATGGACGGATCAGACTTATTTTATTTAACAGGAACTGAATTAGTCTCACATAATTGTTGGATGATGGATTCCAAAAATATTATATCATTTTCAAAAACAAAAGATGGTAGAAATAAATATAATCTTTACTCTGATAAAGAGGGATTTAAAGAGATTATAGGGGAAAATGATTTTTTTGAGGATGGTCACCCTTCAGTTTCTCCTAATGGCAGATGGATGATTACAGATACCTACCCAGATAAGTCAAAATTTTCAAGTTTATATTTGTACGACTTATTAAATAAAAAGAAACATCTTCTAGGAAGGTTTCACCAACCTTTCAAATATTTTGGTGAAAAAAGAATTGACTTACATCCAAAATGGAGCAAAGATGGACATTTCGTTTCGATTGACTCAGGACATGTTGGAAAACGTGAGTTTCATGTTATTGATGTCACTCGACTAACAAAATAATGATAGACATACTACATCTTTTAATCATTTTATTAATTTCAATTTAATTAATGTCAAAGAAATCTTATGAAAAAAACATTACTGTATATACATATGGCGTCTGTTCAACCTTCAAAATCAGGCGGACTAAATACTACATTAATACAGGTTTTTTCAATGTGTACTGCTTTTGTTGAATCAGGATATAAAGTCACGTTGGCAATGCAAAACAACAATGGTTTTAAACACAATCTTAAAGAGTTTATTAAAAATACATTTTGTGACGGAATAGCTTTTGAAATAATCACATGGAACCAAAAGTCTAAAAATTTATTTTTAAATAGATTTCTTGTTAAAAAAAGTATTATTCAAATCGTTAAAAAAAATAATCCAAATATGATATTTTCCAGAGACTCATTTATTTTGAATACTCTGACTAAATTTAATATTCCCCTCATTTTTGAATCACACAATTCCAAATTGCACACTCGTTATACCATTCTACATAAATATTTGGAAAAAAGATTATTACATGCGACCCGTTCGCCAAATTTTAAGTGTTTATTTTCAATAAGTGAAGCACTGTCTAATTATTGGGAACATAAAGGTGTTCCTAATAGTAAGTTGTTTGCTTGGCATGATGGATTTGATTTATCTCTTTTTGAAAAATATATTGATAAAAATACTGCAAGATCAAAATTGAACTTACCTGAAAATAAAAAAATTGTAACTTATACTGGGGGTTTATATCCGGATAGAGATATTGAAAATATTATTTATTTAGCTAGAGAATTTCCAGATGATATGTTTTTAGTGATTGGAGGTCCTGAAAATCATCGACAGAATTTTGAAAAATTGTCTCACAAAGAGAATGTTAAAAACATCAATTTTATGGGGTTTGTAGAGCATAACATGATTCCACATTATTTATATGCTTCTGATATTTTACTAGCTTTATGGTCTTCAAAAGTCCCAACAATAAATTATTGTTCTCCACTAAAGATTTTTGAATATATGGCAGCAGGAAGGACAATTGTAGCTCATGGTTTTCCTACAATTAGAGAAGTACTCGAAAATGAGAAGGATTCCATATTGTGCCAGCCCGATAATTTTGATTCACTTAAATCATCATTGAGAAAGGCACTCTTAGAGAATAACACTTATAATTATGGAAAAATGGCAAGAGATAAGGCATTTAAACAATATTCTTGGGATAAAAGAGTTGAGGAGTTACTTAAGTTTATTAAAAAATGAGTATTAAACTTATTAGTTTAATTGAAAATTGTATTTTTCATTTAGTTTAAAAATTATGATATGACACCAGAAATTGAGATAATTTACTTTCTATTCGCATTTCTTGGTATGCTCTATACTTTTAATAAAGTAGGTATTACTAGTGTTAGTATATTGTTTGTACTTGTTTTCTGGGAAGGGTTAATAGATTATTTAGACACAATATATTTTGATTTTTTGTTAAGCACATATAAAATAGGTATTGTCGCTTATGCCGTTTTGTTAGTTTGGAAAAAAAGAAATCGTTTTAAAAATAAAGCAGATTTAGCTATTAATTTATCTTTTTTCTTGTTTACAGCGTCGTTTTGGATTACCTATTCTTTATATGGTGGAGAATTATTAACAATATTAAGTCAATATTTATATAAATACGCATTTATATGGATTGTTTATCATTATTTAAAAGATATTATATATAACATACCTAAAAGAGAGTATGTAAAAAAAGTACTTATGACCATTTTGTATGTTCAGATTGCGATTGCTTTAATCAAAATATTTTTAATAGGGTTTAGAATTGAGGGATTAGTAGGAACAATGAGTTATGGTGGTGGCGGTCCTGCAGTTGTTATTCCGATTATGGCATTAATTTTTTATTGGTTGATACAAAATGGAAAGTTTTCAAAAAAAGACTGGATATTTACTGGGTTGATTTTAATCATAGCTATTGCAAGTGGTAAACGTCAACCAATTGTTATTTTCCCAACCATATTATTTTTTTTATTTGTTTTTGTAAATCAAACAATAAAAATCGTCAAACTATTACAGTACACACTTGTTGCTGTAGTGGTTTTTTATATTGGTGTTAGATTGACTCCAACATTTACACCTGAAAAAGAGGTAGGAGGAAGTTTTGATTTAACTTTTGTTAGTAATTATATCGAGAAGTATTATTTTGGTTCTGATGAGGATAGATCATTTTCAGAAAAAGGTAGAATAGGAGTTGGAAGAGGAGCAGGAGTTTTTTTATATTTTAATCCAGAGATGCTAACTCTTATTAGTAATAAGGAATTACTTTTTGGTAAAGGTATTTATGAGGTAGCTATTGGTAAGTATGGACGTTTCACAGCAGGAGGGCGTTCAAACTATGGTATAAATCATGAAGGCCTAATAGGAGAAGGCGGTGCCTTGATTTATACAATCGGTTATGTGGGCTCAATACTTTTGGTTGTATTTGTTTTGTCGATTGTTTTTTCAATGAAAAATAAAAAATTAGCTTGGATTATTTTCTTTAATTTTTTATGGGATATATTTTTGTATTACAATCAAATGATTTTCTTTAATTCTTCAGGATTGATCGTTTTGGTCATAATCTTTTATTCTAACAGTATGGAAAATGAAAAGATGTTAAATTTGAGACGAAGTTTAAATACAACCTAAACAAAAAGAATAGATTTCAGGAACTATTATGAAAATAAATCTATTTTTATGAGGTTAATATTCATAGAGTTTTTGTAGTGTTAATTATTACATTAATACAATGTTAAATTTTCAAAATAGTAAAGTATGAGTTCAACAATTTCTATATTTTTTTCTGGTGATTTTGCTCCTTGTCGAAGATACGAAAGTATTGTTTTGTCCAAAGGAGCTGAAATATTTGGTGATTTACAAAAAAATATAGCTGATGCTGATATTTCTTTCTTAAACCTTGAGTTGCCTCTAAGCTCTAAAGGAAAACCTATCAAAAAAACAGGCTCAAATCTAAAGGCTCATCCCGATTGTATTAAGGCTGTTAAAGGTGCCGGTTTTGATATTGTTGGTTTAGCGAATAATCATATTATGGATTTTGGTAATGAAGGACTTGAGCAAACTATTCTTTCTTGTAAGGATTCTAGCATAAATATATGCGGTGCTGGAGAAAATTTAAAAGAAGCACAACAAATAACCATCGTTGAAAGTTGTGGTTTGAAGATAGCCTATATTGCAGTAGCAGAACATGAATTTAGTATTGCGGGTAAAGATAGAGCCGGTGCTGCACCGTTAGATCCAGTGGATAATACACTTCAGATAGAATCTGTCCGAAATGAAGCTGATCTTATTTTTGTAAGTATTCACGGTGGTAATGAATATTTCCCCTTACCCAGACCTAATTTACGAAAATTGAGTAGATACTTTATCAACCGGGGAGCAGATGGTGTTATCTGTCATCATCCTCATGTTCCTGGCTCATATGAAATTTATAATAAGAAGCCCATTGTTTACAGTTTAGGTAATTTGATATTTGATAGACTAAATCCACCTAAGGATTGGAATGAGGGTTATGCAGTCAACCTTGAATACAGTAAAGAATCCAAGAATTTAATGAAATTTGAGGTCATTCCCTACACACAGTCTGTTGAACAGGGAGGGGTTTGTAAAATGTCAGCTTCTGATAAATTGGTTTTTTTTAAAAAAATAGAAGGTTACAATAAAATTCTTCTTAATGAAGATCTCTATAAAGAATCATGGAATAAATTTTGTCAAAAAGAAAAAAACACAATTTTACTAAAAAATTATTTACCTATCCATTTTCGAGGTATGCGAAGAGTAGGTAATATTATTAATCCCGAATTTTTATTACTTCCCTCACAAAAGAATAGACTGGCAAAGTTAAATCTAATTAGGTGTGAAAGTCATAAAGAACTTTTAGAGAACGTTTTATCAAAGATATTATCAAAATAAATTTTGATCTACTAAATGTGTTTAAATAAATCTGTTAAAAAAATACTTAATTAATGAAAGTTCAAAAAAACATTAAATTCGCTATTTTAAAAAATGAAGACCCTTTTGATCATTTAAAATGGATTGATGCTTGTGAAGGTTACCAAAAAAATATTAAATATAAAGTATTCGACTTAACAGTTGAAACTTGGTTGGAAGATATAACTGAATACTCCCCTAATTTATTGTTATTAAAACCCTCTGGTAAAACATCTTTATTCCGAAGCTTATATCAGGAACGTCTTGAAATTTTAGTAAATTCTTTAAATTATAAATCTTATCCATCTCTGGATGAGGTTAGAATTTATGAAAGTAAAAGGTACTTTGCCTATTGGGCAAAAGCTTACCAATTACCTCATCCAAAAACATGGGTTTATTATCATCGTAATGAAGCATTAAAAGCTATAGAATCAATGAAAATTCCTTTGGTCGGAAAAATGAATATTGGTGCTTCTGGAAAAGGCGTCAAGATACTTCATTCAAAACATCAGATTAGAAAATATATCAAGAGGGCTTTTAGTGATGGTTTGGTTTCCAGTACAGGTCCAAAGTTAAGACAAGGAAAACTGATCCAGCGTGCATGGCAAAAGTTTACCCATCCCAAAGAATTAATCAATAAGCTTAGAACTTATAAGGATATTGCCTTAGATCCTCAAAAAGGATTTATTATTCTACAAGAATTCATAAAACATGATTATGAGTGGCGAGCTGTAAGAATAGGTGATTCATATTTTGCGCACAAAAAAATAGTTATAAATAAGAAAGCAAGCGGTTCTTTAGAAAAGGAATACGTAATTCCACCAATTGAGCTGTTGAATTTTGTCCGTTCATTGACAGACATGTTCAGATTCCGAAGTATTGCATTAGATGTTTTTGAGCCGTCAAAAGGAAAGTATTTAATTAATGAAGCTCAGTGTATTTTTGGTCAGTCAGATCCATATCAAATGTTAGTTGATGAAAATCCTGGAAGATATTTATTTAAAGATGGTCAATGGATTTTTGAGAAAGGAAATTTTAATTCTAATGCATCTTATGATTTACGACTAAAAGATGCAATTTTATTTAACGGACTTGATTTATGAAAATTCTTTTTGTCTGTAGTGGTAATTCAGCTTTTGGAATTTCGCCAATTACAAAGAATCAAGGGGATTCAATTAACAATTCAGATGTTGTTGTTAGTTACTTCCCTATAATTGGGAAGGGAGTTTTTAATTATCTTAAAAATATTTTCTTGTTAAAGAAGCACGTCTCAATTAACAAGTATGATATTATTCATGCTCATTATTCATCTTCTGCATTTGTAGCTGCACTGGCAAATACTAAACCATTAGTTGTTTCTTTAATGGGAAGCGATGTCCAAGGTAGCTGTTTATCAAAATTAGTTATTAAGTTTTTTTATAAGCTCTCTTGGAATAAAATAATAGTCAAATCTAATAGAATGCATAATTGTCTTGGTTTCAAAGACATATCTGTTGTTCCAAATGGTGTTAATCTAAATGTATTTTATTCAATGGATAAAAGAGAATGCCAAAAGCAATTAGGATGGGATTATGATAAAAAGCATATTTTGTTTGCGGCCAACCCATCAAGGCCAGAAAAAAATTTTAGATTAGCAAAACAGGCATTCTCAATGTTAAATAATGGAAATATAGTACTTCATTTTTTAAACAATGTTTCACCTGAGCAAATGCCTTTATGGATAAATTCAGCCGATGTTGTGATGCTTGTAAGTTTATGGGAAGGATCTCCCAATGTTATAAAAGAGGCAATGGCATGCAATCGTCCGATTGTTTCAACTGATGTAGGAGATGTAAGTTGGTTATTGGATGGTATGGATGGATGTCACATTACTTCATTTGATCCTGAAAATATTGCTAAAAGTCTTAAACAATCATTAAGATTTTCTGAAAACAAAGGTCTAACCAAAGGTCGGGAAAAAATCATTGAGTTGGGTCTGGATTCAAAAACAACTGCCAAGCGAATTATTAGTTTATACAAATTGGTGTTGGGATTTAGTAAAAAAAATGTCTAAAACAAAAAATTGATTTGGATTCAAAAGTATTTTAACCAAAAAAAGTATTATTAACTCAAATATTTCATGAACTATCTTTTCTTTTTTGTACATCCTTCTAAATTTCATGTTTTTAAAAAAACCATTAATCATTTAAAAAATAATGGACATAATGTCGAAATTTTAATAACTTCTAAAGATGTATTGGAAGAATTGGTAAAAAATGAAGGTTGGAATTACACAAATATTTTTCCGGAAGGAAGAAAATTTAAAAATGTATCACCTTATATTAGCGCAGGTGTTAATTTTTTTAGAACAATTTTCAGACTATATAAATATTGTAGAAACAAAAAATACGACTTATTTATTACGGATGATTTATTAGTTTATATAGGTAAACTAAGAAAAATACCAACAATTGCTTTTACTGATGATGATATTACAATTGTAAAACAGTTTTCCATAATATTAAAATTTGCAAATTATATATTAGCTCCGACCATTACTAATTTAGGTAAGTATAATAAAAAGAAAATTGCGTTTGATGGATATAAAGAACTAGCTTATTTACATCCAAACCAATTTACACCAAATTTAGAGTTGGTTAAAAATATAATTCCTGAAAAAGATTTCTTTATTCTAAGATTAGTATCTCTAACAGCTTATCATGATGTTGGTAAATCTGGAATAAATAAAGAAAAAGCAATAAAAATAATTAATCTTTTAGGTCATTATGGTAAAGTTTATATCAGTGCAGAAAGAGAATTAAGTGCAGAATTAGAAGAGTTTAGATTAAAAATAGAGCCTCATCAATTAAAAGATGTATTATCACAAGCTAAAGTATACATTGGTGATAGCCAAACAATGTCTTCTGAGGCTGCAGTTTTGGGCGTACCCTCTTTTAGACTAAATGATTTTATTGGTAAAATTGGTGTTATGGATGAAAAAGATCATGTGTATAAATTGTCTAAAAGTTACAAAACAACAGAGTTTTCAGAATTACTTAAAGATTTAGAAAGCAGTTTAAAAGGAGATGATTTTTCACTAAAAATTAAAGAAAACCAAAAAAAAATGCTTTCTGAAAAAGTAGACTTAACTAGTTTTATGATTTGGCTTTTAGAAAATTATCCTGACAGTATAAAAACAATTGAGAAAAGTCCATCATACCAACAAAAGTTTATTAGTTTTACGGACAAGTAAAGGAGAAGTACTTTATGAAAATTATTACAGTAATTGGTGCAAGACCACAAATAATTAAAGCTGCTGCAATTAGTAGAGAAATATTAAAGAATTACTCAAATAAAATTGAAGAAGTAATTGTTCATACCGGTCAACACTATGACCAAAATATGTCAGAAATTTTTTTTGATGAACTAAATATACCAAGACCAAACTATAATTTAAATGTAGGTTCTGGCTCTCATGCAGTTCAATCTGCAAAAATGATTGAGGGTTTAGAGAAAATTTTACTTAATGAAAATCCTAAATACATTTTACTTTATGGAGATACAAATTCAACTTTGGCAGGTGCTATAGCTGCATCTAAAATGAATATACCAATTGTCCATGTTGAAGCAGGGTTGAGATCTTATAATCGTAAAATGCCTGAGGAAATTAATAGAATTGTTTGTGATCATTTATCAACATTATTATTTTCACCAACATTAACAGGATATAATAACCTAATTAAAGAAGGTTTCAACCCTAATAATACAAAAAAACATACTCCGGATAATCCTGGGATTTTTCATTGTGGGGATATTATGTACGATAACTCATTACATTTTGCCCAGCTCTCTGAAGAAAAATCAAATATATTAAAAGATTATAATTTAGTTTCTAATAAGTTTATTTTAACAACAATTCATAGGGATTACAATACAGATATTCAAGAAAATTTATGTTCAATTTTTAAAGCACTTTTAAAAATATCTGATGAATATAAAATTGTATTACCTCTTCATCCTAGAACAAAAAATAAATTAACTGGAATTGATGATAGAGATTTATATGATTCAATTTTCAATAATGAGAACTTACTAATAATACCACCAACCTCATTTTTAGATATGTTAGCGTTAGAAAAATACTCTAAAATGGTTATTACAGATTCTGGTGGTGTACAAAAGGAAGCTTATTTTTTTAATAAACCTTGTGTAATACTAAGGCCAGAAACAGAATGGGTAGAAATACTTGAAACTGGCAAAGCTAAATTGGCATCTGCTAATTATAACGATATAATGATTGCCTATAATGGGTTTAATGAAGATAAATTAGAAAAGTTTCCTCAAATTTTTGGCTGTGGAGAGGCCTCACAATTTATATGTAATGTAATATTTACTAATCAAAAAGAATTGTAAACTATGTGTGGAATATTTGGGGTTATCACAAAAGAAGATTCTAATTACAGTAATAACTTTTTAAAAAAATCGTTAATTACTTTAGCAAAACTCTCAGAAACCAGAGGAAAAGATTCTTCAGGGTTATGTACCTTAAATCAAAAAGATCATAATTTTGATATCGTTAAAGGCCCAATCCCAGCGAATCAATTATTTAAGAGAAATAAAGTAAAGGATATTATTAAAGATGCTTTTTCCAAGGAGAATAAAGATAATCTTAAATTAGCATTTGGACATGCAAGATTGGTAACTAATGGAACTCAATTAGAGGATAAAAACAATCAACCAGTTGTGAAGGAAGATATTATATGCGTTCATAATGGTATTGTTGTAAATGTTAATGAGTTATGGAGTAATTATACAAAACTCAATAGAAAATATGAGATTGATACAGAAGTGATACCTGCATTAGTTAGAATGGACCTGAACGAAGGCAACTCAGTTGAGTCTTCTGTTGTAAATTCAATTGAGAAAGTTTTTGGTACAGTATCAATAGCAATAACTTTTACCGACATTCAAAAATTTATTTTAGCGACAAATAATGGTTCTTTATATATTTTAAACAACAATGAAGACATTATTTATTTTGCATCGGAAAGAGCGATCCTTAATGGCTTAGTTGAAAGAATGTCTTTAAAAGATAAAATTGGAAGTTTTGAATTGTTTCAACTAAAGGCGAATCATATTTTCACAATAAATACAAATAATTTTACATTTAATGAAAAATCTTTTTTAGATATAAGAAGTAATTCTTCCTCAAAGGAAGTATTTATAGATAAGAAAAATAAAATAAACTTGTTTAGCGAAAAATCTAAAAAGAAACAGATTTCTACAGTTTTGGATTTAAATGATATCCATTTAAACCCAAATGCAAAAAAGGACAAGGAACTATTGATTTATCCTATTGATAAAATTAAATCTTTAAAAAGGTGTACAAAATGCATTTTACCGGAAACATTTCCTTTTATTGAATATGATGAGAAAGGTGAGTGTAATTATTGTAAGAATCATAAAAAGAAAAATCAAGTAAGATCTATAGACGAGTTAAAAGCTTTAGTGGAACCATATAGAAGTAAAGATGGTTCTCCTGATTGTTTTGTTCCAATAAGTGGCGGAAGAGATAGTACTTATGTTTTACATTTTTTAAAGAAAGAACTAGGTTTAAATGTAATAACTTACACTTATGAGTGGGGAATGGTTACAGATTTAGCTAGAAGAAATATTGCGAGAATTTGTGGAAAACTTGGAGTTGAAAATATTATTGTTGCTGCAGATATTCACTGGAAAAGAACAAATATTAGAAAGAATATAAAAGCTTGGTTAAAAAGCCCTGAGTTAGGTATGATTCCTTTATTTATGACTGGGGATAAATATTTTTTTTACTATGCATATAAAATAAAAAAACAGCTTGGGTTAGATTTAGAAGTTTTTGGAGTTAACGATTTAGAAAACACTAATTTTAAGACTGGTTTTGCAGGACTTTCTCCTGAATTTAATAAAAAAAGAATATACTCTATATCATTAAAGAATCAGATGAGATTATATGGTTTTGTAGTAAAAAATATTTTAAGAACTCCATCTTATTTAAACCAATCTGTTCTAGACTCAATAGGTTCATTTGCATCAAGATATGTTACTCCTAAAAAAGATTATTATCACTTGTTTGATTATTTGCAATGGAATGAGAAAACTGTTGAGGATACTATAATTAGTCAATATCAATGGGAAAAGGCAGTAGACACTGATTCGACATGGAGAATAGGTGATGGAACTGCTAGTTTTTATAATTATGTGTATACTTTAGTTGCAGGTTTTAGTGAAAATGATACTTTTAGAAGCAATCAAATAAGAGAGGGAATGATTTCAAGAGAAAAAGCATTAGTGTCAGTTTTTGATGAAAATAAACCTCGTTATAATTCTTTAAAGTGGTACTTAGAAATTATAAATTTAGATTTTGAAACAACAATTAAAACAATAAATAAAATTAAACGTCATTATTAGCAGTTATGATTTTTTTTGTATGTAATCATCTAAGTATTTAAATTTTTTTTAAATAAAAGGATTATTTTAAATCAACAAAAACACTAACAGGTTAATTTTTGTAATTACTTATTTAATTATATTTACATGCTTAACAAATCAAAAGTTAAACTCTCTACTTAAAGAAAATAAAAATGAAAATAAAACAATTTTTAAATTTTAAATTTTATTCAGTGATTGCATTAGCGTTTCTTTTAAATTCTTGTGCTTCTAAAAAAAAAATACTTTACTTGCAAAATATAGACACTCATATTCCCTCTGAACTATCTTATGTTGAAAATAACATACAAGTAAATGATATTATAGATATTAAGGTTTCAGCATTAGTTCCTGAAGCTGCATTACCTTATAATAAAAGTATAGAAATAACACAGCAATCATCAAGTAATTTGGAAATTATGAAGCTGAACGGGTACCTAGTTTCGAAGGATAAAACAATTAATTTTCCAGTACTGGGTAGGGTTTCTGTTTTGAATAAAACTATCAGCGATTTAGAAAATTATTTAAAAAAACGTTTATCAACTGATGGTCTTCTTATTGATCCAATCGTAACAGCACGATTGTTAAATGCAAAAGTTACTTTATTAGGTGAAGTAAATTCTCCAGGGACTTATAATTTCACCGAAAATAATATGAGTTTTTTACAAGCACTTGGATTAGCAGGAGATCTTAATATAAATGCAAACCGAAGAGATATAATCATTATTAGAAATGTCGATAATAAACAAATTGCTGCAAACATAGACTTAACAAGCACTGAATGGCTGAACGGACCTTATGCTTCAGTTAAATCTAATGATGTTATTATTGTTAATCCTAATGGATCTAAAATTAAAAGTTCAGGTTTTTTCGGAAATGCAGGTAGTTTTGTTTCAATTGCATCTTTATTGATCAGTACAGCATCTTTTATTATAAATAATTAAAAAAACATGAAAGAATATTCAACATCTTTAGATTCTAACTTTGAGAATAACTCTATAGATATAAAAAGAGAAATTTCCTATTACCTATTTTTTTGGCCTTGGTTTTTAGTTTTCACTTTAATATTACTAGGAGGTACTTTTTTAAATCTTCGTTACGCGGATCGTATATATGAGTCTTCTGCCCAAATACAGATTAAAAATTCAAAAGCTGATCCTTCTTCTTTTTTGACTGAAGGATCTGGATTTAATTTAAATAGAAGCAGTAATATAAAAAATGATATTGCAATAATTTCTTCTCATCATATATTAGAACAGGTTGTTCAACAACTTAATTTACAAGTTAAAACTTTCACTTATGGTTCTTTAGTTGGAAGTATTAATAGGAATTTACAATTCAAGAGTTCCTTGCCAATTGATATAATATTTAAAAATTCCGAAAAATCATTTCAACTTGAATTTGAAGTTGAAAACAATAAATTAAAGATTTATAATGATGAATCAACTTTTTCCTTGTCAAAAGGTGAAGTATTAGACACAAAAAATTTCTTTATTAAACCTAAAGATTCTTTGTTCATTTCAGACCGGAATTTTGCGATATCAAATTCTTCTTTAAATAATGCAGTAACTGAGTTAAAAAACAGTTTGACTATAAGTGAAGAATTTCAGTTTGGAGAAATTGTGAACTTGACTATTAAAGGAACTAATATTGACAGAAATGAAGCTATACTAAATACCCTAATAAAAGTATTGTCAGACGATCAAGTTAGAGATAAACGTGAAATATCAGAAGTGAGTATAGGATTCATTGATGATCGTTTAAGGATATTATCTGAAAGCATTGATACTATTTCCAGAAATACCATAGATTTCAAATCAGCCAATAATATTTATAATCCTAATATTCAAACCACTAACTCTCTCGAGAATATTACTAAAGGTCAAGAAATATCTTTTGATTTTAAAATTCAAATTGAAATAGCCAAAGCTTTATTGGACAAGTTAATAAATCATACTAATTATGATATTTTACCTGCCAATATTGGTATTAATAATGATGGTATTAATCAATTGATAAGTTCATACAATAATTCGGCAATAAAGCGTAAGAACTTGTTAGTTAGTGCACAAGAACAGAGTCCTGTAATTAAGCAATTAAATATTCAATTAGACAACGGGAAGGAAGCAATTATTAAGGGTGTAAATCGTTATATTGATGGACTACAAGTCTCTCTAACTAGGTACCAACAATTGGAAAATGAAACCAAAGGTCTGGTATCATCTCTTCCAGAAAAAGAAAATCAACTTCGTTCATTTACTAGAAATTTCAAAATTGTTGAAGAACTTTATGTATTTCTTTTACAGAGAAAAGAGGAGGCATCTATAAGTAGTATATCTGCTCTTCCTAACCTAAAAATATTAAGTTATGGTGTTACAAATCAAACACCAATTTCACCAAATGTAGAATCTAGTTACGCTCTGTCTATTGTTTTAGGAATACTAATTCCACTAGTAATTTTGTATATTTTAAAATCATTAGACTCTAAAATAAATACACGAGAAGATTTGGAAATTGGTTTAAAAGATATTCCTATTCTTGGTGAGGTACCATTAGATGAAAATTTTGATGATAATGACTCTAGAGGTGTGATTGCAGAATCTACACGTGTAATTCGTTCAAGCTTAAGCTTTTTAATTAAAGATCAAAAATCTAATATTATCACTGTTACTTCTACAACTAAAGGTGAAGGAAAATCTTTTGTAGCATTTAATATCGCTAGAAGTTATTCATCACTTGGTAAAAGAGTAATTTTATTGGGCTGTGATTTGCGAAATCCTCAGATACACGCTCGCATGGGTGTTAGTCGAACTAGTTCTGGGATTACCACTTATCTAGCTGACGAAAATTTTAATGACATTGATAGTTTAATAATAAATGATAAATCATCTGATAACATTGACGTAATTTTATCAGGTGCAATTCCACCAAATCCCTCAGAACTTCTCATGCGTCCTCGAATGAAAGAATTATTAGATCAAATATCTAATTTATATGATGTAATAGTTATCGATTCTGCCCCATTACTACTAGTTAGTGATACAACTTCTTTGTTACCACTTTCCGATATTGTAGTGTATGTTACAAGAGCACAATATTCTGAAAAACAAATATTCCCCTTTATAACAGAACTTCAAAATCGACAGAACATGCCACCTTTTGGAATGGTATTAAATGGTCTTATTGCAGGTTCTAAAACTGGATATAAATATAGATACAGTTATTCATATAAATACAATTATGGTTATGGATATGGTTATGGGAGTGATGAGAAAAAAACATAATCAAAATTCTCATCTAAAGAAAATTACAATTTGTTGGCTTTTCTAAGTTAAAGAGGAAACAAATCTAATTGAAAGTTTCGAATTGCCTCCCATCGTATGCCTTGCTTTTTTGTTAATCTAAGTGACAATAGTTGTTGTAAATTATGTGGATTGTGCGCATCAGTAGCTACTAGATCGTAGAGTCCAGATTTTAAAAGAAGTTGCGCTTTTTGTTTTATAGCAGGACCATAATTACCTAAGAGTGACAGAGCGTTCAGTTGTAAATAAAATCCCTTTTGTTTTAAGGATTGGAATTGAGAAACAGTTTCAATACGATTATATCGTTCTGGATGAGCCAAGATGGGAACTAATCCCCTTCTAGAAAGTTCAAAACAGGCTTGTTCAAGGTGTTGGGTGCCACCAAAAAAATGGATTTCGAGTAAAACATATTTTTTGCAAAGTAATAGCTTAGGAATACCACTTTCCAAATTTTTTATAAAAGTTTCATCCACCATATACTCAGCACAATAAGAAGGAATAAGGGGAGTTTTATCAATTCCATTCTCTTTTTTTAATTCTTGAAATGACTTCTTAATAGTTTCTGGCGTATTTGGATACAACTCTTGATATATGTGAGGTGATGGTATTACAGAACTAAAACCTAAACTTCTATAAATTTTTAGCATGTTTTGAGACATGGCTACATGCTTACTACCATCATCAATTCCTGGAAGTAGATGGTTGTGAAAATCACATAATCCTTCAAACAATGGCTTGTTATGTTTTTTAAAGAAATTAAACATATTTTAGTTTTTATTTAAAAATACAATTTATTTCAGGCTTTTTAGTTTTTAAAAACTTTATAAATTATCAACTTTTTTAAAAAAAATTATCAAATAATAGTACTTTTATACATGTCATAAAATTAGACTAATCATAATCCTTTTTATAGAAGTATACAATTAATCATAAATATAAATTTTAAGCATAATTTGTTCAAACTTAAAGCTATTTAAGCTTTATATTTTTAATATAAATGAAAAAAAAAATTAAATTATTATTAGGCTTTTTATTAGTTTCCAGTTTCGCTTATTCTCAGAATGACAATAAAAAAAATTCATGGTTTTTATCAATAGATTATGGGGTTCAAATGTCAGGTATAAAAAGTGAAGATTTTATTAGCTCTAATTATTCTCCTGTTTATAGATTATCCTCAGGTAAGTGGTTAACTAAATATATTGGTGTTCAATTTGGTTATCAAGGAAGGTATTTTAATACAATTGAGAATTCAGATAAGCGTTTTTATAATTTTTATTATGTTGAAGGTATATTAGATATAAAAAATATTTTAAAAATGTCTAATAGCAAGAATAAGGTTCATGAATTAATTTTTCATGGAGGTTTCGGTTATTTTCAAAATCAGTATTATGAAAATTCTTCAATACATTCTGTCTTAGGAGCTTCTAACAACTTTTTTTTGACTAATAAAATTAATTTAAAGATTGATATTTCTGCTATATTAGGTTGGGATATATATCAAGGTAATCAAGATATTTTACCCAATTCATCAATTGGATTAATCTATAGGTTTTAAAGAGAACAATTTTAATTAACAAAAAAAAATTTGATTAAACCGAACTAGTTTATTATATAATAGATTATATCAAACTTTTATTTTTTGTAAATTGAAAAAACTTTGTGAATAAAAGTACTATTACACTATTAATTAAGAATAATCAAGATTTAATTTTTAAATCAAAAAATTCGTTTGTAATAGGAAAACAAAAACAAAAAGAAAAACAATTAAATAATAGTTTTTCTTCTAATTCAGTTAAAAGCCAACTAACATGGCAGAGTTGGCATCTGTGTCCTGAAACATCAACAGAAATTGGAAACAATCCTAAGTTATCCAATTTCATTAAGTTGTATTTTGATCTTTCTTCAAAGGCCAATTACCTATCGTATTCATCAGATCAAATTAATTTAGAAAAGTTAACCTCTGGTAAATTTTCCTCAATACTTAATTTGAAAAAAGTTAATGATATTCGTTATATAAATAAATTTTTTGAAACTGTTAATACAATTTTACCAAATTCCGGATTGTATTTAGGCAAGTTAACAACGTATCCATATAGAAGAAAAGCCATATTAAAAAAATATCCTCCTGTACTTAATAAAATAATATATTTTTTTGACTATATCTTTTCTAGACTATTACCAAAGATTCCAATTTCTAAAAAAATATATTATTTTCTAACAAGAGGTAAAGGAAGAGTTATGTCAAGAGCAGAAATGTATGGCAGATTATATTCGTGTGGTTTTGAAATAATTGATGAAAAATCAATAAACCAATTTCTTTTTTTTGTAGCGAAAAAAGTAAGAGAACCCTACTACGATAAAACCCCAACTTATGGTCCATTAATCAGTTTAGATAGAATTGGAAAAAATGGTAAAATACTTAAAGTATATAAGTTAAGAACAATGCACCCTTTTTCTGAATATCTTCAGGAATATATTTATAATAGAAATAAATTACAAGAAGGAGGTAAAATAAAAAACGATTTTAGAATTTCACCAGTAGGTAGAATTCTAAGAAAATTTTGGCTAGATGAAATACCAATGCTTATAAATGTTATTAAAGGAGAAATAAAACTAGTAGGTGTAAGACCACTCAGTAAACATTTTTATAGTCTATATGATAAGGATTTACAACAAAAAAGAATAAAATATAAGCCAGGGTTTATACCTCCTTTTTATGCTGATTTGCCCAAAACTATGAATGAAATCATGGAATCTGAAAGAAAGTATCTAGATTTATATGATAAGTCCCCTATTATAACTGACCTAAAATACTTTTTTATGGCTTTTAAAAATGTTTTATTTAAGGGAGCAAGAAGTAAATAGAATTTATATTTTTTTACAATTATTATATCTTAATGATAAAAAATGAAAAGAAAAGTTAGTTTTTTATTTCAAATAAGTCTTTAAAACAAAACTCATTAACTATTTTTGAAGTTCAAGTTCAGAAATTAAAATTAGATTAAAAAAATAAAATAAATTTTTAATGAAAAAATTCAAAGTAGGTGTCATTGGAAATGGTTTTGTGGGTGAAGCCATTTCGTTTGCTTTTTCTTCAACCTCAGATTTATTCGTATACGATACAGAGCCTTTGAAGAGTTTAAACGATTTAGAAATTGTACACAACTGTGATTATGTATTTATTTGCGTACCAACGCCAATGTTTAAAGATGGATCTCAAGATTTATCATACGTTGAAAGTGCTTTCGAAAAGGCCACAAATAAACCTATTTATATATTAAAGTCTACTGTTTTACCAGGAACTACAGAAAGGTTGTCTAAAAAATATTCAAATTTTAAAATTATTTTTTCACCTGAATTTTTAACTGAAAGGACTGCAAAGTTAGACATGTTGACTCAATCCAGAATTATTTTAGGTGGAGAGTTTGCATTAACAGAGAAGGCAAAAATCTTATTTAATCAAAGATTTAAAATGAAAAATATAATTCAAACAGATTCAAAAACAGCAGAGCTCACTAAATACATGAATAACACTTTTTTTGCCACCAAAGTCAGTATTATGAACGAGTTTAAACTTCTTTGTGATCAAATTGGGGCCAATTGGGAAGATGCGTTAAAGGGTTTTGTTTCTGATAGTAGAATTGGAGACAGTCATCTAAATGTTCCAGGGCACGATGGAAAACTTGGATATGGTGGAACGTGTTTTCCAAAAGATGTCAATGCACTTTTATCATTTTCTAAAAAGCATGATATTGAATTAAACACTATTGCTGGGGGCTGGAACACAAACCTAAAAGTTAGAGATAAAAAAGATTGGGAAGAAAAGGTAGGTCGATCTGTTAGTTTCAAAAAAACAAAATAAATCTGACTGAAATTATTAAAAAATGTATAATTAAACTTTTTTAATTACGTATTCTACAACTCCCCATATAATTAATTCATTCTCCTCCCTTACTTCAATTGGTTTATATTTTTTATTTTCTGGTAATAAATAAAATTTCTTTCCTTCTTTTCTTATTCTCTTTACTGTGAAATCCCCATCTATAAAGCAAACAGCTATTTTGCCATTTTCTGGATTTAATGATCTATCTATTACAAGTAGATCTCCATCATCTAGTCCTGCATTAATCATCGAATCACCACTAACTCTTGCATAAAATGTAGATTCGGAGTTCTTTACTAATTCTTTGTCTAAGCTAATTCTAATGTCTTTAAAATCATCAGCTGGTGAAGGAAAGCCAGCAGAAATCTCCTGTTCCACCAACCAATGACCCACTGAATTTTCTTCTTTTGGTTTTAAAAATGTAATCTTTTCTTTTTTCATTGTACTCTTATAATATCATTTACCTTGCATGTATAGCTTGGACTTAATTTTTCTTGTTTCATTTTCCATCTTTTTCCTAGATCTTGAGAGGCAAGTTTAATTTTACTTTGACCTTCTTTTTTTTGAATATGATCTATAGCTTTCATCAAATATTTATGCTTTGGATTTTCACTTTCAAATAGATTCAGTTGATGATTTTCAGATGAATCTATCCCCATTACGATGGTTCCTGCTTTTTTATAATCAATACCTTGTTTAAATATTTTTTTAAGCCCCTCAAGTGCATATTTTCCAATCACCATATTTGAATTTGTTGAGAAGGGTATATTCATTAGAATTCCGTTTCTGTATTGAGGTTTATTTTTTTGAAATTTATTACTTCTTACAAATACATATATAGAATTACAGTTACTATTTTGAGATCTTAATTTTTCAGCACAGCAAACAGCAAAAGTTGATATTCGTTCTTTAATTTTTTCATAATCAGTGATTGTTCCTTCAAAACTCCTTGTAGTAGCTATAGCTTTTTTTGGTGAACGGACTTCTTCTAAGTCTAATACTGATTTTCCTTCAAGTTCTTTTTTTAACCTTAAACCTACTATACTCATATTTTTTCTTACCCAACTATCTTCAAGATTTATAAAATTATATGCTGTATTTATTTTAATATTTTTTAATCTTTCTGCGTGTTTAAAACCTATCCCCCAAACATCTTCAATTTTTAACCACTTTAGAGCTTTAATCCTTTTTTTTTCAGAGCCTATTAAATAAACTCCTTTTGTTTGATTTGGAAATTTTTTAGCGATTCGATTAGAAACTTTTGCAAGTGCTTTTGTAGGTGCAATTCCTATACTAATTGGTATCCCTGTCCATTTTAATACCATGTCTTTTATATTTTGACAATAAGGTTCTAAATCATAGTTGTCAAATCCTTCAAATTTTAAAAATGCTTCATCTATGCTGTATATTTCAATATTTGGGGTGAATTTTGAAAGTATACTCATTACTCTGCTACTCATATCACCATAGAGTGGAAAATTTGAAGAAAAAACTTGAACATTATTTTTTTGAAATACCTTTTCATATTTAAAAGC
>CEVN01036832.1_pt1 | contig 45404 bp, 47 predicted proteins | sample 427041 | NCBI WGS metagenome assembly CEVN01 (sample SAMEA2623463, study PRJEB7988) | marine metagenome | biome: marine biome (ENVO:00000447); feature: surface water layer (ENVO:00002042); material: "saline water (ENVO:00002010), including plankton (ENVO:xxxxxxxx)" | depth 5 m
GATCAATTTAAGCCAAGTATTTTGAAATCAATTTGGGAAGGTAGAGAGAACGAAAATGAAGTTAATCGTTTATCGAGAGCATACGAAGTTCTTGAGCAATTGGAAATCCCTCACATGGCTAATAATCTTGCAAGCGAACTGTCCGGAGGTCAGAGTAAACTTGTTGATATAGGGAGATCAATGATGGGAGAACCTAAGTTACTCCTCCTTGATGAACCAGTTGCAGGAGTTGCAGGTCCACTTGCTATGAAAATATTCTCTAACTTAAGGAAATTAGTTGATGATACTGGAATTTCAGTATTAATTATTGAGCATAATATGGACTTTATCTTGAGACAGGGAGTAGATAGAATTGTAGTGATGAATGAGGGTGAAGTTCTCATGGTAGGATCTCCTGATGATGTAAAAGGAAGTAAGGAAGTTATAGCTGCATATCTGGGTTCCTCTGAAGATTGGGAATGGGAAAAATTAGCACAGGAGGGAGATTAATGGCAAGGTGGCTTGATGTTAAAAATATTGAAGGCGGTTACGGTTCGGTCAAAATTATTCACGGAATCGATATGCACGTTGATGAAGGTGAATTTGTAACAATTATTGGTCCTAACGGCTGTGGAAAGTCAACACTAATCAAGATAATTTTTGGAATAGCAACTCATTATGGAGGAGTTGTTAAGCACAAAGGAGAGGATGTATCTGGTTGGAGAACAGACAAATTAGCATCTAGAGGTATAGCTTATGTTCCCCAAGTGGACAACGTATTTCCTTCATTGTCTGTTGAAGAAAATCTGCAAATGGGTGGAAATTCTCTCTCAAACAGCCTTTTGAATGAAAGGATAGGGCATGCATTGGAGATGTTTCCGGATTTGAAGAACCGAACTCACGATTTGGCTGCATCTCTGTCAGGCGGAGAAAGACAGATGTTAGCAATAGGTAGAGCATTGATTAATCAGCCGGATTTTTTGTTGTTAGATGAGCCTACTGCAGCGTTAAGTCCTCTCTATCAGCAACAAATTATAGAGAGAATTGATGCACTTAGGGAAGTTGGTATTACCGTTTTGATTGTAGAACAAAACGCAAGACTATCCTTAGCTAGATCTGATAGAGGATATATCTTGTCTAACGGTAAGGTTGTCCATACAGGAAGTGCTGAGGACATACTAAATGATCCCCACATTAATGAATATTTTTTAGGTACTAAAGGGGATTAGTTTCTTGGATACTGAAAGAGCTTCCTACAATTCTAGATTAATTTATATTTTAATGTTTTTTGTAGCTTTTTTCTGGGGTTTAGCTTGGCCTGTTGGAAGAATTCTCGCAACAGACTTGTTGAACTATCCATTCTCAGTGATGTTTTTGAGGTATGTATTTGCAGTACCTGTTTTATTTGGCTGGCTTTGGTTTAAGGAGGGAAATGTAATTCCTTTGAAAAGAGATTACAGCTATTTGCTATTGTTGGCTTTTACTTCTGTCTTTCTTTATCAGGTTGGTTACATGTATGGAATGCAAAAGACAGCAGCGTCAGATGCTTCTTTGATTATAGGGTTTAATCCTGTGTCGGTTTCAATTTTATCCGTCTTTATTTTATCGCATAATTTGACCCGAAGTGGTGTTTTAGGTATTTTTCTTAGTTTCATTGGAGTATTATTGATATTTTTGGCATCACCTAACCTAGATATCGAGTTTTATGACCGAATAGTTGGTAATGCATACATAATGTTCGGGGCTTTTGCATATGCTATTTATGTCGTATCTATGCGTAGATATGTTTTACTCACTCAGCATAAACCTTTGAGTTCTCTTGCTACAATTTCATGGGCCTCTTTAGTTGGATGCATTCTTTTTGTTCCTTTTGTAATTTTAGAAGCCCCATGGGAACGCATTTGGAATATTCAAGAGTGGTTACTAATTGCTTATCTTGGAGTATTGTCTACAGCTCTATGTTATGTCTTTTTTGCAATGGGTATTGAAACTATTGGGGCAAACAAGGCAGCTAGTTTCATAAACGTTGTACCTATATTTGGAATATTGTCAAGTTGGATATGGATTGGAGAGAATCTGGGATTTGTGCAGATCATTAGTTTTGTTTTAATTTACTATGGAGTAAAACTAGTCAATCAACAGCCTTCAGAAGAGTTACCAAGAGAATAATTTAGCCTAGGCTAAACTTTTTATTAACGTAGTCTAATAATTGTTATGGATTCTGTAGCTGTAGAAAATTATCTCAAGTCATTGTGGCAACTTGGGCCGGCTGACGTGTCAACCTTAGATTTAGCGAATCATTTGAACGTAGCCCCAGCCTCAGCAACAAAGATGGTTAAGCGATTAACAGAAAAGGGTCTAGTCAATCACACACCATACAAGGGCGCCTCATTAACCCCTGAAGGAGAATCTAAGGCCTTATCTGTAGTTAGAAGACACCGTCTTCTTGAGACATTTTTGTCTCAAACCTTAGATTTAGGCAGCGAACAACTTCATGATGAAGCAGAGCGTTTAGAGCACGCTTTATCTGATGACCTTGAAAAATCAATAGCTGAATATCTTGGAAACCCTACTAGAGATCCTCACGGACACCCAATACCAGGTCCAAATGGTGAATTACCCTCTGACAATGATTTAACATTAACAAAAGCACCTTTTGGAGTTATTCTAAAAATTACCCAAGTTCCGGATAGAAATTCTGAAATGTTAACTTGGCTTAAAAAAGAAGATATTATTCCAGGTAAAGAAATTAGCATAATATCCAAAGATAAATTTGGCGACAGTGTAATAATCTCATTGCATGAATCTGAAAAACGGATATCACTTTCAGTTGCTAGGCAAATTTTTGTTTCACAAGAGGTAGAGATTTGAGTTCATCAAATTCAGATAGCGTTTTACCACAATTTTCTAAGCAAAATTTAATTCAACTGTGGGATGAGAGACATCGCCGCATAGGTGTCTTAATGATTTTATTATTTTATTCCTTTTTCCCTGGAGATTTAGGAGAAGTTACTCGTACATCACTTTTTGATGCATACATTCAGGTAACAGTATTTGTTGCAGCTACATTACTAGTCTTTTTTAGTCTAGAGCATTTTTACAAGATAGATATTGGAATATTGATGAGAAAAGGAGATATTTGGCAGGTACCTATGGCAAGTCTTCTAGGCGCACTTCCAGGTTGCGGAGGAGCTGTCGTTGTCATCACAGCTTTCGCTAGAGGGAATATTCGATTAGGGGCAATGGTTGCTGCTCTAATTGCTACAATGGGTGATGCTGCTTTTTTATTATTAGCAAAAGAGCCAACAACTTACCTAAAGCTAATGAGCATTTCAATTTTTGCTGCAGTGATAAGTGGATGGACAGTAGACAAATTTCATCGTGGTGAACTTTACAGCTCTGAAATTAAGAATTTCGAGAAGATTGGTATAGGTAAACTTCGAGTTAGAGATAAATTATTTATGTTTTTTGCAGCGCCTGGCTTATTTTTAGGAATTCTACAATTAGCACAAATTGACGTAAATAATTTTGGAATTTTGGTTACAGTTTTTGGCCTCACAGGCGCTTTTCTTTCAATTAGTATTTGGGTTTTATCTCCGATTAGTGCAGTTTCTTCTAGCAAGGATCATCCATTTACGCGATCGAGTGAGGAAACCTCCTTCGTTACTGTTTGGGTTATTGCAGGATTTTTAGCTTACGAATATTCTTATGCATTCTTTGGTTTAGATTTAGAAGTACTTGCTGAGGCAGCTTGGGTTTTCTTGCCTATTTTGGCAGTTTTAGTTGGATTCATTCCCGGCTGTGGACCTCAAGTTTTAGTTACTACACTATACTTAAACGGTATTATTCCATTTGCTGCATTAATAGGCAACGCAATTTCAAACGATGGAGATGCACTATTTCCTGCAATAGCCTTGACCCCAAGAATGGCAGTTATTGCAACACTTTACAGTGCCATACCAGCATTGATTATTTCGTATTTTTTCTTGTTTACAGGCTAATTCTACTAAATTAGTGTCGAATGTTATGTTTTTCAAAGTATTTCTGATGGTATTCCTCAGCCTTCCAAAAAGTATCGGCTTTAGTTATTTCAGTAACAATTTTCTTGTTTAGTTTCTTTTGAAATTCATCAAGTGATTTTTGAGCTAGCTCCTTTTGCTCTTCATCGTAATAAAATATTGCAGATCTGTATTGATTACCAATGTCAGGCCCTTGTCTGTTTAATGTGGTTGGATCATGTTTCTTCCAAAACGAGTCAAGTAAGTCTTCGTAACTTATTACAGTTTCATCGTAATCAATCATGACTACCTCTGCATGCTCTGTTGAATTACTACACACTTGTTCATATGTGGGATTCGAAGTTTTACCTCCACTGTATCCAGATACAACCTCACTTACGCCTTCTAATTTAGAAAAGTTGTATTCAACACCCCAAAAACATCCAGCACCAAACATAGCCTTTTTCATTATTTTACCCTAGAAGCAATCCAGTCTTTGAAAAGCTTCATTCCTTCTTCCAAGTCTTCTATGTCAATCCCTGAAAAAGCCAGTCTTATGTAGGCATCAGCTTCATTATTGAGCGGACGTCCAAAGTGATGTCTACCACAGAAGCTCACTCCGGTCTCTTTAAGAACGACTTTTCTAAAATCTTCTACATCGTCAAATCCTGTATTTTTTAGTAGATGTGTTATTTTCGGAAACACATAAAATCCAGCTTCAGGCATATGAGCATCTATTCCCTCAATATCATTCAATATATTTACTAGTGTGTCTCGCCTTTTCTTTAAAACATCAAGAATATCCTGTGTTTCTTTTTTTGGAGCATTTAGTCCAGCTAAACCCGCATATTGAACAAAGTGTGTTGTACATGACTCCATGTTAACATTCAATCGATTTATTTGTTCAATTATTTTTTTTGGGCCAATAGATGCTCCAAGCCTCCACCCAGTCATTGCAAATTTTTTTGAAAAAGTATACATTGTTAGCGTTCTTTCATACATCCCAGGGAAGCTTGCTATCGATTTTGGTTCACCATCATAAAGAGTATCAAAGTAAGCATCGTCTGAAATTAAAAACATATCATTTTCAATAACAAGCTTTGCTAATTTCTCTATTTCTTCATCAGATGAAGATGCTCCGGTTGGATTGTTGTAATTATTGTAAAAGATGTGCTTCGCTCCATTATCAATTCCTTTTTCAATTGCGTTAAAGTCAAGCTTCAAGCCCTCAGAAGTATTTACGTATCCATATGGAATTGCAATACCCTTGTAAAATTCTATCTGAGATTCATAGATTGGATACCCTGGGTTAGGATAAAGAACAGAGTCTCCTTTTTCCATCATCGCAGCAATGTATTTACCGATGCTAGGCTTCCCGCCAGGTTGTACAGAAACATTGTCGATATCATACTTAATCCCTCTAGCCTCTCCAACATCTATGGCTAAGGCTTCTCTTAATTCAGGAATTCCGGGTGCAGGACAATAGCCTGTTTTACCTTGACTTATGGCTTCACTAACAGCATTACTAATCGTCCTTGGTGTAGGTAAATTGATGTCGCCTAAATGAAAAGGATATATTTTTTTGCCGGTAGCTGCCATTTTGGAAGCTTCAGCTGAAACTGCGAATGCAGTTTCGCTGCCTAACAAATTCATTCTCTCGGCGATTTTCATTAATGTTGAATAAAACTAGGTGTTTTATTGTTTGCGTAATCTTTATACAGATAGATTGATAGAATATATTATGGCAAGTGAATGGCGTAAAGACTTAGATAAATTTTTACAAGAGCATATGCTGGCGGTAAGTTCAGTATTTACCATTATTAGCGGATTCATGATTTATGTTGGAATGATGGGTGAGTGGTATTCTTCATCTTCTTTAGCACCAACTTTAATTTTAGATTCAATAGGAGATTATGACATTTTTGTTTTTATTTTTGGTTTGATTATTTTTGGTTTTTCTGCATATTACCTATGGTTAACACGGCATTACATGGATAGATTTGAAGAAATAATATCTACAAGTTCTAAGAGAGAGTTCCAGAAGAATTGGACAGAAATCGAGCAGATCGCTCGTTATCAGCTTCCTAAAGAGTACAGAAAAAGAGTAGCTGAAGCACGTAAGAAATTCGGTCTTAGATAATTGAGAAATTTTATATAGAGTCTTTTTACTCGAATTAGAGGTTAACAACCTAAGGTTCATAACTGATGAGTTCAGAAGAAAATAGTGTAGAGTCAAACAGCGAGGACGTCGAACAGCCTACAGCAGAAGAAACGGTTGATGAGTTATCCGTACTGAAATTAGAACTTGAAGATATGAAAGATAAATTTGCCCGTTCTATGGCTGACCTTGATAATTATAAGAAACGGGTTCAGAGAGATAGAGAGCAACAAATTTTGAAAAGTAAGGGCTTGGCAGTTTCAAGTTTCTTAGAGGTTATAGAGATTATTGAGGCAGCCTCTTCATCAGAATACCCAGATAAAGAAAGTGCACTAGATGGTATCAAGGGAATTCAAAAATATACGCAATCTTTTTTGAAATCAATGGATGTTGAACGCTTTAGTCCTGTGGGCGAGCAATTTGATTTTCGTCTACACGAAGCAATGACTACAATTATTAAAGAAGATATTGAGCCACATACAATCGTGGACGTAATTCAAGCAGGATATCTACTTGAAGGAGAGCTACTACGACCAGCAAAAGTAGTTGTTTCCAAAAAAGAAGAAAACAAAGAAGAAGAAAAACAAAATAGAGGTGAGTAAAAAATGGCAAAAGAAGTGATAATTGGCATAGATTTGGGTACTACAAACTCAGAAGCAGCATACTTGGAAGGAGGTAGACCAGTGATTATACCTTCAGCTGAAGGTTCTACGTTTGGAGGAAAAATGTTTCCGTCAGTAGTGGCTTTCACAAAAGATGGTGAGAGAATTGTAGGTGATCCTGCAAAGAGGCAAGCAGTTTTGAACCCAGAAAATACAATAATGCATATTAAGCGCAAAATGGGGACAAAGCATAGAGTTAATATTAAGAAGAAAAAATATTCTCCTGAAGAAATTTCGGCAATGGTTCTTCAAAAAATCAAGGCAGATTCAGAAGCCCACCTTGGAGTTGATATCGAGAAGGCAGTTATTACAGTTCCAGCTTATTTCAATGACAATCAGAGGCAAGCAACTATAGATGCCGGTAAAATTGCCGGATTAAAAGTTGAAAGAATCATTAACGAGCCAACTGCAGCTGCATTGGCATATGGCTTAGACAAAGAAGGAGAGTACACAGTAGCTGTTTTAGATCTTGGGGGCGGTACTTTCGATGTTACTATTATGGAGATGGATAATGGAGTTTTTGATGTAATATCAACTTCTGGTGATAATAATCTAGGAGGTACGGACATGGATGACGCTCTAGTAGATTATCTAGCAGATTTGTTTAAAGAAGAAAATGGAATTGATTTAAGAGATGATCAAGCCGCACGTCAGCGTCTACATGATGCCGCAGAAAAAGCAAAGATTGAGTTGAGTAATACTCTTAAATCTACTATAAATTTACCTTACATTTGGTCAGATTCAAGCGGTCCTAAGCATCTTGAGCACGATTTTACTAGAGCCAAATTAGAAGATATTGTTGGACCAGTTATTGCGAAATGTGAAAAGCCGATCAAGCAAGCATTCAAAGATGCTAAAATGAAGCCAGGTGATGTCGATAAAGTTATCCTTGTTGGAGGTCCTACTAGAATGCCAACAGTTCAGGAAGCATTTGAAAAATTTGTAGGTAGGAAAGCCGAAAGAGGCGTCGATCCAATGCAATGTGTTGCAATGGGTGCTGCAATTCAGGCAGGTGTTTTAGCAGGAGATATCAAAGATGTTGTTCTTCTTGATGTAACACCCTTAACTTTGGGAATTGAGACAGAGGGCTCTGTAATGACTCCTCTAATTGATAGAAATACTACAATTCCAACAAATAAGTCCAAAATATTTTCAACAGCTGCAGATAATCAACCAGGCGTTGAAATCCATGTTCTACAAGGTGAAAGAACTATGGCTGCAGATAATGATACATTAGGGCGATTTCAGCTAGTTGGTATCCCACCTGCAGCGAGAGGAGTTCCCCAGATTGAAGTTAGCTTCGATATAGATCGCAATGGTGTTATGAATGTAACAGCAAAGGATCTAGGTACCAATAATGAGCAGAAAATAGAAATCACTTCAAAATCTAATTTGAGTGATGAAGAAATTGAAGAAAAGGTCAAAGAAGCTGAGCAGTATGCAGATGAGGATAAACAAGCTAGAGAAGTAATTGAAACTAGAAATCAAGCAGAATCATTTATCTATGCTACAGATAAAGCAATTAAGGATCTTGGAGATAAAGTAGACGATAACACTAAATCCTCTGTAGAGGAAGCCAAAGAAAAATTAAAAGAGGCTATGAAAGAAGATGAACTTGAACCCATGCAGAAAGCATTTGAAGAATTTCAACAAGCTTCTCAAGCAGTAGCTGAAATGGCTTACCAGCAAGCTGCCGAAGAACAAGCTAAGAATGAATCAGCAGATTCAGAATCAGCTGACAAGTCAGAGTCTAAAGATGATGATAATGTCGTTGATGTAGATTACGAAGAAGTTGAAGAAGAAAAGTAGACAAGTATAAATTCCCCTTTTCTTTGTATAACTATGGCTGATAAGGTCTCTTTTACAAATTTTGGGACTAGACGTAGAGTTCGTAAAATTAAGCGTAAAAGGACACAAAGTTCTAACACAGTAGCTACGTCAAGGGAACGTTCAGCCCCAGAATCAATTCAACAACCTGTAAGTAATTTAGTTCCAAATTCAAATGAATTTAAGTTTCCTTTCCTTGAAATATCAGTAACACAACTGAATCCATCTGTGAGAGATTCATGGTGCGATATGCAAGTTTCAATGCATAATAGTGGCAACGGTACTGCCCGTTCAATTACAATTTCATTTGATAATTTAGAATCGAGAGGAAAAACGATGGTTGATGAGTTAGATGTAGATTCAAGTATAATTCTTGATTTTGAAGTTAAGTCAAGCTCTAGAGAATCTTCTATAAGTAGAATGGACGTATTTTACCACACTGTTGAGGGAGATACATTTTCAATTGTTAGAAGAGATTGGTTTCCAAATGAAAATAATGATGAAATTATTTTCCATAATGAAATTCCTCCAGGAGAGGAAGCCAAAGCTAATTTATATACCAGAAAAGAAGTTATGTCAGATGATTTTCACATAATATGTGCTAAGTGTGAAGCAAGATCTCCAGCTAACTTTAGAATATGTGGCAAGTGTGGCTCCAGGCTCCAAAAAAGAGCAGATAGGTCACAAGATTGGGGCAGTAATCTCAAAGAAACAACAGCCGTTCAAGATAACCGGGAAGTTTTAATGCAGAAATTACGAAAGCTGGGTGAACTGAAAGACAAAGGCATGCTAAGCGACGCTGAGTTTTCAGCAGCCAAATCAAAGCTACTTAGATAGTTTATACAGCTTCTGCATCTAGAACATCTTCGTCAAAATTACCATCTGATACCGGTCCTTTTTTCACAGAATCAGCCACTTTATTGTTAAGGAAGAATATGAAAATTACTAAGATAATAGCCCATTGAACTACCATAGTAATAATTGTGAAAAGTCCTAATCCCATTCCCTCTATTGGGGAATTACTTTGATCTTGTAGTTTCTCATAAATGAAAAATCCGAAAACGGCAATAAATTCGAGAGGAAATACGTATTTGATTATATATTCCCACCATTTTCCAATTTGTAAGTCTGCATATTTTGTGTTTATTAAATTATTTCTAAAGTCACTTACTCCAAATCTCATAACCACGACTGCAACCATTAATCCAGATACAATAAGTCCAGTACCCCAGACAAAGTCTTGGTTATCTAAGAACTCTAAGCTCACTGCAGAGGGTATTCCGGCCAATGCAACAGCAAGTGCAATATATCTTACAGCTTCCTTTCTATCCCATCCCATGTCAACAAAATTTACTACGCATGCTTGGAACGTAGAAACCATCGAGGTTAATGCCGCGAATGACATTGCAAGGAAGAAAATACTGCCGATGATCCATCCTGCAGTTCCCATTGATGCAAATAAAGCAGTTAAATGAATGAAAGTTAAACCAGATGAACCGGATTCTACAGCTTCTAATCCTTCAGCAGTTGAATCAGATAATGCAAAAACCGTACTCAATACTGCAACTCCAGCAATTAGTGAAACTGAATTATTTCCTAGGCCTGTAAGGAAAGCATTTAGCCCTATATCTTCCTTTTTCCTCATAGCAACAGCGTAAGTAATTGCCATGCCAAACCCAGCGGATGTGGACCAAGCAGACTGAATAAGTGCTCTAATCCATGTCTCACTCTTGAAAAGGTATTCAGTTTGAGGAATAAATAGAAACTTAAGCCCAATGATAGCTCCTGAAGGATTTAAGAAGAATGGATAAATCATAGCTACAACTAGGAAAGAAATTAAACATGGAATTAGAATTTTGTTAGCTCTTTCTATACCGCTAATTCCGTTGTAAACAATAAATGCAGAAAGTCCAACTGCAATTAACTGGAAAAATATTACTTCAAAGGGTGAAGAAATAAAATTTTCCCATAATGCTTGAGTTTGTGCAGTATCATCAGCAGCACTCATTTCTCCAGATATAGCAATCCAGAAGTAACGAATTGTCCATCCCATAACCACTGCATAGTAGAATCCTACAGCTGTACCTACCCAAAGCATCCAAATTCCCAACCAAGTGAAATTACGTCCAGCCATATCTCGCATAGCGCCAACAGTACCTAGCCTAGTTTTCTTTCCAATGGCGAATTCCGCTATCAAAAGTGGAATTGACCAAGCAAATAGAAACAGGAGCCATCCGATCATGAAAGCTCCTCCACCATTAGCAGCAGCTTCTCTAGGGAATCTCCAAATATTCCCAGTTCCTACAGCAGCACCTATGGTTGTTAAAATAAGTCCTAATCTTGATGAGAATTGTTCACTTTCTTTTCCATCTGCCATTTCTAACTCCTTTTGGCTTTTCTCGAACGTTTGTTAGTTGTAGTATTGCCCTCTTTTTTCTTTTCAGCTTCTGTTGCAATTCCTACAGCCTTGTACAAGCCACCCCATACAACACCGTAGAGTATTCCCATCATGAAGATCATAGCGAAAAAGTCAACATAGGGATTACCAAATCCGATAATATCGTCGACGAATACAGTGATTGGTTCAGCATTGCCGTATCCAGTGAAGACAAAACCTCCACCAAAAGCATATGCTAATCTAGAATCTTGACCAACTGCATAAAATTGAACATTCATTGATTCTTCAGTTTCAGGTATTTTAGCCTCGTAAACTGAAGTTCTTACGTTTACAAATCCTGAACTGCTGTTGTAATTTGAATAATCCTTAGAATCACAATTTGTTATGCAAGACATAGGGATTTCATTCCATGCATCTTCTTGCATTCCTTCCGTTCTGTACATTAGTTTTAATGAATCTCTTAATAGATATTGTGAGTTTTCTACATTGACTTTAACAGAAATATCATCGTTAGAATAAATTTTATCCTCGTCAAATTCAACATTAGAATCAGTACCAAAACCGACTTTTTCAGCATCCTTGTTTGATAAAATTGTCAGTTTCGGCATCATTGTTTCTTCTGGAGAATTTATTGTGTCAACTCCCAAATTTCCGGTATCTGAAGTTATCATTTGACCAATTCTAGCTTTTGGAGATTCATCCAAGAAATGAATGTTTGTGAGTAGATGCATTCGCACGGTTGGCCTGATCAACAGTGGATCAGCATGGAATCCTCCTTGAAGTCCGCCCTGATTTGCATAGTTCAGTTCTACCGTGTAAGAGAAAGAGCCTTGCATTCCGTATAGGAAATCTGTGATATCTCCTGAAACTTTGTATCCACCTTGGTCTTTCCAGTTTCCGTATCCAGTTACATTCATTAGAGGTTTAACTTGGTTTTCCATGTATAATTCATGGGGTGGGTCTTGGTCTTTGTAGCCCCACGGCCATATGTAAAGCGCGGAGTAAGAGTGATACGAAACAGAGTTCATTATGTTGTGTTTCATATCATGAGCTTCTGGTCTGTAATTTCTTATGTAGTCACCATCAGGTGCAGTTACATACATTTCAGGCCAGTTATCTCTTTCAATTCCGTTTTGATAGTCCTCAAGATACTTATCTTGCGGATAATCTGGATAAATATCTAGTCTCCATGTTAGGTACTCTATTACTTTCGTTTCAGGCTCACTAAAGCCTCCTTCCCTATCTTCATCAATCATTCCGTCTCCATCGTCATCAATGTGGAGTGCATCGGGCGGATCTTCATCAATTCCTGTTTGCGAATTCTGATCACCTATACTTATTGGAGTATCACAAAGATCGCTATCGCAATCACCATCATCATCGAAGAAATCTCTCGGTCCATGATATACATCCGAACACGGATTATCATCGTCTACGGTGAATTCAACTTCTAAGTCATCTCCGATGACTGCTTGTCCCTGGGTGTTATGAGACCATTCAAGTGGATAATTTCGATTAATGTCAACACCATCACATTCGTCACCATACCTATCATTTCCGTCGTTGTCACGCATATTTTTCCTCCAGAATCGGTCTGGATCCTCGCGATCAAAGTTATATCCATCAGGATTTAGAAGAGGTATAATCCAAGTTTCTCGATTATTGACAAGATGTGTCACACGTGCTTCACTTGGGTCCTCATCTATTCCTTCATCAATTATTCCGTCTCCATCATTATCAATTCCATCAAACAGAGCACGCCCGAATTCATCAACTCTACCACCTTGTTCTCCATCTCCATCATTATCAACACCATCTATCATATCTTCATTGATGAGTCCGTCTCCGTCGTTATCTATTGGGCCCTCTTCGTAGTAATAAGTTAGATAGTGAATGAAATACATTACAGTAGGTATTGTCATCCACTCCCTTGAGTGGTGATTACTTACTAAGAAATAAGTTTCCTCGTCAGGGTCATCGTAAAATGCAGGCTCGTTGGCTACGTTGTCGGAAATTTTCACTCCGTAAATCTCGTTTCCTTGCCATGTTTGCCCTTGAGGAATCATGTCAGTTAGAGTATACATTTCAACGATGTCAGGATATTGAGTTGCAAATTCTAGTAATTGGGCATATACTTCGGCAGAGGTTTCGTAATAGTCATCATAAAAAATGTCGAATGGGAATGTATTAGTTCTATCAATAGTATCGTTTTCATGTCCATCGAAGCCGCTTGGATAATCATTAATTTTGGTGACTACAGGTTCATCTAGAGACCCTGTACTAACAGTAGTCAAACACAGCATGAGAACTATCGACATTGTATAAGCTTGATTCATGTAACATTACACAAGAGGCTTACATTATAAAATTTCTTCAATAGATATCTTCATTAATATTGTCCAAATCAATACCTAATGCTTAAGTGTAAAGATTGCCCGCATTGGTACGGTGGCGAGGATTATGGATATGGCAGTTGCAGGCTTAAGTTAAAAGCAAAAAAAGAGAAATTTTTAACTTTTGGGCAACAGGATTGTGATGAGGGATATTCAGATGGTTGAAGTCAGAAACCTTAGTGAATCTGATTTAGATAATGCAAAATATTTAACAGATTCTGAAGATTGGGGAAATTCCAAAAGTGATTGGATGCGTCTATTCAACATGAGCATACCTCTAGGTGCCTATCATGACGATAAATTAGTTGGAGTTACTACTGCATTTGATTTTGGTAGTTTGGGAACGATCGGAAATGTTATTGTTTCGGATAAATTTAGAGGCAAGGATATTGGTAGTAAATTAGTGATTGAGGCAAAGAAGAGACTTGAATCTTGTGATTCAGTGCGAGTCCATTCAAACATGAATTCAACAAGGTTTTACAAGAAATTGGGTTTTACTCCTGAAGGTATGTCAACATTATTTCGACTAGATGCAGAGTTAAAAGAGTTTCAACCTTTTGCTATTGATTCGGATGATAATATCGTTCCTGCGGAAGGATTTTTAGATGAAATTTTAGAAATAGATAAAAGACAGTTTGGGGGAGATAGATCTGAGCTTATCAAAGATTTCATTAGAAACTTACCACAATGCGCATTTGTGGCGCTGGATGAAAATCAAGTCGTCAAAGGATTTATTGTTGTTAAAGGAGATGAAAACTGGTACGAAGTTGGCCCCTGGGTTGTTGAGCCAGGATGTAAAAATTGGAGAGGTATGCTTCAGAAATCAGTGTTTGCCATCCCACCAAAGTCTACAGTTGATATATTTGTCCCGGCACCAAATCACCGTATCACGAGTCTACTTGATTCGGTTGGGTATAATGCAGATTCTTACTATATGTCAATGTTTTACGGTAATGATTGGCCGGATGAATCAAACATATGCGCTAGAGGAGGAGGTGACAAAGGTTGAAATTCTTCAACACACTTACTGGTAAAAAAGAGGATTTTCTCTCAGATACTAAGAGCATAGGATTATACATCTGTGGCCCTACAGTCTATTCAAAAACACATCTTGGTCATGCAAAATCATATGTTTCTTTTGACATTTTGAAAAGGTGGTTATCCTACAAAGGATATGAAGTAACACACATACAAAACTTCACTGATGTTTCAGATGAAACCGCTCTTGGAGCTTTAAAGGAAGGGACTGACGAAGAAAGTTTTACCCAGAAATATGAAGATGAGTTTTTGGATAAAATGAAAAAATTATCCAATACATTTGCAACAAAATACACAAGGGCCTCAGAGTTCGTCAATCAAATAGCTATAGAAACTAAAAAACTACTTGATTCTGGTGATGCATATCAAACACAGCAAGGTGTTTTTCTAAGAATTAAACAGGAAGAACATGGTAAATTATTACGAGTTGATCTTGAGGAATCATTAGTTGAAAAAACCTGTGATGTAGATTCAGGACCTAAGGAAAGCCCGCATGATACCTTGCTATGGGGTCCTCCTTTGGAAGGTGGTAAATCTTGGGAAGTCGAAGGATTGCCGCCAGGAAGACCAGGATGGCATTTGGAATGCACTCTAATGTCGTCTTCTGAGTTAGATTTACCAATTGATATTCATTGGGGTGGAATAGATTTGATTTATCCGCATCATGAAACTGAAATGATTTTAGCTGAAAAATTAGGACTAGGTAATTATTGTGATTTTTGGATGCACAATGGATTAATGGAAGACGCTGAGGGGAAACTATCAAAATCTAGAGGCGAAAGGATAACCTTAGAAGAAGTTTTCGAGGAATGTCCGCCAGCATCATTAAGATTTTATTTACTGAGTTACCATTATCGAGATTTTACGCCTTATACACCTAGTGCACTCTTAGAAGCTTGTAACGAAGCTGAAAGGTTGGGAATTAATGCTGTAGACTGTATGATTGTTGATCCGACAGATCCTAGGGAAGATGAGGAATTAGTATCTCTAGTTTCAGAATTCGAAGAAGCACTAGCTGACGATCTTGATACGCCTAGAGCTCTTAAAGTATTACGAGATTTAGATAAGATAGCAGGAAAACGCTTGAGAGATAACAACAATTTAGGACCAGTTTCAGGCATGTATAGTATTTTTGAATGTGTATTAGGTTTGTTTTCTAATTGATTTTTTTTAAAATTAAGTCTGTAACTTCACAATCAGGTAATTTTTTTTCCATTAGCCAACCATACCATTCAATTGATATTTTAGCACCATTATCTGTTTTTTTAGCTTTGAGAATTCTATCGTTTGAAATAGTTTTTCCGTCAAGTAATATGCCATTTTTCCCGAATGCAAATGGTCGAGGATATCCTAGATATATCAAACTCAAAATTAACAGAGCCAATGATAGGTAAACATCCACTCCTTGAGCATAATCAAGAGAGATGATAAAAACCATAGTGCTAGGAATTAGTAATCCATTGATTCCCTTTCTCTCAATCTCCTTCCAAAAGTCTAGTGTAATAATTTTACTGTCGGGTTCAGGTTTTCGAAAAAGAATGATTACATCATACAACAGTACGATTAGTAAAATTATTTTTGCAAATTGTAGTAAATCATCCATTTCTAACCTCAGAAACTAGTCTCCAAACTTCATCAAAAATTACCTCAGGAGTCCTTGTAGCATCTATAATTCGAACTAAAGAATCATCTTCTAAATTTAGGTAAGCTTTCCGAACTTTTTCCAAGTGTTCTTCTTTTTCGAACACATCAGCGACACTATGGCTTCTAACGCGTTTCATTGCTAAATCAGCAGGTAAATCGAAGATCAGTACAATATCTGGTTTAGGCGCAAATTCATTATCTCTTCTAATTCGGTCAACATCAATTCCTGCAGCTGATTGATATGCCATTGTTGAATAATAGTACCGATCCATGAGAACAATCATGCCATCATCAAGAGCAGGTTTAATTTTTTGATTAACGTGCTCTTTGCGATCTAAGAGAAATAATTCCAAAATTTCTTCAGTGGTAGCTTCAATTTTTCCACTTAGCATTTCCCACAGTTTTTGTCCATATTTCCCATTTGTTGGTTCCTTCAATAATATTGTTTTTTCATTGTTACTCTCAAATTTATCCATTAAAAATTGAGATTGTGTAGACTTTCCACATCCGTCAATTCCTTCTAGATTTATGAGCACAAGATATCTACAGGAAGGGTCTTAATTAGGGGATTTGTTGGTTATCTGTGTCGATTTGGTTTGAAGGTTATGGATGTACAGCAAATCAGGGTGAAACTCTTGAAATGAGAGATCACGCAAATGAGTTAGGCCACGAGATTGCAAAGGATTCAAGTTCAGCTAAAACTGTTGTTCTTGGTACTTGTACAGTAATAGAGTCAACACAAAACAAAATGGAAAAGCGTATTTCTGAGCTAATGGATCAAGGTAAAAATGTGATAGTTAGTGGATGCATGGCTACAGCAGATACCAAGGTTTTGAATTCCAAATTTCCTAATGCTCCTTTAGTCTCTCCTGGGGATATCAATGGATTAGGGGATTTGATTGGTAGAGGTGGCTGCAAGCCAGAAACCTTAGAATCTCCTTTTGCATCCATTTTACCCATATCTTCAGGATGCCTTGGTAGATGCACTTATTGTGCAACTTTGAAGGCTAGAGGTCGAGTAACATCACGTTCAGTAAATGACATATTTTTCAAGGCTCAATATGCGATAGATTCTGGAAGTAAAGAACTATTGTTAACTTCACAAGATAACGGAGCGTTTGGAGCAGATACTGGAACTAGTCTAGAGAATTTACTAATGGAGTTATCACATTTGGATGGAAAATTTAGACTAAGAGTAGGCATGTTGAATCCAATGTTAGTTGCTGGACGTTCACATGAAATGGCTAAAGCATGGGGCGATCCTAGAACTTACAAATTCATGCACCTGCCAATTCAATCGGGTTCACAAAAGATATTGGACTCTATGGTTAGAGATCACACACTTGAAGAGTTTTGGGAAGTAGTGAATGTGTTCAGAGAGCATTATCCTGAAATGATGATTATTACAGATGTAATAACTGGTTTTCCGGGAGAAACGGACGAAGACCATCAGGAGACAATTAGTTTGTTAGAGGAATTGTTGCCAGATTTAGTTAATGTTACACGTTTTTCACCCAGAAAAGGTACGCCAGCTTCCAGATACAAGAGAATAAATGGTAGAATAATCAAAAAACGTTCCCGTGAGTTAACAGTTCTAAGAAAGGAATTGGGTGCTAGAAGCTTTAAACGATTCGTAGGACGGAAAACTTCGATTTTAACCGTTGAAAATCAAAAGAGAGGTAGTACTCTTTGCCGGGATGATAATTATCGTCCAATTATTTTGATGGAAGAATTGCCACTAGGCGAATTTTATGATGTTGAAATAATAGATTCTGAGTATGGTTTTATGACTGCAATATTAGCTTGATGTAATAGTAAAATACTAATACACTGCTTTTTCTGCAAAATTATGCCTAAAGAGTTCAAAGCTTTCATTAAAGGACAACCCGTTAAGAAAATTATAGATCCAAAAACAGGTCAGGAGAAATGGGTTCCAATAGAAAGTGAGTCTTGAACACAGCCTTTCTATCTGGTTTTTTTCTTAGTTTTTCACTTATTTTAGCTATAGGTCCACAGAATGCCTTTGTTTTACGTCAAGGATTACTCAAACAGCATGTCCTTCCAATAGCACTTTTCTGTACATTATCAGATATCATTTTGATACTATTAGGTATTTTTGGTTTTGGTTCCATTATTTCAAATTTCGATAATTTCTCTCAATATATGTTTGTAATTGGAGGGGCTTGGCTATCTGGGTATGGCTTTCTAAGGATGAAAGGGGCCTATTTAGCAGATAGTTTTCTCCAAGCCTCTAATGAACAAGAAACAAACTTAAAATTAGTTTTAACTAATTGTGCAATATTGACTTGGTTTAATCCTCATGTTTACATAGATACTTTAATTTTAATTGGTACAGTTTCCATCAGATTTGAAGATTCTCTTGATTTCGGCTTAGGTGCTTGCTTAGCTAGTTTTATTTTCTTTTTTTCATTAGCATATGGAGCAAGACTTTTGTCTCCACTTATGAGCTCAAAAAAGGCATGGCAAATTTTGGATTTATTTATTGCTTCAATAATGTTTATTTTAGCGCATTCAATGTTTCAAGAAGTTTTCTAAAGTAATAATAAGGACTGCTTGTTCTGAAAATTAATGAAATTAACTGCATTGACTCTCAGCTCAGACCGTTATTATCCTCGTTATGCGAATTTCATTCAAGAGGCAGAAGGTACTCCTGAAAGAATTCAATCAGTTAACGATTTAGAAAAATACGATGTTTTAGTGTTGTCGGGTGGCGGAGATATGGGAATTAAGAGTGGTGCTTATGGTTTACAGTCGGAAGATTTACCTATTGATGGTGTTAAAGATGATAGAGATGAATTAGAATTGGCTTTACTTAAAAGAGCTGAGGAAACAAAAATGCCAGTGTTAGGAATTTGTCGAGGTTTACAAGTAATGAATGTCTACCTTGAAGGCACATTATGGCCCGACATCAGTCAAGGAGGTTACGATGGTGCTATGCATAGGGAAGGAGATGGTGGAGAGCCTCCAAAGGGAGATATACCTCACTGGACAAAAATGGAAGATAAGGAATTTGAAGTTATAAGTCATCATCATCAAGGCGTGAGAGAATTAGGCCAAGATCTTCATGTTCTGTCTAAATCATCAGACGGCATGATCGAGGCAGTTAAACATAAATCATTACCTTGGTTTGCAGTTCAGTGGCATCCAGAAAGGACACCTGAAGGCCTTGGCCGAGCCTTACCACGCGAATGGTTAAGGAAAGAACTTCAAAATGTACAATAGGGTTACATTACTTGGTAATGCGCAAGATGCAGGGCGTCCTCAATTTGCATGCACTAAGCCGTGTTGTGAAGATGCGAGGTTAAATTCTGAACTTTCAAGAATGCCAGTATCTCTAGGGTTGCACGGTGATTCTTTTGGATTAATTGAAGCCACGAGATGTATTGATAATCAATTGACGATGGTTAACAATCCCAAAATTTCAGACTTATGGATTACACATGCCCACCTTGGACACATCGAAGGCCTAGGCCAATTTGGCAAGGAATCAAGTAATCAGAAAAATATACAATTACATTGTTCAGATTCTGTTTATACTTATCTTCAAAGTCATCCAACATGGAATAAATTATTTTTAAGAGGTAATTTATCGTTTGCAAATTTTTCAAGAAACAATGTAAAGCCCATTAAGGTTCCTCACAGATCAGAAGATTTTGAGACTCATGCATTTTTAATCAAAGGTTCCCACGAGAAATTGCTATTTTTACCAGATCACGACACATGGGAAGCTACTCTTTTAAAAGTTAATCATTACAGCCCTAAAGATTGGTTTAAGTCGTTAAATGCTAGTATAATTCTATTAGACGGAACTTTTTGGAATGAAAATGAGCTTGACAATCGTTCTCAAAAAGAAATTCCACATCCTACAGTTGAAAAAACACTCAGTTTAATTGGCAAAAGAAGAGAGGGCGATCCTAGGATAATTTTTATTCACCTGAATCATACTAACCCACTTCATTACAAAGATTCCCTGGAGTACGAAAAAGTTGAACAAATGGGTTGGGAAGTTGGAGTAGAGGGTATGGAGTTTGAAATTTAATGTTTAAATCTTTTAAAAATTTTTTTCACATTAAAATAGTAATGAATTTGTATTCATTGAGGAATTATTTTACAAGTAATGGTGCCGTTTGGTTAAAGTTAAATGGTTCAGATTTAGAAAATATGATTTCTAAAATAATTGATTATAATAGATTAGATTTAAATGATAAAAATATTTTGGATTTAGGATGCGGAACTGGTACAATGCTACGGTATGCAGTAGATAATCATCAATGTAATGCATTTGGTATTGATTTAATCAGATTAAATATTTACCAGGCTAAGAAAAAAGTACCAAGTGGAATTTTTTATCGAGGTGACATAATAGATTACCTTAACGTCCTTAAAGAAAAATTTGACTTAGTTATATTGTATGGCGTAATTGGATGTTTTACTTTACCCAATCAGAGATTAATAATTGACAAAATATTAGAATCTCTAAATCCTGGCGGATTGTTGTGGATTGGTGCCAACTTGTACGAAGATTTTGATTATAAATTCCAAACCTATCCTGTGCCGAGAAATTTTTACGATGATTACAAAAAATCCGAGCAATTTACATTTGATGAAGTCTCAGAAGTTGAATTATTTGGGAAACACAAATATGAACCCAAGCAAACTTCGGTTATGATTTCTTACCAGCCGTAAGTTTCAGTTACTTTTAGGCTTGATTTAATTTTTAATAATTTTCCAGCCATAGGCAGTAAATCTGGATTTTTGAATAATACACCCAGCATTTTTAGCCAAGGAAGTTGAGAATAATTATTTCCATCATATATGTCACCGATTAAGTTTAGAATTCTTTTATCTAAAGAATAAATTAGTTTAGATTGGTCGACAAACTTCTGTTGTGTCCAAGGTTGTCTTTTCATGATTCTATCATACCAAACATGTGGTTCTAAATCAGAGTGTAACGCTTTTTCACATCTTTCCCAATATTGGCCTTTCAAGTCATGGCAATTGACAGAATGTGAAGGCGGCCTTAGTTCTCCAGTACCAAGTTCTTTTTGGATAGCAATTGCAGCATATTGCCCTGATAGCATTCCTACATGAACTCCACCCTTTGTTATAGGGTTAGTAAGTCCGGCTGCATCGCCTACAACATACGCATCTTTAGTTGAAAAGTATGGTATAGGGCCGTCTCTCGGAATTAATCCACCGTTCTGTTTGTGTCCCAGTTCATTTTCAATTCTTTTCTTTGGGTCAACATTCATGTGCTCCTTACAGAAATAGTCCAGCCCAGCTTTAGCACCATTTGTAGCTACTATTCCCACATTAAAAATATCATCCCTAGGAAACACCCAAATATATCCGTCAGCATATCTAGGATCAATGTAAAAATCAAAATAGTCAGTATCAGGAAAATCAACGTCACTTCTCTTAAATTTATATTGTAGTCCTGGTAGTAATCTTAATTTTTCATTTCCTTTCAATCCTATTTGAGTTACAATATTTGGGACGCGTCCTTCTGCAACAATGAGTTGTTTAGCCTTTGCAACTTCACCATCTTTTGAGGAAAGAATCCAGCCTTCTTTGTCTCTGTTAACTTTTGTAATTCGAAGTCCCTCATATCTCTTAGCACCGGCATCAACGGCGTCGTCTGAAATTGTTCTGTCTAATCCCCACCGGTGGATGGAATAGCCCGGAGACATAAGTCCAACAGATTTTCCGTTTGGCATCCTTATTCTGTTTCCTTCGACTTCTCTTATCGCCCAATCACCCACAGGATAATTAGTGTGTTTTAATGCAATTTTACCTAATCCTTCTCCACAATGTATAGGGTCTCCAACACGTCTTTTTCTATCAAAAGTAACAACTGAATGTCCAGCCTCAGCCAATCTCAATGCAGCCATTCCTCCTGCAGGGCCCTGTCCAACTACAGCTACATCGTACATACAACAATTCTACTGAGGCTCAATAAAAAACTAATCTTTATTCATAGAGTCTCTAAGAACAGGTCTCGCATCTCTATATTTTTGAACATTTTCAAGAGGTATCTTACAAACGATCGTTCCTTCTTCAAATTTTCCAATCTCCTCCATAATCTTTCCCCTTGGATCAAAGATGCATGACTCTCCGGCAAAAACTAAATTGCCTTGTGTCCCTGTATTGTTCACAAATCCGTAATAGCATGTAGTCTCAATAGCTCTAGCAGGCAAAACTCTGTGGAATAGAGGTCTTGAAGTCGTTGGGCTCGCAGCTAAGTTGATAATAACGTCAGCACCTTGCTGTGCCAATTTCATTGATACGTCTGGAAAAAACAAATCATAACATATTTGTACACCTATATTTCCAAAGTTAGTCTCGAATACCTTTGGCTCATTTCCTTCACCAAAATAAGTTTTCTCTTCAAATGGGCCAAAATTAGGCAAGTACTGCTTTCTACAATGTCCAATATATCCATCAGGTCCAATCATTATTGCCGAATTAAACAAAGATTTATTGGCCCTTTCTACAATACCTGTGAGAATAGTTATGTCATGTTTCTTTGCTATTTCTTTGATACCTTCCTGAGCCTGACCATTTCCAGGAATCACTTCTGATACATTATAGTAGTTATCTTTTAAGTTGTAACCAGTAATAAATAATTCAGGAAATGCTATTAAATCAATACTTTTTTCTTTTTGAGCGTTAACAATAGTTTTTTCCATTATGTCCAGATTTTCAGCTACGTTTCCGAGAATTACTGGAACTTGACCTAATGCCAAATACATAAGCTCCTATAGAGATGCAATAATATAGTGTTGTCAAATTTAATTTAGTCCCTCTTTATCGTACAATGTGGATATCTCTAGAGATACTTTAGACATAATAAATAATTTCATTAAAACAAGAGTGAAAGATGCTAATTCAGATGGTGTAGTTTTAGGCTTATCTGGAGGTATAGATTCAGCTGTAACGTTGTCTTTGTCTGTGGCAGCTCTTGGTTCAGATAGAGTAACTGGTCTGATAATGCCTTACGAGTATACTGAATCAGTTGATCTAGCAAAACACCACGCAGAGCAACTAAATGTTAATACTGAAACTGTAAGTATCAAACAGATAGTAGAATCTTTCAAATCCTCCTCTTCATTATTTTCTGAGAAATTATCTGAGGGTAATCTACACTCAAGGATACGTATGTCAATTTTATACGGAGCTGGATTTTCATCTAACAGACTTGTTGTTGGGACTTCAAACAAATCAGAACTTTTAATTGGTTATTGGACAAAATGGGGAGATGGAGGTACAGATTTTCTCCCGATAGGTGATTTATACAAATCTCAAGTCTATTCTTTAGGAGAAGAATTAGGGGTTCCATCTGGAATTTTATCACGAAAACCTACTGCAGAATTGTGGGAAGGTCAGACTGATGAAGAAGAATTTGGCTTTACATATTTAGAGCTTGATCAAGTTCTATTTAATTTGGAAAGATTTGATAGTGTGTCTCAAATATCTGAAAAAACAGGAATATCATCAGAAATAATAGCCAAAATCAAGAAATTAATTCAGTCGTCTATACACAAAAGAGTTTTTCCTCCAGTATGTAAGATAGGGCTCAGAACTGTTGGGTTGGACTGGCGTGAAACTATAGGAACTCAATGATTTTTATAATTAAATTATTACGGCAAATCCCGTAGTAACAAATCAGATGCTTTTTATTATTAAATTTGTGGAACCAACACCCGTTTTTTGGCAGGTTCTACTCCTTTTTGTTCATTTTTTGAGTGGAGGTATGGCGAAAAATGGAACTTTTTGCTTTTTTTTTAAACGTATGAAATACTTATTATATGGTTGCTTAATGGTAGAAAATCATGAAATTAAATCAAATTTTTGTAAATGTTGAATCATTTCTGCCACCTCGGGGGGTGGCTTAGTTGCCTGCCAAAGCTAACGCACTAAAAATAACTAGACACTTCACAGAAAGTGGTAAAGATCCTTTTGATAAGTTATCTTGGTCTAAGAAAGATGTTGAAATTAGAAACTTTGACGGTACTGTGGCTTTTTCAATGAAAGATGTTACACTTCCTGACAATTACAGCCAAGTTGCATCTAATGTCCTTGCACAGAAGTATCTTAGAAAAGCAGGTATTCCTAAAAAGCTTAGAAAAGTAAAAGAAAAAGCAGTTCCATCTTGGCTTCAAAGAAGTGTTCCTGATCTTAAGGCTATGGAAGATTTGCCTGAGAATGAAAAGTTTGGAGAGGAAGTTGATGGTAAGCAAACTTTCAGAAGACTAGCAGGAACTTGGACATATTGGGGATGGAAACACGGATATTTTGCTAGCGAGGCAGATGCCAAATCTTATTTTGATGAAATGTGTTACATGCTTGCGTTTCAGATGGTTTCTCCTAATTCACCACAGTGGTTTAACACTGGACTAAATTGGGCGTACGGTATCGAAGGTCCTGCACAAGGGCATTATTTTGTAAATCCTAAAACTGGAGAATTAGAACGCTCTGTAAATGCGTACGAACACCCACAACCTCACGCATGTTTTATTCAGTCAGTTTCAGATGATTTAGTTAACGAGGGCGGAATAATGGATCTTTGGACAAGAGAGGCCCGTCTGTTTAAATTTGGTTCAGGAACAGGAAGTAATTTTTCAAAGATAAGGGGAGACGGTGAACCATTATCTGGTGGAGGAATGTCTTCAGGTCTAATGTCCTTTTTGCGCATTGGCGATAGGGCAGCAGGAGCAATAAAATCAGGTGGTACTACCAGGAGAGCTGCAAAAATGGTTAGCTTGGATATGGACCATCCAGACATCGAGGCATTTATAGATTGGAAATTAACTGAAGAAGAAAAAGTAGCTGCATTAGTGTCAGGTTCACAGCATCTTCAAAATCACGCGAACGAAATATTAGCTGCAATACAAGCGCACCCAGATGAAGATTCAAAGTTTGATCAGTCGAAAAATTCTCCATTAGCAAAAGCAATCAGTGTTGCTTTACAGGCTTATGTTCCTGAGAATATAATTGCAAGAGTTCTTGAACTAGGAGAGCAAGGCTACACCCACATGGACATTGAAACATATGATACTTCATGGGAAGGAGATGCTTATTCAACGGTTTCAGGTCAGAATAGTAATAATTCAGTAAGAGTCAGTAACGATTTCATGCAAGCTGTTCTTGATGAAGGTGATTGGAATTTATTTTGGAGGACAGAATTAGATGATGCAAAGGAAGAAGGCAGGGACCCAAATCCCTGTAAATCAATTCCAGCCAACGATCTTTGGAATAAAATATCTAAAGCAGCCTGGTCTTGTGCAGATCCTGGATTGCAGTATGACACAACCATTAATGAATGGCATACATGTTCTCCGGATGGGCCAATTCATGGCAGTAATCCTTGCTCAGAGTATATGTTTTTAGATGATACTGCATGTAATCTTGCAAGTCTCAATTTGGTTAAATTCTATGACGAAGAGACAACGAAGTTTGACACAGAGAAGTACAGCCATGCCATTAGGTTGTGGACAGTAGCCTTAGAAATATCAGTTTTGATGGCTCAATTTCCGTCCGAAGCAATCGCTCAAAGAAGTTATGATTACAGAACTTTGGGTTTAGGATATGCTAACATTGGTTCTTTATTAATGAGAATGGGTATTCCATATGATGACAATAGAGCTTTCTCGATTTGCGGTGCTTTGACGTCTATACTTGGTGGTGTTTCCTATGCAACAAGTGCGGAAATGTCCTCAGTTCAAGGGCCATTCCCAAGGTATGAAAACAACAAGGAGAATATGCTAAGAGTTATGAGAAACCATAGAAGGGCCGCATACAATGTGCCTTCTGATGAATACGAAGGACTCACAGTGACTCCTAGAGGTATAGATCCTAATTATTGCCCAGAATACTTGCTTTCCGCAGCACAAAACTGTTGGGACCAAGTAGTTAACGATGGTGAAAAGTTTGGCTTTAGAAATGCTCAAGCTACAGTTATTGCACCAACTGGAACAATAGGAATAGTTATGGATTGTGATACCACAGGTATTGAACCAGACTTTGCTCTTGTAAAATTTAAAACACTTGCAGGAGGCGGTATGCTTAGAATTATTAATCAGTCAGTTCCAGTTGCACTTGATCGCTTAGGGTATGACTCAGATCAATCTAAAGAAATTGTAGATTACGTAATTGGTACCGGAAATTTTTCAGATGCACCAAGCATTAACAGAGAATCTCTAATAAGAAAAGGGTTGACTAACGATATCATTGATTCCCTAGAATCTCAGATTAGCAGTTTTACGTCCTTAAATTTACTAATTACACCATCAATGGTCGGCTCGGATTTTTGTGTAGATAAGCTAAGAGTCAAAAAAGAGTTTTTGGATGACTGGAATTTTGATTTACTTGACCATTTAGGATATACCCAAGAACAAATAGCTGAAGCTAACGACTTTATTTTTGGTAGATTAACAATAGAGGGCGCACCGCACATAAAAGATAGTGATCTAGCAGTTTTTGACTGTGCAAATAAATGCGGACAATATGGTACAAGATTTATTGGCTGGAGTGCCCACATTAACATGATGGCTGCAGCTCAGCCATTTATATCCGGAGCAATATCCAAAACAATTAACATGCCTCATGAATCCACAATAGAAGATATCAAGCAAGTTTACATGGATTCTTGGAGGGCCATGATTAAGGCTAATGCTTTGTACAGAGACGGTTCAAAATTGAGTCAGCCTCTTATGTCAGGAACAGTTCTGAAAGTAGATATCGAGGAAGAAGAAATGGTGTCAGAGACTATGATTAGTACAGAACAAGCTGTTGAAACAATGGCCAAAGCACTTCCTACGTCTGATGCAGTTCCTCTTGCAAGGAAAATAGTAACTCGCTACATTGCTCAAAGAAGAAAACTTCCTAATAAGAGGAAAGGATATATCCAAAAAGCAAAGATTGGAGGTCACAATGTTTACTTGCATACTGGAGAGTACGATGATGGAACTCTTGGTGAAGTTTTCATCGACATGCATAAAGAAGGTGCAGCTTTCAAGGCATTGACTAATGCATTTGCTATAGCAGTAAGTCTCGGTTTGCAGCATGGTGTGCCTCTGAAAGAATTTGTAGATGCTTTCGTATTCACAAGATTTGAGCCTAATGGGCCAGTAATAGGTAATGAAAGGATTAAAATGTCAACGAGTATTCTAGATTACATTTTTAGAGATTTAGCAGTTAATTATCTCAACAGAAATGATTTAGCTCATGTTAAGCCAGAAGATTTGAAACCGGATATCGTAAGAAGCGAAGGTGAAACAGAAACCGAGCAGAATTTAAATTCTGGATTGACTCCAGCAGGTGAAGCAAGTGACGGACATGAAATACAACTGACATTGGATGATATGGATGTTTCTTCAGCAGACACTTCATCATTTCAATCTACTGTTACTGATTTATCAACTGCAAATGCACCTCTTATGTCAGGAGACAGCACCATAGTTAAGGAAGCTGAGAAATTCGGGTTTGAAGGAGATCCGTGTCCTGAGTGTGGCCAATTTACACTGGTCTCAAACGGAAGCTGCTTGAAATGCGTAAGCTGCGGTTCTACAACGGGTTGTTCATAAATCGAACTGAAAGCTAAATAAAGGCAAGACACTAGCACATCAATGAGTGCAAGCAGGCTACTGTCCGAGAAGCTCTCAAGCTTCGAGAAATACAATAATAAAGAATTGTATAATTTCGGTTCAGGTAGCTTCAGTTTTGTGATAACTGGTAGATTAATCTCTGGAACCATTGGTTTTGTGATAATAATTTTGATGTTAATGGTTACTTTTTCATCTGCAGCTAATTCAATAATGGTTTCCGAGTTAGGAGGTTCTAAGGCATTCACAGCAGACGTAGTTTTGACTGAATTATCAGGCCCTTCTTTTTCAGGAACACTTAACAATGAGGGAGAATTTGTGGAATTTGGATATCTTGTTGACGATATTGACTGGGATTATTCTGCAGAGTTAAAGATATCACATATTGATATTCAAGTTATTTGGGATGCAAATGGAGGAGCCGGCGGTGGACGTCAAGTTACATTTGAGGTTTCTTCTGAAAATAATACAGTAGGAGAATCTCAGACAGATGGCGGTAATGGTGGAACTATAACAACAGTCTGGTTAATTAATCAACTACCAGAGACAGTTTCAGATACCGCAGATAGTGCAGATGATTTTGTAAGATCATATGAAACTCCAGGCGATTGGGTTGGAGGAAGATTTACATATTCATCTGAAAGCATTGGTTCTATAGCCCTGAACGATTCCATAGACTACACAATCTCTTTAACATACTTTACATGGAATTTTGAAAATATAAGGGAGATCGTAGAAATATGATGGAAACAAATTCAAAGAATAAAAATATAGGCAAAATACCCAAGGAGAATTTACGAGAGCCAGATGGTGAAGAGAGAAACCTTCTTTTCACAGACGAATACAAAGAAGCCTTAGAAAAAGCATCATATGAAATAGTAGGTAATCATTCAGCAGTCGAAATTTGTGGATGGACTAAAAAGACAATTAAAGGTTCTGAAGGTGGGTGTTACAAGCAAAAATTTTACGGCATAAGATCGCATCAGTGTACTCAGATGACACCAGCAGCAGTAGCATGTGATCAAAAGTGTGTGTATTGTTGGCGTGTAAACGAAATGTTCTCAGGAAAACAAGATTTAATGGAGTATGCAAAAGATGATCCGGCAGACATCGTTCAAGGCTCAATTGAAGGACATCTAAGGAAGATCTCTGGTTTTGGTGGAAATCCAAACGTAGATCAACAAAAAGTTCTAGAATCTAAAACAGTTCGCCATTTTGCAATTTCACTAACAGGAGAACCAACTCTTTACAGTAGGCTTCCTGAGATGCTACGTGAATTAAGAGAACGTAAAATTTCTTCATTTTTGGTAACCAACGGCTTACATCCTGAAATGATTGAGAGGCTCAGGGATGAAGATTCTCTACCTACACAACTTTATATGTCACTTGACGCGCCGGACGAGAGAACTTGGAAAAGAATTGATGTTCCTCTTGTACCTAATTTTTGGGATAAGGTTAAAGGTACTTTGAAATTAATGGACGGTTTGAATACTCGTAAAGTTCTTCGTATGACAGTAGTTAAGGGATGGAATGATTTTGATGTAGCCGGCTACGCCAAACTCATTAGAATGGCAGGGGAAAGGGTCATGATTGAAGTCAAATCGTATATGCACATTGGTCCAGCTCGTGAACGTCTCAGTAAAGATAATATGCTAACATATGATGAGGTCTTAAATTTTTCTAATGCTTTGGCTTCAGAATTAGGGTGGAAAATAATTGATGAGGCGCCTAACAGTTTAATTGCGTTGGTCGCAGAAGAGGATTGGGATGGTCGAGTAATTGATTTCGGAGACCCTCTTACAGGACATCTAGAAAGTACATTTGAGTGTTAGTCATAAAAGGTAAATAGTACTAGCACAGACTCAGTTTGTGGATTATATTGATGGAATAGGGAACGCTTTCAAGAAATACATAGGAAAAAATTCCGTAAAAAAACTTCAGGAATCTATTAACCAAAAACCGATGATATTGATTGCAGGCGATCAATTAACAGGAAAGTCCACTCAGGCTAAAAATTTAGCAGAAGCATTTAATGGGACATTTCATTCAGTAGGTAATTTATTTCGCGAGGTTGCAGCTAAAAGAGGTATTACTGTTGCTGAGCAAGCTAAGTTGTTGCTAACTGAGAGAGGAATAGATGTCGAAATAGACTACAAAACTTGCGAAATGATATCTGGAAAGGATATTGAAACTGAAATTGGAGTAATTGAGGGAAGACAACCAGCTTACATGGGAAGTTTCATGCAAAATTTAGGTAAAAAAAATATAGTTCGTATATACTTTCAATGTTCGATAAGGGATCAAGCACTTCGCTTTCTTCGTAGAGAAATAGGTGAAGATGCTTATCAAAAAGGATTAAAAAATGTTCCAAATGTAAATTACGAAAATTTGGAATCTTTAAGAGAAGAAATCATAAACTTACAACTAGATGATGGTCATGACGTAATTGAAAAGTTTGTTGAAAACCAGAATCGTGATGGAGATGATAGAGCTAGGTATTCTTCATTATATGGTTTTGACTATGGTAACTTATCAGCGTATGATATAGTTGTCAATACATCTAATAAAGAAGCAGATCAAGTATTTTCTGAAGTAGTCAATGAGTTAGAAAAATTTGGCTTCAAAATAAATTAATAGCACCCTACCTGTGACTAACTGTGGATTTATCTGTTAATGAAGTAAAACTGCTTAAAGTTCTCAAAAATGGAACTCTTTCACCGGAGGCAGCTTCGCTAGAATCAAATCTTGGTGATAAGGAGACAATGTCTGCAGCCTCATGGTTGAGGAGTAAAGGATTGGTTGAAATTTCTGAAACCTCAACAAAATATTACTCGACAAATGAAGAGGGAAAAAGGTATGCTGAACAGGGTTTACCAGAGAGGCGCGCAGTAGAATGGCTCAATCAAGCAGGTGATTCATTACTTTCAGAGCTGCCTTTGCATGATGATGAAAGTAAAGTAGTAATCGGGTGGCTTAAGAGAAAAAACTTTGCAGAACTGGAAAAGACAGAAGAAGGTCTAAGACTTATTCCTACAGGGAATCTAGATGAAACTTCTGATGAGCCTTTACTTTTGATGCTCAGTAAATCACCGTTATCAGAAAAAGAAATAGATCAAGAAGCTCTTAAATTGTTGAAAGGAAGACAATTACTTAATATTAAAGAAGAAGTAGAGAGGACTTTTACTTTAACAGAAGAGGGCAGTTCGTTCGATTTAGAAAGTTTGAATGATGATTTGATTGGTGATTTAACTCCAGAACTAATTCAGTCAGGTGAATGGAAAGATAAGTCATTTCAGAGATATGGTGTTGAAACTAAAGTAGAGGTGAGCGATTTTTCTACACTACATCCCTTAACTAGGTTTACTGAAGAAATTCGAAATATTTTTTTACAAATGGGTTTTACGGAAATAGAGGGAGATTATGTTGAATCAGCATTTTGGAATATGGATGCTCTATTCATTCCTCAAGATCATCCGGCGCGCGAATTACAAGATACATTTTATTTGTCTGAACCAGCGTCTTTTGTAATTAATGAGAAGGAAATTTTAGAAGCTGTTAAACAAATTCATGAAGATGGAGGTAATACAGGTTCTAAGGGATGGGGTACTAATTGGAGTAAGGAGAATGCACAACAAGCCCTCCTAAGGACACATACAACAGTGGGAACTATAAGATACTTAGCAGATAATCCTTCACCTCCAGCGAGAGTTTTTAGTGTTGGAAGAGTATTTCGAAGGGAAGCACTAGATTCTACACACTTACCTGAGTTCACGCAAGTAGAGGGAATTATAGTTGAGCCTGAGGCAAACTTTGGAATGTTAATAGGAGTGCTTAAGGAATTTTATAGACGAATGGGATTTAATGATGTCCGAGTTCGGCCTGCTTATTTCCCATATACAGAGCCATCTTTAGAAGTAGAAGTTAAGTTCGGTAATAAATGGCTTGAATTAGGGGGGGCTGGGATATTTAGGCCTGAGGTAACTGCACCATTTGAATTGGACTGCCCAGTTCTAGCTTGGGGTTTAGGTTTAGAAAGATTAGCTATGTTACATCTTGATATCAAAGATATTAGAATGCTTTATCAGAGCGATTTAAAATGGCTTAAAGAAACAATTTAGTCTATACTAATACTAACTTTTTTGATAACTATGTTTTCTCCTCTCTGAATGAAAGTCACGTAACACTCTCCAGGAACTAGCCCCAAGTCTTCTTCCACCCATTTAGGTAAATATATTCTTCTATTGATATCATATTTTTTAACATCAGTTATTGGCATACTCATATATTTACACTGAGTAACCACTCTAAAAGGGTTTTGGACATTTAGGTTATTAAGGTGTTAATTTTATCATCCCCATTTACTATTAACTTGTATGAGTTCAATACGTATTGCGGTTACCGGGGCTGCAGGTCAAATAGGATATAGTTTACTCCCCAGAATTGCAGCTGGCGAGATGTTTGGTTTGGATAAAAAAATTTCTTTACAACTTTTAGAAATTCCTCCTGCGTTGGAAGCGTTAAAAGGTGTAGCAATGGAACTTGACGATTGTGCATTTCCTCTATTAGAAGAAATTATAGTAACTTCAGATTCAGCTGAGGCTTTCAAAGATGCAAACCTTTGTCTGTTAGTTGGTAGTAAACCTCGCGGGCCAGGGATGGAGCGTTCAGACTTATTGAAAGACAACGGTAAAATTTTTGTGGGGCAAGGCAAAGCGATCGCTGAAAATGCAGCAGATGATTGTAGAATAGTAGTGGTAGGTAATCCATGCAATACAAATTGTATGATAGCAGCCTCCCAATCTGATCGTTTTGATAACAATAGATTCACAGCAATGACTCGTTTAGATGAAAACAGGGCAGTGTCAATGCTAGCAAAGAAAGCTAATGTAACTGTTGAAGATGTGAACGGACTTGCCATCTTTGGTAATCATAGTCCAACAATGTTCCCGGATTACTCCAATACTTATATTTCAGGCAAAACAGCAGTTGACGTAATTAGCGATGAGCAATGGTTACAAGACGAATACATACCAGCAGTTGCAAAGAGGGGTGCAGCCATCATCAAGGCAAGAGGTCTTTCTAGTGCAGCTTCAGCTGCAAATGCGTTAATTAATCATGTTCAGAGCCTTTACACTGTGAACGATAAAATACATTCGATAGTAGTTTGTAGTGAGGGGCAGTATGGTTTTGCAAAAGGAGTGTGGGCAGGAATGCCAGTTAAGACAGTTTCTCCCGGTAAATACGAAGTAATTGAGAATTACGAACACGATGATTTTGCCAATGAGGCATTAACTAAGACTAATGAAGAATTAGTTTCTGAAAGAGAATTGGTTTCAGAATATCTTTAGTCAGGTCCAGCTTTAGCGTAATTGCCAAAGCTTTCATACTTGGCGAAATTTTTTTTGAAAAGAGTAATTAATTCATTTGCTTTCAAATCATATGCCTCTTTATCATTCCAAGTATTTTTAGGATTTAAAATAGTAGAATCAACACCAGGAACTTCGTTCGGAATTAAGATTTTAAAATTAGGATCTGGTGAAAAGCTCGCATCATCAAGTTTACCTTCTAAAATCGCAGTCAACATTTTTCTGGTTATAGGTAAATCTATTCTATTCCCAGTACCGTAAGCTCCTCCACTCCATCCTGTATTTACTAGCCAAGCCTGTGCATTGTGTTTTTTCAATTTATTACCCAGTAACTCAGCATATGTTGTAGGAAACTGTGGCATGAAAGGCGCGCCAAAACATGTAGAAAATGTAGCTACAGGTTCAGTTATGCCTCTTTCAGTACCTGCCACTTTTGCAGTGTATCCACTCAAAAAGTGGTACATGGCCATTTCAGGAGTTAATTTAGATACAGGAGGTAAGACACCAAAAGCATCACAAGTAAGGAAAATGACATTTTTTGGATGGCCTCCTTTTTCAGATGGTTCTATATTCCTGATGTGGTTAATAGGATACGACACACGAGTATTTTCAGTTATTGTCCCGTCATCATAATCTACCACGCCATTATCATCAGTAATTACATTTTCAAGTAATGCTCCAGGTTTAATTGCATTAAAAATATCAGGTTCTTTTGTAGGGTCTAATTTTATTGTTTTAGCATAACACCCACCTTCAAAATTAAAAATACCTTCGTCAGACCATCCGTGCTCATCATCACCAACTAGCCTTCTGTTTGGATCGGTTGAGAGGGTTGTTTTTCCAGTTCCACTTAGTCCAAAGAACAAAGCAGAGTCATCATTCTCACCAATATTGGCAGAGCAATGCATTGGCATAACGTTCCTAAGGGGCAAGTAAAAATTTAGAGCTGAGAAGATCGATTTTTTAATTTCACCGCCATATTCAGTCCCTCCAATTATGGCCATTTTTTTCTTCAGATTTAGTACGATAAAGACTTTTGAATTTAATCCAAGTTCTTTCCAATTCTCAATATTTGTAGAGGACGCGTTTAATATAGTAAATTCAGGATTAAAATTTTCTAATTCCTCTCTCGTTGGTCTAATAAACATATTATGTGAGAAATGACCTTGCCACGCCATCATTGTAACAACTCTCAGTGGTAATCTGTATCTCTCATCAGCCCCAGCAAATCCGTCAAACACAAAGAGATCTTTTTGTTCCATTTCCTCTTTGACCGCTTTTTCGAGAATATCAAACGATTCTTCACTTAGCGGTAAATTTACATCTCCCCAGTCAATTAGGTCTTCAGTTTCCTTTTCTTTAACAATAAATCGGTCATTTGGAGATCTTCCAGTATATATTCCTGTGTTAATTATTACAGTTCCGTTTGAGGAAAGTCTGCCCTCATTTCTATTCAATTCTTCATTTCGCCATTCCTCTTGAGTAAGATTTGACTTAACTGATGAGGGTTTTATGCCCATCAATTCTAACTGGTGAAGCATAGCACTTCGCAAACGATATTGTATTTATAATTGAGGTATGGCTTTCAACCTTCAAAATGCTTATAAAGATGGATTATTGGTTAAAGAAAATTTGGCTTTAAGTCTTTATTTGGGGCTATCTAATGGCTTTAAGTAGAAAAATGGCTTCTAACGTTAAACCTCGTGAGCAAGAGACCTTTTCTGGGCCGGTGGTCTAGGGGTTATGACGTCGCCCTTACAAGGCGAAGATCGGCGGTTCGATTCCGCCCCGGCCCACCATTCTCGTCGCAAGCAGAAAATGCTAGGTCAAAATTTTTTAATAGATTCTAATATTTCTAAAAGAATAGTAGATTCGGCTGAGATTTCAGAGGGAGAAAAAGTATTAGAGATTGGCCCCGGAAGAGGAGCACTCACAGAACTATTATCTTCAAAGGGAAATTTGATTGCTATTGAGAAAGATAAATGGCTAGCTGTAGTACTAAAACAAAAATTTAAAGAAAAGGTACAGATTATTGAAGGAGATATTCTAAAATGGGATGTGCCCCCAATAGACGTCATAGTCGCTAACTTACCTTATTCAATTTCCTCACCAATTTTATTTAGATTATTTAGTTATGAATGGACTAGAGCAGTTTTGATGTTTCAGGAAGAGTTTGCAAATCGTTTAGTTGCAAAACCAGGCTCCAAAATCTACGGTCGCTTATCTGTGATGGCAAATCACTTTGTAGATACTAAGAAGTTGTTTAAAGTATCTAAGACCGCCTTTCAGCCCCAGCCTAAGATTCATTCACAAGTAGTAAAGTTAGTTCGCAGAGAACCAGATTATAAGTTAGATGATTTTGACACCTTTGAAAAAGTAGTTAAATCAATATTTACACATAGAAGGAAGAAAATACGGAATTGCATAAAGTTGACTTTTCCAAATCTCGTTCTTGATAACTTAAATTATATGGATTTAAGGGCTGAGATACTTACACCTTCTGAAATTGCCGAGTTAGCAAATTCAATCTTTCAACTCAAATTAAAATAATTTCTTTAACAAGAGCATATCAGTTAAACTAGCTTTTACTTTCAGATCACCTGTCATATATGCTTTGATTGGTGACATTTCCTTATTAATTAAAGCAAATAAAACATCAGATGTTGCAGTTACAACTAGATCTTTACTTGTATCTTCAGATTCAACAAAAGGGTCTAATTGCATATCTTTTAAATTTGAAGTGTAATTTTCACCATCTGAAACTGAAATACAAATACTTCTTTCCTTCCCCTCTATTACTCCAGAAAATTTTGGTTCATCCTTTATTCGACGGTTAAATTCTGATACTTTTTCTTCCAATATTTTTTTTATATTATTCATTTAGTCACCGAAATCACTAAGTTTTACTACAGGTCTAATCCGTTTAATTGTTTTCCAACTTTTGCGAGTACCTGGAGGCCACCTTGAATTATCATGAAAGTAGCTCTTCAAAAACTTAATTGTTCTTTCATCAGACGGATAACCACTTCCAAAGTCCCCTATTTCTTTTTTAAGTTTTTTGATTTCTAGCTCTCTGGTTTGCTTGGCTATTATTGATGCAGCAGCTACTACAGGAATCATGCTATCTGCTTTATGCATAGAAATAACGTCTGTGTCGTTTGGATTTGTCAAGTTTACTTTGATTTCTCTACCAAATCTTTCTTCGTTAACATCAGCAGCATCTACGTAAGCTACTTTTGGATTCAGTTTACTAATTACTTTTTCAAAAGCTTTCCTATTAAGCAAGTTAAGTTGGTTTTTCATCCTATACTCGTCAATCTTTTCAACATTAATAACTTCGATTTCATAACTATAATTTTGTTTAATCAGATTGAAAAGTTCTAGCCTTCTTTGAGAACTGAGTAGTTTCGAATCCTTGAATCCTAAATTTTCAATTAGTTTAGCATTTTTAACTGAAACTCCAGCAACGACCATCGGGCCCATAACTGGACCTTTTCCGGCTTCATCCACACCACAAATCATGTTTCTAGAACCAAATTAGCCCATTTTCGAGCCATGAAATATATTGCCGCCTTTTCGGGAACTTCAGCAATCGAATCAGGCATCAGCTTTGCTATATTTCCCATAGATACTGGGTGATTAACAATAGATCTTATTTTTGTAGCTTTATCACCAAAAACAGTGGCTTTTTTCATAGGATCAAAATTCTCTAACTCTTTAGTGCTGATGGTTGTTACTCTTAAACCGGAGCCGCCATGCAAAGATCCAGGTAATCTTATTAACCTGTGAACATCCCCTGTAACAGGCTCATCGGGGAATATTGCAGCTTCTTTAATTGCAGTACGAACTAATTGTTTCTGATTTCCTTTGGATAAGGAATTAAATATATTTTCAGTATCTTCTTTTAGATTAATATTTGACTTTCCAAGCTTTAATTCTTTCAATTTTCCCTTTAACTCATCACCGCCTGTTGACTTTAAATCGTTGATTAAAGCAGTTATTTTTCTTGATACAATACCACTCCATCCCTTCGCTTTCAGTGAGGGTAATTTTTTTACGCCAAGATTTTTACGTTCGATACCTTTTCCTCTGATTGCAAATTCTTTAGTGTATCCAGCATCTACCAAAATGTTTTCTAAATTTAAACCCTTTCCAGTCATATAATCTGAAAGCTCTCTTCTTGCACCAGAAGGAAGAGAAAGCACAGATGGAGTTCGCACGTGTACGTGATATCCTCTACCTCCACTAAAGGTGATGAGTAAATCTTTTTTATCCAAAGCAAAATCACCCAATAAAACGTCGTGAACGAGCCTGAAAGTCTGTTCTCGAATGTAATCCATTAATTTAGAAAATGTAATTTTCCCCTTCTTTACATCCTCCATTTCAGGCAAATGATCCGCATCTAAATCAAAAATTAAATCAGCTCCTTGCCATTTTTTTTCTATCATAGTTTTACTTCCAGGATCTCTGTAATATGCAACGGAATGATATGAATGGGCAGGTGCTGTTTTTTCTAGATAAGCTTTAATTTCATTTATTGTGCTGAACCTAACATGTCGATTCATCACTCCACCTCCCCAGTTAAGAAATCCCCACTCTCTAGCAGTAAATCTTGGTGGAAGCATAATATCTGCAGACCTATAATATTCACGAAATTTTTCTTGTAAAAAATCTTTTGTCTTTATTGGCTCAATTTCTTTGAGCAGGCTCATTTCAAATAATTCTCCCATTTTGATTTAGCTCGAAAGATGCCTTGGCTGAACCATCCATTTCTCAGCTTTTGAGTAATGGTATATTCCCATGGTTTTCTTGGTAAAGATAATGCAAAATCCTTCAACAGTTCATTCTCTAATTTCTTTTCTTCAGACTCTATTTCGATATAAGTAATGTTCCCAGAACTGGGGTTTTCTTCCCATATATCTGCTTTAATTTTAGAGTTTTCTATGTCATACTTGTAAACCATGGCGCTCTTTTCGTGAGCAATTACGAAGGATACTTTGGTGTACGTACGGCTTCCTGTAGTTCTTTTATAATTAAATTCCTTCTTATCTAAAAGTTTTCGAAATGAAGCTGCAGTTGTTCTTGATTCAAAACATACAGGCAATTTTACCAATGGATTTCTCCGCCAATTACCGGATAGCCTAATTCGAATTTTTCAAGAGTAAATGGATGAATTTCTCCATACTTTAGAAAGGCGTTACCGTCGCTTATTTCTATACTTCTTCCAGGTATAAAAATAGTATCTTCACATTCTTTTGGTTCACCTTTGATTCTAAGCCTTAGTGCAATACTGTCGGCAATCGTTCTAGCTTGAGAAAAAGTGTTCTTGCTCGCAATTTGCATCCAGGCCAGAGATTGCGAATTAGTATGCATCTTAACAATTTCTCCAATTTCAAAAACTTTTTGTGGTAGTTCGCGATGCTTGTTATTCTTCAGCAATTCTAAAAGGTTTGGTATTATGCTTGAACGGAGTACATGATAATCTTCAGTAACTGGGTTAGCAACTTCAGTTTCATCTTGGCTATCTCTTTGAGTAAAATCATGAAGCATTTTTTTTGAGGTTAATGTCAGTGTTACAACCTCTTGGAACCCCAATCCCAGCATTATTTCTCTACAATGGCTTTCACGCTTTCTTGAGTCTAACGATTTACCAAATAGTGTCATTTGCGGTAAAGTTTCAGGAAACTCTTCGTAACCAATTCCAATAGATACTTCCTCTAGTAGATCAATTGGGTGTAGAATATCTGCCCTGTAAGCAGGTACTTTCACACTCCATTTATCATTTTTTAGTTCAGGTTCCATTCCACATTTTCTAAATGCTTTGAATATAACAAATTGACCTGGGTCAAATCCAAGTAATTTGATAAGATATTCATTATCAATTTCGTGGACTCGAGGGTTCATCGATGGTACAATTTTGTTCTCTGAAGGAAATTTAAGTTCAAGTTGTTCAATAGTTCCTCCTCTCTCAACCAATGCTGCAGCTACTATGTTAACACATGCATCGACAGCATTTTGATCGAGTCCGGTTACATCGATTAGCACGTCAGTAGTTTCTTCAGTGATTGTTGTTAATGCCCCATTTATTATTGGAGGTAATGATGCTACTTCATCGTTTGAATCTTTTATAATTGGATATTTGTTAAATTCAGACAATAGATGTGCATATTCTTTACCTTTCGGATGTTCTTCCAATATTTCTTGAGGAGTCATTTCGTAATCTTTCTGTAAAGGAACAAACGCAGGTTCATGTGGTGAGCAAATGTCGTATGTAAAAGGGCCTTCGATTTTTGACAAATCATGGATACCAATTGATACTTTTTTTCTTTTCCTTCCCAGAGTAACATGCAATTTTTCTTGAAGTTCCATTAAACATTTAATTGATATGTCGTCTAGGGTAACACCTCTAACAATTCCACCAGATATACAAGGCCTTATCTCCATTACTTCCTTTGAGATAAACATGTGTGTAGTTTGCGGCTTCACTTCATATTCAATTAAACCTAAACTTTGTTCAGTAAATGATCTAAGTGCTCTAGCAACTCCCTCTGTTGAAAGTAAATCAGGCCTATCTGGAAAAAATTCAACGATAGCTTCTGAATCATTTATTTCATCAGGATCAGCACCTATTTTTGGAATGATATTAGCAAAATCAGTCGAAGATAATTTATCTTTAAGCATACGATTTAAATCTTCTAGTACTATGTTAATGACTGGCATCCTAGATTCCTATTGTGAAGGTATTATAAGGAAATGTGTCGAAAACTAGTTTAAAACTACTTGTTACGCCTTCTTTCACGTTTGCGACGGCGCATTTTCTTCTTACGCCATTTCCAACGCTGTTTTCCGGCTTTTTTCCAAACTCGGGAGCTTCTCTTCATACTATTAGGATGGTTGCACTCGCCCACTGTATTTAAAATGCGACCTAATAAGAATCAATAAATATATTTCCATTCTCTACTCTTTTCTTTGCATCTATAATCAAATCTCCGAGTTCGCTATTATCTTCGGTTTTGAACATTACGCGGACTTTTTTCAGGTTTATTTGGTAATTACATTTAATGCATTTCTTAGTTTTAAACTGTAAATCAACCCCAGTAACAAATCTACATTTTGGGCAGCATATTACTCCAAACATAGCTGAAACATTTTAATTTGGATTTATTAAATCTTGTGGGAAGTATTATTTGGCCTTACCTACTTAGCACAATAATGAAATATCCGGAGTTTCCTAATCACGAAAAATATACGCAAATTCAGACGATTCTTAACGGAGAGTGTGACGGAGAAGTTTGTGTAAGAGGTTGGATTTATCGAACACGCTCATCAGGTAAGTTAGCTTTTATCGTTTTAAGAGATTCAACCGGTAATATTCAAAGTACAGTATCTAAAAAAAATGTTAGTGAATCAGCTTTTTTGGATGCTAGAAAAGCGCTTATTGAGTCCTCAGTTATTGTAAAAGGAATTCCTGCTAAAGATGACCGAGCTCCAGGCGGATGGGAGATAAGAGTTACAGATTTTCAAGTCGTTCATTTTGCTGAAACTTTTCCAATTACAAAAGATCAGAGTGATGAGCATTTGCTAAACAATAGGCATTTGTGGTTACGTAGTCAGAACATGGTGGCATCACTTAAAATTCGTTCAACGGTTTTCAAGGCATTTAGAGATTATTGGACAAGTAATGATTTTACGGAGATTCAATCGCCGAGCTTTACGACTTCAGCCTGTGAAGGAGGATCAACTCTCTTCAATGTATCTTATGATGATGAAAAGGAGAAAACTGGCCAAAAATTTTACGCCCATTTAAGTCAATCTTGGCAATTATATGCTGAAGCTACAATGTTTGGTTTAGAGAATATTTTTACTTTAGCTCCTTCATTTAGGGCTGAAAAGTCTCGAACACGTCGTCACCTAACTGAATTTTGGCACGCAGAAGTTGAATCTGCTTGGATGCACAATCATCAAATGATGGAATTAGAGGAAGGTATGATTGTGTACATTATCGAATCTGTTTTATCAAATAATCGAAAAGAATTAGAAATATTGGGCAGGGACATTTCAGTTCTTGAGAACATCAAAGCACCATTTGAAAAAATGACTTATGAGGAAGTACTTGGTAAATTGAATTCAATGGGCTTTGATTTGTCATGGGGTGACGATTTTGGATATAAGGAAGAAAAGGCACTTACCCAAGACTTGAAGTCACCAATGTATATCACAAATTTCCCTAGGGAAAAGGGTTTCTATCATAGACCTGATCCTAGCGACCCCAGGTCTTTAGTTTGTCATGATTTACTTGCGCCAGAAGGGTATGGGGAAATAATAGGAGGAGGAGAAAGGGTTTGGTCCTCTGATGAGTTAATAGAACGAATTCGTGAGGAGGGATTAGAGCCAGACTCTTATGGTTGGTATTTAGACATTCGTAAATTTGGTAGTGTACCTCACTCAGGATTCGGTTTGGGTATAGATAGAACAGTTAGCTGGATTTGCGGTTCAGATCACATTAAACATGTTATTCCTTTCCCAAGGACAATGCGTAGAACAACACCTTAGATTTATTTTAAGTCTTTAGCCTGTTTAACCCAATTGTCTCTTTTTATCCTACCGGGGAAAAATTCGATAGCTTCATTAACTTGGTCTTCTAAATCTGGCGTCATGTTTGATATTTGCTCATAGGTGTATATACCTAAAGCATTTAGTTTTTGCTCTAAGAAAGGACCAATGCCCTTTATGTTTTTCAAATCATCTTTATTTTCTTCATCTGCTGTACCAAGGGTTCCAAAGTCAATACTGTCTTTCTTTTCTGCAATTCTAGCTAAATCGTCTTCTTTGCTACCACTATCTTTTCTCTCAGCCTTTCTTGGCTCCTTGTCTTCAGAGTCAGCTATTCCGTCACCATCGATATCGCCTTTGCCATCTTTTTCCATAGGTCCTTTAATTTTCTCATCAATAGGTCCGGAACCTCCAAATATTTCCAAGGATCTAGCCACTCTTTTTCTAACGTAAGGTTCTGGATCATCTAATGAACCAACGAGAGAGTCGCGAGCATCGCTGGAACCTGCAAATCTTCCTAACCCTTTTGCAGCTTGCCATCTTACGTACATGTCATCATCATTCATGCATTTGATTAGGTAAGGTAGAACAGCCATCCTCCCGGTTCGTCCCATTGCATCTGTAGCTACTCTTCTAGCAAAAGCATCGCCATTTTTTAGTAAGTCATTAACTAGTGGCTCAAGCCCTAATTCACTCATATTTTGGAATAATTCTATAGCTCCCTTATTCACAAAAGAAGCACTACTTCCAGCTTCACTTTCTTCACTTTCCAGTATAGTTTCAACAAGACTGTTAGAAATAGAAACCTCACTTAGGGGTAACATTGCCTTTAGAGTTATTAGTGCTTCATTGCGTGTTTCAAAGCTTTCATCTCCTAAATCCTCAATTAAATTTTGTATTCTGCCTGATGAGCTGCCACCAATATTCGAATCGCTTTCCATCTTAATCAAACCATTATCCAATTACAGTATTTAATATTTAAACATCTGTATGGAAGCTTATGGCTCCCCGAATTATTTCTCACAGAGGTAAGGTCGATTTATCTAGTTCAGAGAATAGTTTAGTTGGCATTCAAGAGGCAATTGATTTGGGAGTAAATATGATTGAATTTGATGTTAGAAATACTGTAAATGATGTTCTAGTTTGTTACCATGATGAATCAATTAAAGGTAAGCTTATTTCGCACATCGAATACGAGGAAATGAAAGCATTAGACAAAAATGTTTGTAAGCTAGAAGAAGTTATTGAACTATGTAAAAATAAGGTTGGAGTTAATGTAGAGATTAAAGAAGAAGGTTATGAAGAAAAAGTTGTTGATTTGCTAGTTTCTAATTTTAGTTACGTGGATATACTGATTACCTCATTTAAGTCTAAAGTAATTCGAAAAATTAAACTTAAAGACTCTAAGTTAACCACAGGATTTTTGATTGGAGAGTCATTCAGTTACATAACATTCTTCAGAGTAATCAAGGAATCTTTTACGATGAGAGAATTTTTGTATTCTAAGGCAGATTTTGTGTCTCCATACTATAAAATTTACGAAATTGGTTTAATGCACAAATTTAAAAAATTAAAAGTACCAATCCAGCTCTGGACTGTAAATAATTTAAGTTTGTTAAAAGATTTAATAAACAGAGATATCCACTCTATAGTAACCGATGTGTCAGGTAAACTTTTGCAGGAGCTTTGAAATATGACAGAGTTCGACTTAGAAAAAATAAACGAATTTGCACCATTTTGTTTATCTTGCTTGGGTCGTTCTGTTGGATTAGTTGGTTTTGGTATTGACAACAGAGAGAGAGGGTTGGAAATGGCCAACCTCATCGAGATATCATCAGGTATTGACACTGACAAAGAATTAATATGCGATTCAGAGGATTGTAAAATTTGTGATGGATTAATTGGAGAAATTGATAATTTTATAGATTTATCTTGTGATTCAATATTAGATTATTCATTAGAAACCTTCAAAATAGGAACTATTGTAGATAAAGACATACTCGACACAGAGTCGGAATTTTCAAAAATATTTGGTCTAAATTTATCGGAAACTATCAAATCTCAATTGAACAGAGAAATAGGGATTGGCGTGTTTCAAAATCTTGATATTTCAGCTAGGCTTGATCGCCCAGACTCAACAATTATAATTGACACTAGATATGACACTATTAACCTAGAAATTAAGTCTATTTTTATTGAGGGAAAATACAATAAGTATGACAGAACTATTCCACAAACTTATTGGCCTTGCAGTAGATGTAAGGGAAGGGGATGTAGACAGTGTAACAATACAGGCCAATTGTATCCAGATTCAGTCCAATCGCTCGTAGCAGCACCTTTTATGAAAGCTACACACTCAACAGAGAATTTATTTCACGGCATGGGTCGAGAGGACATTGACGCAGCTATGTTGGGCCTAGGTAGACCTTTTGTTCTGGAATTGCGCAGGCCTAAAGTTAGAGATATAGATTTAGATAAAATGCAAATGGAAATTAACACAGTAAACAAGGATAGAATTCGAGTTTCAAATTTTAAACTAGTTTCTCGTTCAAGAGTTGCAGAGTTAAAAAACACAGTTTGTGATAAGTCATACAGAGTAGATGTTTCCGTTCCTGAAGAACTTTCTATAGAAAGCCTTAAGAACGGGGCGCAAAGGTTGAAGGAGAAGCTTGTCAAGCAGCGGACACCGACACGTGTAGCGCACCGTAGAGCAGATTTGATACGCCCGCGCTTTGTTGAATCGGTAAAGGTTTTATCTTTTGAGCAAGGAATGGTCGAACTAGAAATCAGAGCTCAACACGGAACCTACATCCGTGAACTTGTTAGCGGAGATATGGGACGTACAGTACCCAGTTTCTCATCGCTGGTTGATGGGGCATGTAAGGTAGAGGTTTTGGATGTCCTTAATCTCCATCTTGAAAACGAAGAGGAAACAAAATGACCAAAAGATCACAAGGATTAAGGAGTGGTTCACGCCACAAGCTTTCACGCTCTTTTAAGGAGAAAGGACTGTCTCCAATTACACGCTCATTACAAACTTTCGAAGTTGGCGATACTGTCAACGTAGTAATTGATCCTTCATACCAAAAGGGTCAACCGCATCATAGATTTCATGGATTAACAGGTAAAGTTACAGGAAATCAAGGTAAGGCTTATGTGGTGTCAACACGTGTAGGAAAAATGCTCAAGGAGTTAATAATAAGGCCCGAGCATCTCAGGAAAGCCAAGTAGGAGCATAAAATGGAAGCAGAAAAACAACCAGAACCAGTACCTTTAGGTGTAGCTAAAGAATTACTTGAAAAAGAACTAAGCGTACGAGAAAACCGTTTGAGATGTGTAGATTGTGGTAATTTCCAAGCAGTTCCTGATGTTGAACCAGAGACTGAAAAATCTGACGATGATGAAGAATCAGATGAATACACAGGTCCGGTTTGCGAAAAATGTGGTTCACAAAGGTTAATGTTAATAGAACAAATACAATATGAGCATAAGTTAGCTCTTGATCATGTTCGTTTAATTACTCAGGCCACTCCTGATCAGGGAGCTCAAATTATAGAGAAAGTTATTGAACTAGAGCATGTTAATGATTATTATGCAGCTAAAATTGTAGATGTTTTACCCATGCATGCAGATGATGTAAGGTCTATTTTTGCTAGGGAGCGTTTCTCACTTGGGCATGATGAAATAGACACTATAATTTCTGCAGTAAAGGAGACCATGGGGGTATGATTTATGGAAGATTATGCTTACGTTCTTGATGTTTT
>CEVN01060949.1_pt1 | contig 45004 bp, 37 predicted proteins | sample 427041 | NCBI WGS metagenome assembly CEVN01 (sample SAMEA2623463, study PRJEB7988) | marine metagenome | biome: marine biome (ENVO:00000447); feature: surface water layer (ENVO:00002042); material: "saline water (ENVO:00002010), including plankton (ENVO:xxxxxxxx)" | depth 5 m
CATTTGAGATTGCAGCTGCAACAATTTCTAATCCATCAGGTCAAGGACTGACTGTCAGCTTAGGTGCCCCCTTCATTTACCCTGCTCCTGCTCAGTGTGCCGATGGTGAAGTTGAAGGTTGTGATGGCGGTTGTTATCAAGCTGGTTCTGAGCCAGTGTTAGATGATTGCGGAAATTGCTGGACACCATATTGTTACTTTGGCATGGGTGACTTCCAATACATTCCAGCGGATGAATGTGCAGATCTTGGTGGAACTTGGATAGGTCCTGGAAACCCAGCTGACCCACTTTGGAATGCAAATATGGATTGTGCTGGTGTTTGTGGTGGTGATTCAGTAGAAGATTGCGCTGGAGAGTGCGGTGGTTCTGCCCAGGAAGATGCATGTGGTGATTGTGGAGGTGATGCTACAGATCCTGCTGAATGTTTAGATAATTTTGTAGTTGATTTGGATTGGACAGGTGTTTCACAATTAACAATCTTCCAGCCTACTATTACAACTTTAATGGAAGGAGATGAAATTGGAATCTTTGATGCTGATGCAATACAAAATTCAGGCGATTGTTCCAGTGTTACAGGAGAAACTCTTGTTGGTGCTGGTCTTTGGACTGGAGGTCAATTAGAGGTTGTGTCTATTGGCTCTGTAGATAACTGCGCATTTGGTGGTTTTCAATTACCAGGGTATCAAACAGGAAATGAAGTTATGATTAAAGTTTACCGTGATGGCATGGAGTATACTGCAACAGCAACATACTCAGCAGGTACAGGAACATTTGGAGACTTGTTTATGGCTATTTCAGAACTTGAACTTGAAGAGCCTAATCCACCTTTTTATAGCGTTGATTTAGATTGGACAGGTGTTTCACAGCTAACTATCTTTCAATCATCTATTTCAAGTTTAGATGTAGGAGATGAAATTGGAATCTTTGATTCTAATGCTATGTTAAGTTCTGGAGATTGTGGTGGTGTTACGGGGCCAGCACTTGTTGGTGCTGGAGTATGGACTGGAGAGCAACTAGAAGTTGTATCTGTTGGCTCTGTAGATAACTGCGCATTTGGTGGTTTTCAATTACCAGGTTATCAAACAGGAAATAGTGTAGAAATTAGAGTCCTTCATGCTGGTATGGAGTATTCAGCAACAGCGACATGGTCAGCAGGTACAGGAACATTTGGAGACTTGTTTATGGCTGTTTCAGAACTGACTCTTGGAGAAGTTCTTGATAATGATGATGTTTGGTTTGGTCCAGAGTCGTATACATTAAGTCAGAATTATCCAAATCCCTTCAACCCAGTAACACAAATTAGTTTTGATGCGGGCATATCTGGTGAAGTATCAATTATTGTTTACGATATATTAGGCAATAAAGTTAAAACTATAATGAATGGTTTTGTTACTCCGGGCAATTATGTTGCTTCTTGGGATGCTACAGATGAAAGCGGAAATAATGTTTCTTCAGGAGTATACATTTATAGCCTTGTATCATCTGAACAAACAATCTCTAAAAGAATGTTATTGGTAAAATAATAGCAAATACTTTATAGATATTAGTATTAAAAAAGCCACTAAGTTTTTAGTGGCTTTTTTTATTTTTGAACAAAAATAGATATTGTAAGTTTACATATTATGCCTCTATCATTTTCAATTAAATTCTTTTATGTTTTTGCATTAATTACATTTTCTTTATCTCAAAATTTTATTTACGATTCAGATGATTGGCTGGTTCTGAAAAGTCCAGGAGAGATATATTCTATTTCTGAAGGACCTTTTAATGTCTATTTTGGTACAGAAAATGGGGTTTTTAGATATAATAAATTTGATAATCTTATAGAGTATGACTACAAAATAAACCAAGGATTAGGTACTCGTTCATCTATCTACTATATCCATTATGATAATTTTTCTGACCAAATGTGGCTTATAACTCAAGATGGAATCTTTTACAAAAACCCCCTTTTTAATGAATATCAACAAGTAGTTCACCATTCTATAGATTCTTATAATTTATCATCAATCTCAGCGCTTGGTTCAATTAATAAATACATTATAATTCAGTATATGTCTTCATATATATTTATTGATTCTTTTTCAGGAACTATAATAAAAGATATAGGTAATTTTGATATTAATAATGTATCATGGAGCTCATCTTCTTTTTCACACAATTCTTCAGATATTGACCTATCATCATATTATTCTGAGGAATGGCTAATTGGATTTAGAGATATTACAGATAATTACGGTAGTACAGAGTCTGTAATTGTAGGGTTTGAAGATAGGGATTTAAATTTATGGTACGGAACCAACAATGGGCACATATTAAAAGGATTCAAATATTCAAATAAATTAAGTGTACTTGATATTGGACCAATTTCAAATGTGATTACATCTGTTGTTGACGATCATAATCAGAACTGGTACATTGCTACTGACGGTCAGTCTTATCGAAATAGGCGATACTTTAATTATAATAAGAATTCAAAACCCTTTTTATCAGTATGGAACGAGTATAATGATGAATGGACATATCTCAATGAGGGAGATTTCCCTGAGCTATCAAATGTTATCATAAACTGCCTACATAATATTGATGATGATTTTTTAGCAATAGGAACAATGGAAGGAGTTGTTGTTCTTCCACTTCACCAACTTAACCAATATAGATATTTTAATAAAAGAGATGGTTTGAGTGAAAATATTGTTATAGATATTGAGCATCATAATCAAAATTTATTTATTATGACTCAAAAGGGTATAAGTACCTATTCTATCATGAATGATATAGTTTTTGAGAAAAATATTTTAGAAGATTATGGATTGCAAGATATAGATATGCTTGATATGACTATTGTTGACTCAAACTTATTCTTTTCATCCAGAGCAGGGCTATTTGTGATTAATCTTATTAGTAGAGAATTAAAAAAAATTAGCGACAATATCTTTTTTAAAATTACTTTTTATAATGAAGTGATCTTAGGCCTAAACGAAAGTTTATGGATGGTTGATTATTTGAGAAATTTAGAAAAAGTTGTAGTTTTTAGGACAGGTGGAGCCAGAGATTTTCTTATATCAGGAAATTATGTGTGGCTTAACTTGGTAAGTAAGGTAAAGCTTATTAATCTTAATTCAAATGAAAGCTGGGTTTATAGCCATAATGATGGTTTTTTAGATACTCAGATATTTGATTTGGGTAATGATGGCGACTGGGTATATTTTTTAACAAATCAAGGTATTATTTTTTATAACTGGAGACGATATCATAATTAAAAGAATATTAATAATAAGTTGTATCATCTTTTTTATAACATGTTCAACAAATAATCAAAAAGTTAGCGACAAAAATTCACTTAGCTTTCATCCATTAGAGTTTTCTGACTACAGTTTCTACTCAATCGATCAGAATGTTTCGAAATTAAAAATCTTTTTTTCAATTGATGGTAGTCAGTTTATGTATGATAAAGAATCTGAAAAAAAATATGTTTCAGATATTGAAATTATTTTTCAAGTTCTAGAAAAGGATAGCGATTATGAGATAAGTCGCAAAGTAAAAGAAATTTCTTTCATTAAAGAAAGTTTTTATCAAATAAAATCCAACAATCTTCACAAAGGTGAAATTGAATTTGATTTAGAAAGTAACCCGTATCAAATTAATATTAAAATCATAGATATAAAAAGTCGAAGAGTTTGGAACAAATCAATGGATATAGATAAAAATTCATCTGATTTATTTAGTGATATATATTTTTATAATTTAGATAATGATGACAATTCTTATATAAATAAATTTGTTGATAAAGATATTCAAAACTTGGGGTGTCGTTTTCAATATGTTAATTCAAAAGGTGTTGAGAGTTTGAATTTATATCTTATGAAAATGAATGACACACTTTATACGGAAAAAATTTATGTCAAACCTAGCTTTAATGAATATGATATAAATATCCCTATTTCAGATGATGTAAAGGGTAATGTTGTGTGTGTAATTACAGATAATGATGTTTCTAAATTTAAAAAACTAATATTTGAAGATAAGAACATGTCAAATATTTGGAGTTATGATCAAAATAAACTTAAGATGATTATGAGATATGTGCTTCCCCATAAAATATATAAAAAAATAAAAAAAATGGAAGCAGATGAGCTTAAGTTTTTCTTGAAAGATTACTTCAAAAAGTTGGATCCAGATATTGAGACACCTGAAAATGAATTAATTGATGAGTTAAATTTTAGAATTAAATATGCTAAATCTAAATTTAAAGAGCAAAAAACAGAGGGGTGGAAAACTGATCGAGGTCGAATTTATATAGTTTATGGGCAACCAAAATCAATTAATGAAGAAGAAAACCCTCGCACACTTGAAAAACGAGAAACTTGGGTTTACCCATCTGGAGATATTTTTGTTTTTGAAAAAAAGAGTTATGGAAGATACTATCTAATAAATGGTATTTTTTAATATATATGTCTGATTTATTTTCCTATTCTAAGATAAATACTTTTAAAAATTGCACTGAGCTTTATCATATTAATTATATAGATAAAGTCAGAAAAGAAAATGAAAATATAGAAGCCTTTTTGGGTTCGTGTGTGCACTATGTTATTGAAGAAATATATAATCAAGAAAATGACGGAATTAATTTTGATGAAATGATATATATGTACAATAAAATTTGGAATCAAAGATGGCACGATAATATTTTTTTAGCTCAAATGCCTCAATATAATAAGAATCATCAAAGAAAGATAAAAAAGAACGAAGATCGTTTATCTAAAAAGCGAGCTCAGTATTTTCAGCTAGGAATCACATGTTTAAAAAACTTTTATGATAAAAACTTTAGTGGAAAGTCAGATATTTTTAAATATACGATTGCTAATGAATTAGATATCAATTTTGAATTTATGGGGATTAATTTCAGGGGAATTATCGATCGTTTAGAATTTAATAAGGATTTAAATGAATACACTATTCATGATTATAAAACATCAAAAAGAATTATAACACCGAATAAAGCTAAAAGAGATTTACAGCTAGGACTTTATTTGATTGGAGTCGAACAAAAATTTAATGCTGAAAATATTAATCTAAAGTGGCATTTTTTACAGTATGGAGTTGAGGTTTGCGTTAGGCCTTCAATTGAAGATATTGATTACATTAAAAGAAAGCTAGTGTCCAATGCTAGGAATATTATAGATCTGTCTGATGAAAAGCATAATTTTAGTCCGAAAGAAACACCGTTGTGCTATTGGTGTCACTACTGGGAGGAATGTACCGCGAAAACAACTTCAAATCCTGCAAAGAGATTGCCCAGTGCACATAATTAGATCACCAAAAACTTCTAAAGAATGGGAAAGCTATTATTCCCTAAGGTGGAGTGTTTTAAGGAAACCTATTGGAATGCAAAAGGGGACTGAAAAAGACGATAGAGAGGATTCGGCTATTCATAGAGCTATATTTAAGAATAAAAAAATCATTGGTGTAGGAAGGCTACACTCTGTTGATAAAAATACTTCTCAAATACGATACATGGGTATAATAGATCAATATAGGGGTATAGGTTTAGGAAAATTGATGGTTGAAGAGTTTATTAATATTTCAAAAAAAAATAATGTTTTAAAAGTTATACTCTATGCAAGAGAGAGTGCTATACACTTTTATATAAAAATGGATTTTGAGATTTCACAAAAAGCTCATAGATTAGGGGATATTAATCACTATTTAATGCATAGACAAATATTTAGTTAAAATAAATTTATGGAAATAATAGAAAAAAAAATATCGAATACTCCAAATAAAAATTTAATGCTTGATGCCCGCGAATCATTGAGAGGAAAATGGGGCTTAGGTATAAAATATATATCATTAACTTGGTTGCTATTTTTCATACTTAACGCCGTGCCTCTTTTAGGTATTATTGTTGGTGGAACATTTTTATTAGGCATTTCTAAATTTGCCTTATCTTTTGTAAGATCTTCAAAAAAAACATCAAAAAAGGATACTAATACAGTTTTTATTTCTGATAACTCATTTCTTGACTACGGATTTAGCCGTTTTAGCATTGCCATTGGAGCCAATGTTCTTTCTTCAGTTTTTGTATTTTTATGGTCCATTTTGCTTATTATTCCAGGCATCATAGCTACGTATTCATATTCAATGGTATGGTTTGTTGTTTCTGATAATGAGAATATAGGGCCTTTAGAGGCTTTAAATAAAAGTAAAGAAATGATGAAAGGATATAAGTGGAAATTATTTTGTTTACATCTTAGATTTTTTGGTTGGTATATTTTATCTATTTTGAGTTTTGGAATTGGGCTTCTATGGTTTTTACCATATCTTACAGTAGCTATGGCCAATTTTTATAATGATATACTAGATCATGAAAAGTTAGTAGATAAGTAGTAATTATTATAATAAAGATTCCATAATTCTATCATACTTTTCAATCATTTTACTCCAATCAAATACTTGTATTAAATCCTTAAGCACATCTTCACATTTAAAATTATTTTCCTTAATTAGTTGTTCTACTTTATTAGTTAAACTCTCATCATCTATATAGAAAAAATCTTCATTGTCTTCTTTTTTATAAATTTCTGGATAGGCTAATCTATCAGGGAGAAGGGGATGGGTGTTGCAGTAAACTGCTTCTGCAATACTAATACCAAAGAAATCTTGTATAGATGTTACTGGACATATATCTGCTTGCCATAGAAGTGAGGCGTATTCCTCAAATGTTTCACAGTATCCCGCATGCAGGATACGATGTGAGAAACGATTGACGAACTCATCAAAGTAACCAGATTTTTTTTGTTTATTTTTACCAAGAAGTATACATTCGAAATCTAGATTTTTTTGATCTAGTTTATCAATTAAATTTATAAAGTCATCTGGATTTTTATCATGTTCCCAGCGATGATTCCATAATATGACTGAACTTTTACTTTCTTTTTTATGATAATGCTTGTCAAACTTTTTTAAATCAAGACCAAGGTAAAGAGTTTTGGATTTATTTTTAATAATATCAATGTTGGCATAATCATTAAAGTCTGGGAAATTAGATAAGAAATTTTTTAAAGCATCTGTAAATGAATTACGATGGAAGTCAGAATTAAATAAATTGTAGTCACTTATTAGAGCAGATGAGTAATTAATAAATCCATAGTGGTGATCTCTGCCTTTGCTAATATCTCGGTCATTGGGTGACCATGGGTAGGTGATTTGATTCTCATGAAAATACATCACTATAGGAACCTCATCTGTTTTAGCAATTGATTTGAATAGTGGTAAGTTCAGCATATCTGAGGTTAGAATTATATCGGGCTTAAAATCTAGATTATTATACTGCTGAGCTAGAGTAATTGCACCTCCATGCATCCTCCACTTCCAGTGCCTTCCTGGTAGTGTTAAAAGTTCAATGACATGCTTGCTAAACTTTTGAAATTCTAAGGTCCAACTTTTATGAGATCCTTCAAAATATGGCTCTATAATCAGAATTTTCATTATTTCTTCTTTAAGTTCATAACTTAAAGTAATAAATTAAAGATAGAACTTCACTGAATAATTTTATTTTAAAATGAGTAGTCCATATAAAACCGTGGCCTTACATACCTTTGGATGTAAGGCAAATTTTGCAGATACTTCTTTATTGAATAGTACATTCGATAAAAAAGGATATAATGTTGTGCCTTTTGACACAATCGCAGATATTTACATTATTAACACTTGCAGTGTTACAGATAATGCCAATAAAAAATGCAGACGTTTCATAAAAAAAATAAAAAGTCGTGTTCCTCAATCAATTATTGGAGTAACAGGATGTTATGCCCAACTTAAACCTGATGAGATAATTGATATTCCTGAAGTTAATTTTGTTGTTGGAATGCATGATAAATTTAACTTTATAGATAAAATTGATGACATTACAAGTAGCGATAAACTTGTATTTCACTCAAATGATATCCGATCAATAGATAGTGCTTTCTTAGCATATTCATTAGATGAAAGAACTCGTTCATTTGTTAAAATTCAAGATGGGTGTGATTATGCCTGCACCTATTGTACAATACCAATGGCTAGGGGCAAAAGTCGAAGCATTCCGATTGATAAAGTTGTTATGCATATAAAAGAATTAGAAAAAAATAACATTAAAGAAATTATACTTTCAGGTATAAATGTCGGTGATTTTGGTTATGAAAATAATGAATCTTTTATAGAACTTTTATATGCGATAAATCAAAGTACAAATATTCCTAGGATTAGAATATCCTCAATAGAACCAAATTTAATAACTGATAAGATTATTGATTTTATTTCACAAAATCCTAAATTCATGCCGCACCTTCATATTCCGCTTCAATCTGGAAGTGACAAAATTTTAAAAATGATGAGAAGGAAATATGATGTTTCTACATATGTAGATAAAATATCAAAAATAAGTAGTACAATAAAAGATTGTACAATTGGGGTTGATATTATGGTAGGGTTTCCGGGTGAGAGTGAAAAAGATTTTAATGATACATATAATCTGCTACATGATTTACCAGTTTCATATTTTCATGTTTTTCCATTCTCAGAGAGAGAGAATACTGTAGCTGCAAGGCTGAAAAATTCAGTACCCTTAGATGAAAGATATGCCAGAGCTAAAATACTTAGAAAGCTTTCAAAAATAAAATTTCAAAATATTTATCAAAAAAATATTGGATTAAAACGTCCTGTTTTATTTGAAATATCTGATGAGGAATATATTTCAGGCCTGACTGATAATTACATTAGAGTCAAAGTTCTAAAGAATGATGTTATTAATCATAATTCTATCCACAATATAAGCTTGAAATCAATAAAAGACGGTCAATTAATAGGAAAGTTATTTTAATGAAAAAAGCTCCATTTGTAGGTATTGCTGGAAATATTGGTGTTGGAAAAACAACTTTTACAGAAGTTTTAGCAAAAAAATATAATTGGGATGAATATTATGAATCAGTAATAGATAATCCTTATCTTAGTGATTTTTATGGCGATATGAACAGATGGAGTTTTAATTTGCAAATATATTTTCTTCAACATCGTTTTGCAGGTCAGCTAGAAATATCTAATAACAAAAAAGGCGTAATACAAGATCGAACCATTTATGAAGATGTTAAAATTTTTGCTAAAAATCTTTTTGAGTTAGGTCACATGTCAAAGCGTGACTGGCAAACATATCAAAATCTATTTAAAAATATGGTACAATTTCTTGAGCCTCCAAACGTAATTGTATACCTTAAGGCATCTACTGATACTCTTATTTCTAGAATAAAAAATCGTAATAGAGATTTTGAGAAAAACATAGATGTAGAGTATCTTCATCAGCTAAATAGCTGTTATAACAGCTGGTCTAAAAATGAAAAAGAATTGAATATTATTACTATCAATACTGACAACTTTAATATTTTTAAAGATAAAAGTAAATTAGATGAAATTTGCAAAGAGGTTGAAGAATCTATATGATTGAGGGTAAAAAAAATATTGTTATATTTGCGTCAGGAACAGGTTCAAATTTTGTTTCAATATATAATCATATAGATAAGGGTAGTATTAATGCGAAAATAGCTTTGTTGATTAGTAATAATCCAAATTGCGGAGCTATTAAATTTGCGAACTCAAATAATATTTCCACATCTATAATTAAAAAGGATATGCTAAAGGATAGCTCTAAGTATCAAGATTTTTTGTTAGAAGAAATTTTAAAAGTTGAAGCTGATTTAATAGTTTTAGCTGGTTTTTTGAAAATTATTCCTAAGGAAGTTATTGCTAAGTACGAAAAAAAAATATTAAATATACATCCATCGCTTTTGCCAAAATTTGGAGGTAAAGGGTATTACGGAGACAGGGTTCATAAGGCTGTGATCGAATCCGGAGATGATTTTACTGGTGCTACAGTGCACTTCGTAAATTCCAAGTATGATGAAGGGCCAATTGTTTTCCAGAAAAAGGTGAAAGTAAATTTTGATGATGATGTTAATACGATATCTAAAAAAGTTTTAAAAATTGAGCATGAAATTTTGCCTTTTACGGTTAAGGCATTTTGTGAAAATAAAATAAGTTGGAAAGATAATAAACCATTAATTATAGGAAGTTAATATGATAAAAAGAGCATTGATCAGTGTTTGGGATAAAACAGGAGTTTTAGAACTAGCTAAGTTTTTAACTGAAAATAATATAGAAATTATATCAACAGGTGGAACAGCTAAATACTTGAAAGAAAATCAAATAAGTATTACTCCTGTTAGTAGCATTACAGGATTAGAGGCGGTAATGGATGGTCGTGTTAAGACTTTAAATCCTAAAATATTTGGGGGAATTTTAGCTGACAGGTCTAATAGTTCTCATATGAATGACTTAGAAGATATGTCCGCTCATACGATTGATTTAGTTGTAGTAAACTTATATCCATTTGTAAAAGAAGCTGCAGAAAAAAAATTACCTATGGATAAGGCTATTGAGTATATTGATATTGGGGGGCCTTCAATGTTAAGGGCGGCTTCTAAAAATTATCATTCAGTTTGCGTCCTTTCAGATACAAGTGATTATTCTTTGTTTATGTCAAATTTTGATAAAAAAAATCAACATATAGACACAGAATCGAGACGTATTTTTGCTTCAAAAGTTTTTCAATTGACATCCAATTACGACATGGAAATCTTTAATTACTTTAGCAATAGTGAGGATGAGGTGGCGCCTCCTAAAAGTCGAATTTTACATTTAAATAAATTTCAAGATTTAAGATATGGTGAGAATCCTCATCAATCAGGTGCATTTTACTTGGAGTCTGATAAAAAAATAGGTTGGATAAAGCATCAAGGGAAAGAATTATCTTATAATAATTACTTGGATTTACAAAGTGCTTGGGATATAGCAAATGAGTTTAATAATACTGCTTGTGCTATAATAAAGCACTCTAATCCATGCGGCTTTGCAACTGGAAGCAATAATTTAGAAGCTTTCAATAGAGCTGTTAGCTGTGACCCTGTAAGCTACTTTGGTGGCATTGTGTCCTTTAATACTGAAGTATGTGGAGATGTAGCCGAAGAACTAGCTAAACCTTTTTTAGAGTGTATAATTGCCCCTTCTTTCACAAACAATGCTTTAAAAATTTTAAGTAAAAAGAAAAATCTTAGAGTGTTGTCAATGCCTAAGAGTCTTGATAAAGAGCGATTTGAAATTAGATCTGCATCTGGGGGGTATCTTTTACAAGAAAGAGATTCCTTTATAAAGAAAATTCAAGATTGTGATATAGTTACTGATAAATCTCCCAATGAAAAACAGTTAAAAGCTTTAGATTTAGGCTGGAAAATAGTTAGATACGTAAAATCTAATGCTATTGTAATCGCTAACAGTGAGCAAGTTCTTGGAATTGGCGCTGGGCAAATGTCGAGAATTGATTCTTTAAAAATTGCTATTAGAAAAATTAAAGAATTTAACTTAAATTTAAATGAGGCAGTTATTGCTTCTGATGCTTTTTTCCCTTTTTCTGATAGTTTAGAGGTTGCAGCTGAGAATAACATTTTTTCGATTATTCAGCCTGGAGGATCAATCAAAGATAAGGAGATTATTGAAAAAGCGAATCAGTTAAGCATGAGTATGGTATTTACTTCAGAAAGACACTTTTATCATTAAGGAAAAATTATGATTGGACAATTTAAAAACATGATGTCAGGAGATTTGGCTATAGACCTTGGCACAGCAAATACTTTAATTTGGGCAAAAGGGAGAGGGCTACTTTTGAATGAGCCATCTATTGTAGCTAAAAATACTTTAGATGGAAAAATTATCGCTGTTGGTGATGAAGCTAAAGAAATGCTTGGCAGAACTCATAGCTCTATTCAGACAATACGTCCCTTAAAAGACGGTGTTATTGCTGACTACAATATGGCGGATGCTATGATTCAAGGTTTTATTAAAAAAATTAAAATTAGTAGAATCTCGAGGCCACGTATAGTTATATGTATTCCATCAGGAATTACAGATGTTGAAAGGAGGGCTGTGAAAGAGTCTGCCGAGCTAGCTAATGCCAGTGAAGTTTTATTAGTTGAAGAGCCAATGGCTGCAGCTATAGGAATTGGAGTTGATGTAAGTAAGCCTGAAGGTAATATGATTGTAGATATTGGCGGAGGTACAACTGAAATTGCAGTTATTTCATTAAATGGAATTGGGACTAAAGAATCTATCCTTGTAGCTGGAGATGAACAAACTAAGTCAATTCTTGACTGGTTTAGAAATCAGCATAAACTTGGAATTGGTGAACGAACTGCTGAAAATATAAAATGCACAGTTGGTTCCGCAATACGGACAGAAACAAAAAAAATCACTGTTAAGGGTAAGGATCTTGTTTCAGGTATATCAAGAACTTTAGAAGTTGATTCTGACGAAATAAGACAAGCATTAGCCGAGACAGTATTCCAGATTACCAATGCAATCAAAAGAGCTTTAGATAAGACAGCTCCTGAGCATCATTCTGATATTATTGATTACGGGATTATATTGACTGGGGGAGGCTCTAGATTGAAAAACCTCGATACTCATATTAAAAATAAAACGGGGCTTCCTGTACATGTAGCAGAACACCCTCTTTTGTCTGTTGTAAGGGGAACTGGAATGATAGTTGAGGATGTTCGTAAGTATAGAAACGTATTGATACAAACATAGTTGTATAGTTTTGTTAAATTCTTTTTATTCTAATAAAAGCGTTTTAGCATTACTCCTAGCAATATTTTTCTCGGTCACTATATATTTTAATAGTGAAATCAATTCAATAAAAAACATACAAAAATCATGGCTTTATATTAAGTCTGTAGTGATTAACCCTGTTATGGAATTGCAAACTTTCATTCGCTATAATGATGATTTGATGAAGCTAAAGTTAGATCGTTGGGTTTTAGATTCAAGGTTAAAAGAATTAGAAGAAAGAGATTTTTCCTATATAAACTTGAAGAATTTCTTTTTTAATGATAGTACAAAAAGTATTACCATTGTATCTCCTAAAAATCAAACTATAAGTTCAAGTAAAAATACTTTCTATACTGCTAATGTACTTTCTAATCGCTCTCCTCAATTATCATCTTCTTTATTTATAGATATAGGGTACAACGATTTTTCTCAAGAATACCTTGATAAAAATATTATTGTGGTTGATTATGAAGGTAATTTAGTTGGTAGGGTGGTTAATGAAACTATTAGCTCAAATGGTTCTTTAGTTCAACTTATTAACGATGTAAATAGTAGGGTTATTGTCCATAAAAAGGGTACTTTAAATTCAACTGCTTTATTAGTACCTTCCAATGCTAATAGATTTGAATTAATTGGAAGTAATAATTATAACATAAATAAAGACGATACGTTATTTACATCTTATAAATCTGATATTTTTATTAAGGATATCCCTGTTTGTAGAGTGATTAGTATTGAAGAGCCAAAAGATAATAGTAGTTTTAGGAAAGTTAATGTTATGCTCTTGTCCGATTTTAAAAACTTAGAATATGTTTTTGTAATAGAATCAGATTTTGAAAATAGCAGGGTAGAATATTGAAGTACTGTATTAATATATTTAAAATTTTTTTTCAAGTTTATTTTCTATTTGTTCTTACATGGTACAATCCCTTTTCGTTTACAATTTCAGGAAGTCCTGTTTTAATTAGTTTAGATATTTTAATGTTATATTTTGTTATGCAATCTTTTTATCTATCAAGGCCTAAATTAATTTTTTTGGGGTGCTTTTTAGGTTTCTTGATTGATTTAGATTTAGAATCTAGCTTAATAGGTATAAACTGTTTTTTCATGTCAATAGCCGCATATTTTCTAAGCTTAGTTAAAATTAATTCCTCTAATTGGACAGATTTTATTAAGTATAGTTTCATTTTCTTGATTTGTATAATATTGCATATCAATAAATACTTGTTTTATAACTACGAACTTAGCTTTTCTGATTTAGGGGTTGGTCTAATTAATTGTTTGATAATTTTAGGGACCTTAATTACCATTAATAATGTTTACTTTAAAGGGAAATTAGTTTGATAAGTTCATATAGCAAAAGGTTAAAAACAATTTCAGTTATTTTCCTTTTGTTTTTTGCGGTTTTAATAAATTTTTTTTATTTACAAATTGTGAAGTATGATATCTTTTCTGACAGAGCAATTTCAAAGGTTGTCAGGAAAGTCCCCATAGATGCTCAGAGAGGGCAAATTATAGATAGATTGGGGCGATATATCGTTAGAAATAAAAATGTATATGACTTACAGGTTCTACCTATTGATGTTAATGAAAACTTTGACTATGACTACCTTAGAAATTTATTAGAATATGACTCTATTCAAATTGGCACCATAAAAGATAAAATAGAAAAAAGTAAGAATAGTTATAGTGGCAAATTTACCCCAATTACAATCGTTAACAAGATTAGCGAAATCACAGCTTTTAAATTTAAAGAACGTAGTAACCAATTCCCTGGTTTGCTTATTAGAGATGTCTCCATGAGACAGTATTTACATAACTCAAATGTCAATATGGCACATGTATTAGGGCAAACAATTATTGATAGAAAGTCGTATGCTAACCCCATATTTGATAAAATAACACTGGCTCCTAAGTTTAGGGGCGGAGGATTAGAAAATTCTTATGATAGTATACTTTCTGGAAAGTCAGGTGATAGATTGTATCTTTTTGATGCTAGAGGCGTTTCTAGAGGAGCCTACGATGGGGGAATTTATAAATCTAAAGATGTTGTGCCAGGACAAGATATTCAGCTAACTATAGATCTTGAATTGCAAAAATATATATATGATATTCTTGGAGATTCAATTCCTGCCTCTGTAATATGCATGATTCCATCTAATGGAGAAATTCTTGCATATGTTAATAAGCCAAGCATTGATTTAGATCATTTTAATACGGGAGTGACCTCAGAATATTTAGACTCCTTAAACGCATCAAAAGCAAATTATCCATATATTAATAGATCTATAAGAAAATATGTTCCAGGCTCAATTATGAAGATACCTGTTTCTATAATGTTGCTTGAAGAGGGTGTTAATCAAAGTATTACATCAAAATGCGATGGTGCGTATGAGTTTGGAGCTCCAGATACTATTAAAATTGTAAAAGATACGTTGAGCATAGATTCAATATTTTATCCGCTCTCAAATGTTAAAAGATGTTGGTTAGATTCTGGTCATGGGGATGTAGATTTGAATCATGCTATTTTTGGTTCTTGTAATTATTATTTCTATGATTCCGTAATAAAAAATTATAAAAATGTGTATAAAAATAAGTGGTTGCTTTGGATGAAAAAGCTTGGTTTTGGTTCTTTGACGGGCATTGATATTGAATTAGAAAGCAGGGCTTCGATTGATGGCAAAGTCAAAAGTAAGAGTAATATGCTTAACATGGTTATTGGCCAAAATATTGAGGTTACCCCAGTACAAGTTGCTCAGTTAATAAATTTAGTTGCCAATGATGGTAAAATAATTACGCCTCATTTTTATAGAAATAATAATATAAAAATTAAGGATTTAAATTTGAAGCCTTCAACAATTCAATATATAAAACAATCAATGAAAGATGCTGTATATAAAAATAGTCAAAGTCCTGACCTTGCTGAAAGGGGTACTGCCTGGAGAGCCTTGTATGATCCGGGAAGCGTTATATCTTGGACGACAAACAGGTCTGAGCTTAGCAATATAACAATATATGCTAAGACTGGAACTGCAGAGACAGGAAAGGATTATAGAAGAGAGCTCATAGATCATCATGGGGTTAAATATGAAAATATGAATTATTTAGAGGATAAAAAGCCCAATGCTTGGTTTGCCGGATATATTCAATATGGTAACCAGCAAGTTTCTGTAGTAGTAATGCTAGAAAATGGAGGAAAGGGAGGAAAATTGTCAGCTGATATAGCTAGACAGATATTTCAGAAAATCATTCAGTTAAATGAATCTTATGGACACTATTAAAAAAATAATTGATATAAATCATAATCTTAAATTTAAGATTAAATTAGTTGTTCCATTGTTGTGCTTGGTAATAGCGAGTCTAATTTTATTAAATTTTTCAAATGTTGATAAACAGGATTTATTTTACAAGCAATTAAATTGGGTAGTAGTAGGGTTTGTTCTAATCTTAATAACCTCATATTTAAGAATTGATTTTATTTTCAGAAATTCATACAAACTATATAGTCTACTTGTTTTTTTATTATTAGTTACAATATTTTTTGGGATTGAGATCAATTATTCAAAGAGGTGGGTTTCACTTGGATTTATCACATTTCAGCCATCAGAAATAGGGAAAATATTATTTGTTTTTGCTATTGCAAAATTTTTAAGCATCAAATCTCAAAAGCAATATGACTTTAAGACAATTTTCATTTTATATTTATTAACTAGTGTTGTTTTTCTTCTTATTATTCAGCAACCAGATTTAGGAACTTCCTTGGTTTATTTTTTCTGTATTTTTCCAATGATGTATTGGGCTGGAGTAAGGTTGATTGATATATTATTATCTATTTCTCCAATTATCTCTTTTCTTATATCATTTTTATATGAATTTGGGTTGAAAACAGATGCTCTAAATTTAGATAAAGTATACTCATTAACCTTATTCTCATTTTGGATTATTATTCTGGGCTATTTTACAATAAGCAGATTTAACGGTAAATTTTCCAATCATAAAATAATATTTATAATAGGCGTAAATTTTTTAATTACAGCATTTACAAGCATGTTCCTTGAAAAACTTATGCTATCATATTGGTTTAATCGCATTGTTGCTTTTTTGGATCCATTTACATATCGAAACGATTTCGCATATCAAATTAATAGTTCGTACGATGCTATAGGCTCTGGCGGATTTTTTGGCAAAGGGCTTGGTAGTGGTATGCTTACAGAATTCAAAATGATGCCAATCTACGAATCTGACTTTATTGTTTCTGCGCTTGCAGAGCAATTTGGTTTTTTTGGTATTTTCTTGTTAATCTTTTGTTTAGCTTATTTTTTCTATTGGTATGTAAGCTATGCTGATAAGTGTAATAATAAATTTGAAAAAATGATATTAATAGGATTTGGCTCTATTTGGTTCTTCCATTCTTTTGTAAATCTTTGTATAGTTTCTGGGATATTTCCTGTAACAGGTTTACCATTTCCATTTTTAAGTTATGGTGGAACTTATTTTATGAGCAATTGCCTAATGTTTTCCATAGCTAATAAAATTATTTCTTTACACATTTCAAACTAATTTATTTTATATTAACTATGACTTTCATAAGTTATCGCATCGGAAAAGAAGTTTTTGAAGCATTAAATCTATATTATGAGTAGTTACATTAAAAATATTACAATACTTTCTTTAATATTGCTTGTCGGTTGCTCCCGTTTACCATGGAAAGAAGAAAGTTCTCCCGAAAAATCTATGTCGAATAATTTGATCGGCTCTGATGAAATTTTAATCGAAGAAGAAACTATTGCCAATGTAGACCAGCTATATGGCTTGCACAACAAGCAGACTGCTGAAATAAATTCACACAAGAAAGATATTGATTATTTGGAAAGTAAGATAGATAGCCTAGGATTACAAGTTTCTAACGATATGCAGTCAATCAGAAGTATGATTATGGATTTAACTTCAACCGTAATTGAGAGTGATAATCAGAGGAAAATTGATAAGGCCGCAGATACAACAAAGAGTATTGATGCAGTTACCCAACTAAATATGAAGGTTAGACTAAATAAGGATAGAGTAGAGCAGTATACCATGTTCTTTGATAGCGTACGCTTTGATATGAATCAAAGGTATGTCATTCTTGATAATGAGGTATCTACGCTTAAAAAAGCTCTTATTGAATATATATCTAGTAGTGACACTAGCGCTCCTGAATCTGTTCCAGAAGTTTCTGATCAAGAATTTCGTGATCGATACTCAAAATATTACAAGCATTATATAAATGAAGATTATGACTTGGCGATTGCTGGTTTTAATGAGCTCTTAGCAATTAATCGTAATCATGATTTGTCAGAAAATTGCCAATATTGGATGGGTGAGGCGTATTTTGCAAAAGGAGACTATGCTGTTGCCTTAAAAACATTTTATGATGTTTTTGCATTTCCTAATGAGAAAAAAGAAGACGATTCTCAATTGAAAATTGGTATTTGTTATATTAAGCTTAACGATAATGTTAGAGCTAAAAAAGAACTTCAAAACTATGTCGACCAATATCCACAGGGAGAATTTGTATCTAAGGCTAGGTCTTATTTAGGCCAATTAGATTAATTATAATGTCCTTATCTAAAGTATTCTTCTTGTCATCAGAAATAGAGCCTTTTTCTAATACATGTAATCTTAGTGAATTCTCTCAAAAATTTGGACTTCTAATGAAATCTGACAAGGATGTAGATATTAGAATGTGTCAACCTAAATACGGTTATATTAGTGAGAGAAAATATATATTAAGAGAGGTTATTAGGCTAAGAGATCTTGCTGTTGATTTTGGGGACAGTCAAAGAATTGCAAATTTAAAATCTGCTTTTATACCGAATTCTAGAGTTCAGGTCTACTTCATGGAAGAAGAAGAGTATTTTCAGCCAGTTGCAGATTTGCTATACAAATCAAAAAATGGACGTTTTTTTACTAATAATCATGATAAGTTTGCATTCTTTTCTAAAACAATACTGTTTTCTTTGAAAAAGTTGTTTTGGGCTCCAGAAGTTGTGGTTTGTAATGACTGGCAGATGTCTCTAGTGCCAGTTTTAGCCAAAACTATTTTTAAAGATGAGGAGTTTTATAAAGATATTAAATATGTAAACATTATTCATTCTTTTGATGAAAATCGAAAGTTTAGCTCAAGTTCATTTGAGGCTCTTGGGTTAGATATTAAAGATTTTGAATCTCAGGATAATTATATTAATTCTATTAGTGCATCCGATATGACAATTATCGTAAATGATATAAAAAATCCTATAATTAAAAAAATTAAGAAAGATTCGCAATACGCAAAAATTCTAAAATCAAAAAAGGTTCATGTTTGTGATATAGATTTTAGTGCTTCAGATTGTAGTATTAAGATAAAGGAAATTATAAAAAAAATTCGCAGTTTGTAAAGCCATACTTTAATGTACTCTTATACAAAGATAATTTCACAAACATTCCTAATCGGTATATTTTTTTTAAGCTGTGAAAATGATCCCGTCAATGTCACATCCGAATATATCCAATCAAATGTAGAAGTTTACTCATTTGATTTTTCAAATTCTAAGTCGTGTAATTTTCAATCTAACACCTTTATTGATTGTAATATCGAAAATTTATCAAATATTGACTCTTTAAATATTGTTAATAGCTTCAGAATCTATTCTGGAAGTCCAAATGATTATAATGATCAGCTTTATTCTTACGCTGTCTTCAATCTGGATTTATCATCCACTAATGATTTAAGCTGTGCATCTGATAATTTTTCCTCAGCTAGTATGGAAATCACCTCTTTTAATCAATTAAAAGATGAGGAATTTAATGACGAAACTGAAATTGATGAGGTTTTGGAGTACTATATTGATCAATCGGGTATAGATATTTATTTAGGCCACCTAAATATTGATTGGAGTAATTTATCGAACTTGCCTTTAGACGAGTTTATTAGCAGTAATGACTTTGAAACGAATATGTCTAATGTGAGTTTTAGTTTAGGTGAATATGATGTTACTATTGACTCCTTAGAAAATTATGTAGATAATTTTTGCAATCTAGGAAGTTTAGATATTTTGATTAGGTATGAAAATAATTTAGATGATGATCTGATTAAGGATTATATTGAGTTTGTATCATCAGATTATATCTTTCAACCTAGTCAACCTAAATTATATATTGATTATGAATTGACAGAACAGGAGACAGTTGTTGAAAATAAATTTATTTTTGATAGTGTTTTTGAAAATAACCAATCTCTTAGTTTTAATCTTAGATTCGAAGATGATCTTGAGTCAAATGATTGGGGTAAATTTTTGATAGCGAATTCTGAAGATTTAGAGAATACAAGTCTGCCTAATTTAAGTATTGACTCTATAGTTATAGATTCACCTCTCATAAGTAATATTTCAAATTCATTTTTTGATTTTGATTTGAGTTTCACTTTTTCAATTAATAATTCAGATATTAATGTTGATAATTTTTTACCAATTGAATTTTACATAGATAATTTAGTTGGCTATGTAGAGTCAAGCGACCCTATTGGTGATAATTGGCAGGATTGCGGTTCAGACTCCGATTGTTCTTTAGTAGATGTCGATGGTTCTCAAAATAATGGCATTTGGGATATTGGTGAGAGATATGAGAAAAATCAAATTTTAGATTGGAACGATGAGAATGGCAATAATGAGTATGATTTTGGAGAAACACTAATTGAAAGCTTTAATGATTATGGCGTTGATAATTGCCCTAATATATACGAAATGGGTGTTGGAGAAGATTGCGCTACTGAACCTGGTCAAAGCCTTTATAATGATTTAGGAACTCAGAATAATAATATTTATGATTATAATGAGTCTTTTGAGGATGTAGGGGATGATGGATGTTTAGACATTTATGAGGATGGCTTGGGTGGATGTTTATTGGATAACTCAAACTATGACATAGAAGAAAACCCTGATCCAAATGGTGATAATTATAACATTGATCCAAATGAAGATAATTGGAAGGATTATGGTTCAGATGGCTGTTTTGATGAGTTTGAAACTGGGGACCCTGATAATCCATGTGACTCCAATAATTCAGCTTACGATGAAGAATTAAATTCGGACCCTAATGGCGATAATTACAGTTTTTCAGATAATCTTTCTGGTACAGAGTTGAATGGAGTATGGGATATAGGTGAATTATCAGAGGGAAACGGAAGATATGATTTAGGTGAGACTTTTTATGATGTTGGAAGCAATGGTTTGATGGATAGTATTGAAGAGTTTCCGGATATAGATAATTACGATGAGCTAACAAACCCACTAGGAACAGAAGGAAATGGGCAATGGGATTTAGGTGAGCCTTATCAAGATTATGGTGTTGATGGTGTAATAAATTATTTGGAGCCAAATTATAATACTTCGGGCACAGAAAATAACAACCTCTATGATACTAACGAGCCATTTGAAGACTTAGGTTCAGATGGATGTGAAGATATTTATGAAACCGGAAATTTAGATAATCCATGTGACTTGGATGATCCAGCATATGATCAAGAGCTTAATCCTGACCCAAATCAAGATAATTACTTTGTAGATATTAATTCAGATGATTGGCAAGATTGTGGCTCAGACTCTGACTGTTCTTTTGTTGACGAGGATGGAACACAAGGAAATGGTGTTTGGGATATTGGTGAAGGAACTGAGTTAAATGGAAAAATTGATTGGATTGATACAAATTTAAATAATAGAATTGATATAGATGACTGCATAAATGATTCGAATGAATGTGAAATATGGTTCGACGATGGTCAAGATTTAAAGCCCGACTCTCTAGAATATCTAGATGCTGGAAGTTTTTTGTCAAACAATATTGTTCATAATGCAGGGCTATCAGCCAATTTTTATTTAGATCAAAATTTTTCCTCTGAAGTTGAAGAATTAATTGATGATAGCAAGGATTTAAATATTTGGTTTTCAAGTATAGGACCATCATCAAATCCAGATATTTATGAAGCGATAATTAGTATGAGATTAAGAAAGCCTACTAAGGCCATAGAGTTTAAGGTTTCTCACTCACCAAATATTTACTTAGATAGTATAGACAATAGTTATACATCTATTTTCTATGGTGGCTCTGATAGCTTGATAAATGATGTTTCTGTTTATAATATTTCAGAATTAAACACTTTGCATTCTTCAAGTAATATTACGCTTAGTTATGGCCAGGGAATCAAGTCGCACTTAGATTTTGAAGGTTTGTCTGAATTCATTAATGGTGATTCTAGCATATTTATTGATAAAAATAATTCTAGTTTAATATTGTATCCAAATTATATTGATGATGAATACTATTTTGATTCTGGTTTTGCTGATGTTTACTTCTCAGATCAAAATATATTTTTGAAAAGAATTTATTTTGACAACATGGACTCAGTATCAATACCTATTGGTGATTTAATGCAAAAATTTATTGACAAAGAATTTGAATATAATGGTATAAATCTTGAAATTGATGGAAATGGATATAATTTTAATCATCCTATTTTTTATAATTATAATCAAAATGAAAATTCAATATTTAACCCTAAGCTAAACTTAATGTATGCAAAATGAATAAGTATATAGTTATTATTATGTTTTCTTTTTCTGTTCCTTATTCATCAATGTATGGTTATGGGGAATATGTTTATAGTGACTCGTATTTCATAACAGACTATTCTTCGAATTATATTGATTCTAAATTTAATGGTATATCAAACAGAACAACAGAATCAGTTTTTAATATTTCTTACAATATTAAATCTTCTATGACAGATATTTCAAAATTAGAAAATTCCTATCTGTCCTCATTCAGTTTTTTGTTTCCAGTTTCTAATGGACATTTTTTAAAATTTGGAGTTTCTCCATATACTACCTCAAACATTAGCTATTTTGATGATGCATATAGCTATATATCTGCTAATCCACTATTAGGTTTAGGTCCACTGGCTTTTAATGCTAATTATGAGAGTGTTGGCGGAATTTCAAAGGCATATCTTAGTTACTCAACCATGCTAAATGATAATTTCTTTTTTGGCATCGAATATGCTCACTCATTTGGAAACTTAGAGCAGAATAAACAAATATTTTTATATGATTTAGTTTACGATGATTCAAATGATGATATATTGATTAATTATTCTTTAAATGATTCAATGATTATAAAAAAAATCCACACATTTAATGGAAGTAGCGCAAAGATTGAGGCTAAGTTTTGTTCAAATAAAAATGAATATACTATATCTGCTTTATATGACTTTCCCTTATCCATTAATACTAGATTGTTTTATGACCCATTTCTGAACTCTTCAAATGAATCGCTTGGGATTTATGAAGATCTAGAGCAACTTGAGTCAGCCTTAGAGGCCAACCAAAGTAATCAATATAAATATGAATCAGCAATGAAAAATTTAATTTTTCAATTTAAAACAGAGAATATTGACTATAAATATTTAGTTTTTCGACTCGCATTTCTTGATAATTTCAATTATTCAGCTAACACTATGAGCCTACCTGATCGTACAAGCAAATCTATTTACATAGGTCATGAATCATATAATCCTAATTATAGGTTGTCACCATTTGAATATATAAATTATAAGATTGGTTTTTATTTTAAAAGTTTAAATCATAATGATTATGACTATGGATTGCAGTTAGACTATGGGCTAAACTATGCAGAAAATAATAACATGTTTATAAGTTTTAAATATGGATATCAAACTCATAACTTGTTAAATATTGATACAGAAAAATATTATTTTATTAGCTTAAAGCTAGAAAGTATAGAAAATTGGTTTTTAAAAGGAGGTTATTAAATGAAGTTTAATTCTTTTTTAGTTTGTTTCTTGTTTCTTATATCGTGTGCAGGAGAGGGTGGCGCTAGTCAAGGATATAATAATAAAACAACAGATAAAGTTGATGATAAAAAGTGTGAGAATCTTACAAATGCAGCAGGCTTTGAATATGATAGTGGTTTGTACCAAGATTGTGTTAATACATTCTCTCGTTCATTAAAATTAGGATGTGGTCAAAAGTATAGTGAAGATATATATCAATTGATGGCTGGAGCTTATATTGAATTAGATAAATTAGATAGCGCTAAAATCGTAATAAATGATGGATTGAATATATTGCCAAATGATAGAGGTGTTCTTGGCGTAGCTGCAACTGTGGCAAAAAAACAATATGACAGTGACAATCAATTGTTTTTTTTGATGAAAAAATACAATCTTGAATATAGTATTCAAGAAATTATTGACAATACAAGTTCTGAAGATTTGGAAGAAGATATAATCCAATTAGAACAAAGTTTAGGCATTAAAGTGCCTAAGGGAAAATGGAGTGATATTATTGATGATAAAATTATTTCTTTTACACGAAGTAGAGCGAGCACATTTAATCAATTAAGTGAATATTATAAAAATAAGGCTCAAGCAGAAAATGAAGACTTCTATTACTCAGATCAGATTGATTATTTGGAAGAATGGTTAAGTGTTGACCCGGCTAATGCAGATGATATTATTAAGAAGTTAAGAATTGCATTTAAAAATGCTGGACGAGACGCAATAGAGATTGATAAAAGACGATGGGAACAAAATGAGTCAGATGCTAATACAGCGTTAATTTATATTAATGAACTAATTGAAATTTCAGATTATGATAAGGTTATCGAGGTGTGCCTTACTGTTCTTGATGATGATAGTGAAAACATTAAAATTTTAGAGAAATTATCTAGAGCTTATACAGAGATTTATGACCAATCAGAAGCAGTGATTACATATGAAAAATTAATTCGTTTAAAACCAGACGAAATTAAATATCAAACAAAAATTTCAGAAATATATCGTGAAACAGGCAACTACGAGAAGGCTATAGATTTTGCAAATAAAATAGTTAGAACTAAGCCCTCTGGCAATGCTTTTTATAATCGAGCAATGATATACATAGCTTTGGTAGACCATTGTAGAGGTGAGAAACTAACTATGTCTGACAAAGCTGTTTATGAAATGGCTTGGCAGGATCTTAATACTGCTTCATCAAAAGGGCATAAGAAGGCTAAAAAGCAGGCAAAATTTTACATTAATAATAATTTAATAACCCAATTTGAAGATTGGTTTAAATTATCTGGTAAGCCTAATACATATAGGCCAAAGGGTAAATGCTATAGTATGATCAAGAAAAGTATTCGAAAAAGGGAGTTTTAGAAATGAAAATTGTTATTGCTGGAGATCATGCAGCTTTTGATGCTAAAAGTAATGTAATTAAATACTTAGAAAGCAAAGGGATATTAGTAGAAGATTTAGGAACAAATTCGTATGATTCAGTTGATTACCCTGTATATGGGCAAATGGTTGCTAAACATCTTTTAGCTGGTCATAGTCATAGAGGCATTATTATATGTGGAACTGGTATTGGTATTTCAATTGCAGCAAATCGTTTTAAAAATATAAGAGCCACGCTTTGCTCTAGTGAGCTCGATGCTGAAATGGCAAGAAAGCATAACGATTCTAATGTTCTTGCATTAGGTGCTAGGACAACAGACATAGAAAAAATTAAAAATATAATTGATGTTTGGTTATCTACAGATTTTGAGGGAGGAAGACATCAAGATAGATTAGAACTAATTGATGGGATTGAAAATGAATAATATTAAAGATAAAGATAGAACAGTGTACGATATTATTAATAACGAGCTAAACAGACAGCAAAATGGTTTAGAGATGATTGCTTCAGAAAATTTCACCAGCTTATCTGTCATGGAGGCTATGGGGTCTGTATTAACTAATAAATATGCAGAAGGTTACCCTGGAAAAAGATATTATGGTGGCTGTGAGTTTGTAGATAATGTTGAAAATTTAGCAAAAGAACGTGCTTGTAAAATTTTTAAATGTGAATACTCCAATGTGCAACCTCACTCAGGATCACAAGCAAATATGGCTGTCTACAAGACATTTCTAAAAGCAGGAGATTCTGTTTTAGGACTGGATTTAGCTCATGGTGGTCACTTAACTCACGGAAGTAAAGTTAATTTTTCAGGAGAGATATATAATTTCAATTCTTACGGAGTGGATAGGGATTCTGGTAGAGTAAATTTTAACAAAGTTTATGATTTGGCAAAAAAACATAAGCCTAAGTTGATTATTTGCGGGGGATCTGCATACCCAAGATTCGTTGAATTTGAAAAATTTAAAGAAGTCGCATCTTCAGTTGGAGCTTATTTAATGGCTGACATAGCTCACCCTTCAGGATTAGTTGCATCTGAGCTACATCCATCGCCTTGGCCTCATTGTGATATTGCAACAACAACAACCCATAAAACTTTAAGGGGACCTAGGGGTGGAATGATATTGATGGGCAAAGATTTTGAGAATAAATGGGGTGTTAAGGCCTTAAAAAGTGGTCGTATTAAAATGGTTTCAGAGTTAGTTGATAGTGCTGTTATGCCTGGAATACAAGGAGGGCCCTTAATGCATGTTATAGCTGCGAAAGCTATTGCATTTAAAGAGATTCTAGATGATGATTTTCTTAATTACTCTAAGCAGACAATAAGTAATGCCAAAACTTTATGTGATAGATTTGTAGAATTGGGTTATGATATTGTCACTGGTGGGACAGATACTCATATAGTTTTAATGGATTTATCTTCTAAAAATATTTCTGGTAAAAAAGCTGAGAGAGTATTGGAAGAATGTTTAATTACAACAAATAAGAATATGGTTCCATACGATCAGAAAAGTCCACTAATAACGAGTGGTATCAGAATTGGTACTCCAGCGCTTACTACAAGAGGTATGAAAGAAGATGAGATGGTGATTATAGCAAATATTATTCATGATGTATTGTCTGATATAGATAATTCTTCAACAATAATTTCAAATAAATCTAAAGTTTTAGAGCTTTGTGAAAACTTTCCATTATACAAGGAATTAGAGCATGCAATGTCCTAATTGTGGAAAAACAGATTCAAAGGTAATCGATTCAAGGAGTATCCAAGATTCTTCAAGTATAAGAAGAAGAAGGATTTGCTCTGCATGTAATTTTAGATATACAACTTATGAGTATATAGTAAAGTATCCAATTATGGTTATTAAAAAAAATGGAGACAGAGAAGAATACGATCGAAAAAAGATAGAGCAAAGTTTTAGAATTGCTTGTAATAAAAGGCCTATTGCAGAGGTTATAATTCAAGAATCTATAGCAATAATAGAGGATACCATTTTAGATTCAAGTAAAATGGAGATTGCTTCCGAGCAAATTGGCGAGATGATTATGAGAGAGTTGAAAAAAATAGATAATATTGCCTACATTAGATTTGCATCTGTTTACAGGGAGTTTAAGGATATAGGTGAATTTCAAGCTCATATCCGTGATTTGAATAATCTTTAAGAAATGAGAAGTTTTTTACTTTATTTGATAAAAAAAATTGTCAGTTTTTTTGAAAGCATTTCCAATTATTTTAATCTAATGGGAGACATGTTTAGATCGTATAAATCATGGTCCTATTATATTAGATTGGCAGATGTCCACATGTACCAAATAGGTATAAAATCATTGCCAATTGTCATTGTTACAGGCTTATTTTCCGGTATGGTTTTAGCTGTTCAGGCAGCTTATCAGGTAGATACTGCAACTCTTCCTGGTATGGAATGGACTGTTGCGAGTGTTATTGGTGAAGCGATACTTCTTGAATTAGCCCCAATGATAACAGCCTTGGTTATGACAGGTAAAATTGGTGCAACAATTGCAGCGGAGATTGGAACAATGAGAGTTAGTGAGCAGATTGATGCATTGGAATCTCTATCGTTTGATCCTGTTGCATATCTTATTTTTCCGAGAGTATTTGCAGGCATGATAATGTTTCCAGTTTTAATAGCTGTAGCTGATTTTTTTGGATTAATAGGAGGAATATGGGTTAGTACCAATACTTTAGACTTATCAGTAGACGATTTTATGAGAGGTTTGAGAACTTGGTTTGCTCCTATGGATTATTGGTTTGGAATTATAAAAGGTTTTTTCTTTGGAATAGCAATAACTTCTATTGCTTGCTTTTATGGATTCTATACAAAAGGAGGCGCAAAAGGAGTTGGTGAAACAACTACCACTACAGTTGTTGTGTCTTGCATAACAGTTGTTTTTCTTGACTATATATTAGGAGAAATAATCTTATTATAAATATTGTAAATATTAATAAATCCTTTTCAAATCAAACTATTTTAAATAATATTTCATTTAAAATTAATGATGGAGATGCTATTGCTATTATTGGAAAGAGTGGTATTGGAAAAAGTGTTTTACTAAAACATTTAAATGGATTGATATATCCTGACTCTGGTCATATTTCAGTTGATGGTAAGATAATTAATAAGTTAAAATTTTTTGAACTTGAAAAAATGAGATCGAAAATATCAATGGTTTTTCAATTTGGAGCCTTATTCGACTCAATGTCTGTTTTTGAAAATATTGAAATGCCTCTAGAGAAAATGAGTTTAATGAATAAAGAAGAACGGGCTGCCAGAATATATGATGTTTTAAAAGAAGTTGGAATGGAAGGGACTCATAACAAGTTTCCTGATGAATTATCTGGCGGTATGAAAAAACGTGTAGGTATAGCAAGAGCTATCGCAGTTAAGCCTAAGTATATTTTATATGATGAACCTACAACTGGTTTGGATCCTATAATGGCTAATAGTATAAATAAATTAATTTCTAAGTTACATACTCTAGAAAGCGTAACTTCAATCATTGTAACTCATGAGATGGATACTGTATTTAATGTTGCAAATAGAGTTATTATGATTAATGATGGAGAAATAAGGTTTAATGGGTCACCTGATGAGCTCCTAAGCTCTGAGGACGAAATGGTGAAGCAGTTTATAAGAGTTAATACTCATAAATAAGGTAAGAGCTATGATTGATGATTTAAAAAATATTAAGCTAAATAAGACATTTTGGAACGGACTATTCATTACTCTAATGGTATTTTTAGTTTGGTGGGGTTATAATTTTATAAGAGGACCTAAAATCGAAGAAGGTTATTCATTTCAAGTTAAATTTGATGATATTTTAAGTTTAACAAAAGGTAATGATGTTATATATAGTGGTTTAACGATTGGAGAAGTAAAAGAAGTGGGTAAAATTGGTGGTGCAAGTTCATCAGAAATAACTCCCATTGTAACGTTAAGCATAAAAAAAGAATATGAAGATATTCTTTATAAGGATGCTGTATTTACGATTAAAAGTCCTTTATTTGTGGGAGATTATTGGGTTGAGGTTTCAAGAGGTATTCCAAGGAGCCAAGATAAAATTGTTAAAGGAGAGGTTTTAGAGGGTGTTGCAGAGTTAAATCCAAGTAAATTACCAGCAGAGATTCAAAAAGGTTTGAAGCCTATTTTGATTAATTTTGAATCTTTCTCAACAGGACTGGTTTCTCTATTTAATCCTGCCACGATAGAGGATTTAAAACAATCTATTACTAATATAAGAGAGTCTACGCTAAAAGCAAAAACATTGACAGATAAATTTGATATTGAAGGTGAAGGTATTAAGCTTGATATGGCAGTTTTTAATGAAACTATGGAAAACTTAAGTAAAGTGTCTTCTGAGTTAAAAATAAGTTTAGACAATATTGAAAATGCTTCAAAAAATTTCAAGAAAGCATCTGAGGATATTAAGAATATATCAGGTAAGTTAAATAATGGAGAAGGCTCTTTAGGTAAGTTAATCAATGATCCTTCTCTTTATGATTCTATAGGCAGCGTAGTTAATAATATTGGGGTACTCATAAAAAAACTTTCAGATGACCCAACATTGATAAGGCCAAGTATTTGGAAATAATTAATATATTTTGGAACTAAATACCTTTGATATCGTTCAAGTTTCACAAACTAATTAGGAGCTGAGAATTGCAAATGAAAAACAAAATTTTTACACTACTCTTTCTTTTAAATTTAAATATTTTAACAGCTAGTCCAGGAGAGGCTTCAGCTATCTTTTTGCTAATTGCACCTGGTGCATCAGCAGTTGCTACTGGTGAAGCTCAAGTTGCAAAATCTGATGATGCTTACGCTACATATTACAATCCGGCTGGATTAGCTTTTCAGACTGGACAAGAGTATGCTGGCATGCATGTTAATTGGCTGCCTGGGCTTGCGGATGATATAAATTATGAATTTGCGGCATTTAAAAAGAATATTCCTTGGCTTGGAACTGTTGGTGGTAATATTACGTTTTTAAATCTTGGTGAACAGGCTCAGACTGATGAGGTTGGTCAACTGCTAGGTAATTTTAGAAGTTACATGGCAGCAGCTACTGCAAGCTATGGAAGCAAAATTAATGAAATTTCTAGTTGGGGTATAAATTTTAAAGTAATTCATCAAAAGTTAGCACCCCAAGGAACTGGTGGCGAGGGCAGTGGAAGTGGATCTTCTACAGATTTTGCTTTTGATGTTGGGTACCTAATTAAGCATGATAAATTTAATTTTGGATTATCTATTTCAAACATTGGTCCTGAAGTAGACTTTGTAGATACTGAGCAAGGCGATCCTCTTCCCACAAATTTAAAAATGGGAATTTTTACAAATATCTATCAATCAGAAAGATCTAGATTAAATTTGCTATTTGATGCTAATAAAATGCTTGTTGCTAGATATGGCACAATGGATTGGAATGGTAATGGAGTTATAGACACAAATAAAGAGCAGGGTTATGCTGATCCTTGGTACAAAGCTCTATATACTAGCTGGTTGGATGATTGGTATTATGGAGGGGATGTTAATATCGAAAATATTAGTTGTGAATCTTGCTCAGAAGATGTTAATAGCTCTGGTCAGGTTATAATCGGAGGATATGATTTGCAAGAATTAGCCCCTGGAACTGGAGTATATGAAACAATTCCTACACTTGTGGAAGACATTAATGGTAATAACCAATTTGATACTTATAACGGAGTCTATGATTCTGATTTAAATGAAATCTTTTCAGATGATAATGGGAATGGAGTTTATGATGAAGGTGAGGATTTTGTAGATACATCAGAGGAGTTTCTTGATTTTGATGATCCTAGTTATGGTATTTATAATAGTGATGGAGAAAAAGAGAAAGGTACTGGGGATGATAGAAGTTTTTCAGCCGAACTTGAGGAGATGATATATAGTTTAGGTTTAGAATATTGGTATACTGATAATTTTGTTTTTCGATTAGGCTACTTACATGATCAAGAAGGAAGTTTAAAGCATCCAACCTTAGGTGCTGGTATAAAGTTTGGCCAATATGGTTTTGACTTAGGGTATATACTTGGCAAACAAGGTGAGCCAAGGTCTAATACATTATTATTTTCTTTAAATATGTCTCTTTAGTATAAAAAATTGAAAATTTGCAGAATATTTTTTATTTTTATACTAATTAATTCTCTTTTGGGAATTAATCAAAGCTTATTAATCAAAGACAAGAATATCTCAAAAAATAGAAATGTAGAATTTCATACCATTATAGGTTTGATGGTTGATTTTTCTTATGAAGAAGTTAATGACCCTAACACTACAGGTCGTGGTCAATTTTTAAATGAACTTGATCTAGAAATAATATCTAGTCGTTGTGATGGTTTTTTAGTTGATCCTCCACCACATAATGCAGATTACTTCAGAGATCAAATTCAAGCAGTCAAAAACTACTATAGTTTTAATATTGGTGATTCTGAACAAAATATCTTTGATTTTTATGTTTTTGATGAAGTGCTTCACATTGATAATCCTATGAGAAATTATAGTATCTCAGATGCTACAATAGGAAATTTGTTCATTGAAACAATAGACAAAGCTTTAAATGAAAGTAATCTTGCTTCACAAGACTGGTTTGATGAAGATGAGATTAGTAATTATTTATTTGTAGTTTTTCATGCTGGAGTAGGACAAGATATCTCATTTCCATATATTGACCCAACCAACTATGATATACCCAGCGCATACATTGATTCTGATATGTTAAATGAATCTTGGAGTTATTTTAACACTATTAGACATGGAATTGTAATGCCTGAGACTTTAAATCATATTTATTATAATATTATTGAAGATCTTTTTTATGGAACCGATAATTTCTGTAATTATCAATTAGGCATGACAGGACTTTTCTCGCTTTTAGTAGGGTATGCGATGAATTTACCAGTATTGTATAATACAGAAAATGGTGACGCAGGTGTTGGTACTTTTGGTTTAATGGATTATGGGTCAAATAATGGGTATGGGGTCATTCCAGCTCCAATTTCACCCTGGACTAAAATATATAAAGGATGGTCTGATTATGAACAAATTTCTGATTTTGGTCAAATAAACATAGACACAGATGATATTAAAAAAATTAACATATCTTCGGATGAATATTTACTAATTGAAAATAAAAATAATTGGATTAAAGAAAACATTGATATAGATAGTTTGAGAAATAAATATAAAATTTGGGACTTAGGTATTCAGGATTCAATTCCAGGCTATTTCTTTGATGTATTAACACAAGAGATGAGCTCTGAACAAATAATCTTATCTGAGTCTACAAATGTGATTTTGGGATTTGATAATTATAATTATGGATTACCTGCTTCAGGAATTTTAGTTTGGTCTATAAATGAAGATATTATTACTCAATCAAATATTCAGCTTGGAATTAATAATGACCCTTCAAACAAAGCAATAGAAATTATTGAAGCTGATGGAGGTAAAGATATTGGACAAGATTGCTATCATTGGAATCCTTCCTTTTGTGATGTTCTAACAAAAGGATGGGAGTATGACTTATGGTATAGTGGCAATGGGCAATATTTGATTAACAATCCAACTGAAAATGAAGTGACGTTAACTGATGACTCAAATCCTAATTTAAGATTAGATGATAACGTTTTAAGCTTGGTAAAGTTAAATCAATTTAGCTCTATCGATTATTTAATGAATTTTAGTTATTTATCTAATACGCCATCTTTGACAGTGTCATACATATCAGCTAATTCAGAAATTGAAATTATTGGTTCTGGTGTTATTAATGGAGTTGGATGTGTATTTTATTTAGAAGATCAAAGTTTGTACAAAAAGTGTTTTGGTGAATCTTCTATTAATTTAGAAGAAGATTTTAATGCAAATGAACATTCAAAAATTTTAGTACATAATAATGTTATTTATGTTGCTTCTGAAAATCAATATTTGCTAACAAATGAAAGTCCTCCAGTTTTGGTTGATGGTTTAGATGAATTACATGTTTCAGGTTATTTAAATTCGCTAAGTTCTCTAGATCAAAATGATGAGGCAATAGCTGCAGGAGATTTTGATAACGATGGTTTGGATGAATACATTGCTATCGATAACAATTCATTGTATGCTGTGAATTCAAATAATACGTTTGTTGATAATTTTCCAATTGATTTTTCATTTGACGATTATCAGAACAACATACTTATTGCAAATATTGTTGAAGACTCTCGTCCTGAAATTATTTTTAAAGGAGATGGCAATATATATATAGTTACAAATAATGGGCAAGTTTATACATCGATTGCATCAAATAGTCAGTCTAAAATACGTTTGTTGCCTAATTGGGGAAACAGCATTGCATTGATTGATGGAAATAGATTGTTTTTGTTTCCTTACGATATCCAAAACACATATTGGACAAATAAGTATGGAACTGATTGGGATTTCCCATCTGTCGACCCAAATACAAATCCAAGACAAAGTACAACACAATTAAATACTTCTATTTTTTATAACTATCCAAACCCTATAAGGAATAATTCTACAACATTTAGGTTTTTCAATAGTATTGGTTTTACAAATCCACAGATTCATATTTACAATATTGAGGGATTGCTGGTTGAAACAATTTATCCAGATTCATTTCAAAATATAATAAATGAATATGTTGAAATTCCAGCAACTCTTTTAGGTTACAAATCTGGAGTTTATTTTGCTGAGCTAAAAGATAAAGATAGAAGCGTAGCAATTATTAAGGTCGTCATTATACAATGAAGCTGGTTTATTTTTTTATTTCCTCATTTCTTTTAGCACAATTTTCAGATAATCATCCAGAATTAGATTGGCAGTATTTTGAAACAGAGCATTTTATATTCTATTTTCATGAAGAAACAGAAAGGTCTGCAATAGAGGCTTCAAAAGTAGCGGAATTAATATATGGACCTGTCACTGATTTATATGATTTTCATCCTCCAGCTAAGACTTCAGTTATTCTAAAAGATGTGAACGATTTTTCCAATGGAATGGCAATGTTTTATGACAACAAAATTGAGATATGGACAAAACCTATTGACTTTGACATGAGAGGTTCTCATAGATGGATTCAAAATGTTATTACCCATGAATTTGTTCACATTGTTCAAATTGGTGCAGCTATGAAGTTTTCAAAAAAAATTCCCGCATTTTACTTTCAAATAATAGACTATGAGGATGAGAAACGAGATGATGTTTTATATGGATATCCTAATCAGATAATTTCTTCTCCATTGCCTGGAACTTCAGTTCCTCCATGGTTCGCAGAAGGTGTTGCTCAGTATATGTATAGCAAAATTGATTATGATTTTTGGGATTCTCATAGATCGATGATATTAAGAGATGCAGTACTTAACGATAATCTCTATGATTATCATGAAATGAATTTATTTGGTAAAAAAGGTATAGGTAATGAGCTTGTTTATAACCAAGGTTTTGCATTTGTAAATTATATTGTTTCAGAATATGGTGAAAATATTCTTAGAGATATTACTGATGAATTATCAAGTCCGTTTAATTATTCAATTGAGAGAGCATTTAAAAATGCTACAAATGATGATATTGTACAGGTGTTTCAAGACTTTTATTATTTCCTTAAAGAATCCTACTCAAGATTTAATGGTAAAAGTAATAGTTTTGTGATTGCTGAAGAAGGTTTGTCAAATATTAAGCCATCATGGTCAAGCGATGGTGGTAGATTGCTATACCTGTCAGATAAAAATCATGATTTTTTTAATAAAACAGATCTTTACTTATACGATTTTAAAGAAAAGTCATCGGATAAAATTGCCACAGGTGTAAAAGGTTTTCCTACTTGGATCAGTGATTCAGTGGTTGTTTATTCAAAAATAAATATCGTTGACAAATTTGGATCAAAATTTTTTGATTTATTTGAGTATAATCTTAATACTGAAAAAGAGAGTCAGCTTACTCATGGCAAAAGATTATATTCTCCAATTTATGATTCTACATTAAATAAAATAGCGGCTATTCATCAATATGATGGTACTTCCAATATTATGATTGCAGATTATACAGATTCTTTAGAATTTAATCAGTTAACTAGTTATGATAATGGTTTTCAGATGTTTAAAATAAACTGGATTAATGAATCTATTATCTATGATGGATTGTCTAAGCACGGTCGAAATATTTACACTGTCGATATGAGTGGATTGCAAAAAATTAAGAAGATGCAATTAACAGATGAAAGGGACCCCAATTATAATAAAAATCAAAATATTTTAATTTGGTCAGAAGATAAAGATGAAGTATTTAATCTGTATTATACTGATTCGCTAGGTCAGCATAAATTGACAGATGTGACTGGGGGTGCATTTTATCCTGCAATTTCCTCTGATGGAAAAGTTGCATTCTCTTTATATGAAGAAGGTAAGTATAAATTGGCAATCATCGATGATTTTAAAATTCAAAATAAAAATATCATAAATGCTAATGAAGATTGGGAAAGTTTTTTAGCTGAGATAGACACTAAAACTGATAATATCGTACACGAATTTAGTGAAAAATCAACACAGAAATACTTTCAATATTCAGTTAAAAATCTAAGTACGTTAATTATGCCAAGATTATTTTACGACTATGACACATTTAAGCCGGGATTTTATACAATTTCATCAGACGCATTAAACAAGTTATCAATCTTTAGCGGTGCTAGTATTAATAAGATTAAAGATCTAGATATTTTTCTAATGTTTGAAACATATAATTATTTACATACTCCATATATAGAGTTCTTTTGGGCTACTCGAAATAAAAATACAAGGTATCTATACCAAAATTTAGATGGGGAAGAGTATGACAATACCCCTATAGAAAATAATTTATTTTTCAATTTATTTTCCTTAGATGCAGGATCGAAGTTTCGTTTATTATCAAAATCTAAATTAATGCCAGGTAAGCATGATTTTAAAATTAATTATCAATTTAACAACTATAGACAAAAAATAGAGCAAACTATAACTCAGTATAACCAGCTAAATGAGGTAGTATTTTATGATAATTATGACTTTTCATTTGATTATTATAGAAGTCATATTTTTTCTTTTCAATATAGCTATACTAAACAAAAAAATCACTTTTTAAAACACATGCTTCCAAATAATGGATACTCTGTTAATTTTAAATTATATTATGAGTTAAATGACTTTCTTGATGGGTTTGGTATCAATGAAGATTATGGTACTTTTGGATCGATATTATCCCAAAACAATACTTGGAGGATATTGTTAGATTTGGATAAGAATTGGAGTCTTTCTTCTCTATCATTTACATCTAACACATCAATTGGTTGTATTTCTAATCAAGAAATAGATGACTTCTTTTATTTTTTTGGAGGTGGCATGCCAGGGTTGAAAGCTTATACCTATTATGACGAAAGCTTAAAAGGTACAAGAAAAATTATACAAACACTATATATTAGAAACCCTTTACTTAAAGAGCGTAACTTTAATATTTTATCGACTTATATTCAACATATGAGCTTGGGACTTATTTTACAAATTGGGAATGTATTTAACGATAATAATTATGAAGATTTTAAATTTTCTAGAGGGTTAGAGATGAGATTCTTTGGCTACAACTTTTATTCCTATCCTATGGCTATTAACTATGAATACCATATATCAGATGATAATATTGATGGAAAACACTATTTTAAACTTTTGTTTGATTTTTAAAAATGATTATTAGTCACATTAAATACTTGATTTTTTTTCTTTTTTTATCTTTTGTCATATCGCAACAAGTTATGCCAAAATTATATTTTGATGACTCTAAATTAATAAATGAGCATTCTAATAATTATCAACAATCCATCCATCCCTCTTTTCTTTCTCTTGCTATTCCAGGTCTGGGCCAATATATGCAGGGAAGAAAAAAAATTGGATTGACTTTTATAGTTATGGAGCTGGGTTTAATATATTTAAATCAAATATATAGTCAAAAAGGAGATGAAAATGTTTTAGAATATAAAGATTTTGCTAATAATCATTGGAATTTTGAAAACTGGATTCTTAATTACAATAATGATTTGTGGAGTAACCCAAATAGCGAGTTTTATGATATGTTTTCTGATCCACAAAATGGTAACTGGAAGCAAATATGGGATCACAGTCATTATATTGGGTTTTATGTTGAGCATGAAGATTTCCAAGGACTATATTTCACTAATCAAGATGATGCTTTTGGGTATAATTTATATGAAGAATTCATAAATTTTGGTGTTGGATTTTCCGAAGAATTTAATGTTTCAGTTATTAAAGATCATCACTTTTATGAGGGAATTAGAAAATACAATATGTTTTTTGCTGGATGGGATGATTCTGAGGAAATTCAAGTAGAAAGTAATGGAGGATATAGAGTTGCTGTATCTCCAAATAAAAATAAATACAACAGTGTTTGGAATGAATCGATTGACTTTTATGATTATGCAGAATATGCTATTACAGGAATATATTTAAATCATTTAATAAGCGCCCTTGAAGTATATATTAAAAATAAATTTGATAATAGATTTGATTTAAATTCTTCTTATAGTTATAATAAATATTCAGAATCTATTAATTATTCGTTAATGTTAAATATTAATTTAAAATGAAAAAAAATATCATATTTACCATCTTATCAGTTATATTTTTTAGTTGCGCATCTCAACTAGATGGAGTTAGTCAATCTGATAAATATGTTGAAAAATCAATACAGTATTACAAAGATAAAAAATATTCAAAAGCTAGAGATAGATTCCAGAATATTATAAATAATAATCAAGGTACAGTCCTTGCAGTTGAATCTCTTTATTATTTAGCTTTATGCGAATATGAATTAAGAGAATTTAACAATGCAAAACAATCATTTAAAGAATATGTTAGATATTCTCAAGATGATTTGAGGAGACAAGATGCTGAATATAAAATCTCTTTATGCATGTATGAATTGACACTTGACTATGATAAGGATCAAACTGCAACAAAAAAAGCTATCGATGAGTTTCAGCGGTTCATTGAAAAATATCCTGGTGATAAAAAATATTTACTTGATATTAATCAAAAAATAGCTCTTTTGAGGCAAAAATTAGCTCTTAAGCAGTATAAGTCTGCAATACTATATATTAAATCAGGTCAATATGATTCTGCAAAAATTTATTTAGATGATTTATTAATAAAGTTTAGAGATACTAAATATTCAGATGATGCAAGAATCGCCCAAATCATAATTTTTTTAATGAATGATCGGTTAGAAGATGCTAGAAATTATTTAAAAAATAATAAGTGCCCACATAATAGCTCTTATTCTAATACTTGCGATATGAATTATTTTGATCAGCCCAATGGTATTTATGATGACGGTGAGGTGTTTGAAGATTTGAATGATAACGGAAAATGGGATTATATAGATAAAAATAACAATGGTAAATATGATATTGGCGAGCTTGGTGAACCATTTAATGACAATCAAAATAATATAAAGTACAATGAGGCAAAATCAATTATTGAAAACTCTGTTAATAAAAGCATAACTATCAAGAGTTTATATTTTATTGATTACTTAAAGAAAATATTATGAACATATGTTTTTTAGGAGGTAGCTTTGACCCTCCTCACTTAGGCCATCTTGCAATCGCAAAAGAGTGCTTAAAAAAATTTGATAAGTTTATTTTTATACCTACAAAACAATCTCCTCATAAAAGTGCCTCTCCATTTTTCGATTCAAAGCATCGATTAAAAATGCTTGAGATTATTACGTCTGATTTTGAAAACATTAGTGTCGAACAATTTGAGATAGCATCTGATTCTAAAATATCATATACAATTGATTCCATACGGTATTTAACTAAAAAGTATCATAAATGCAACCTTCATATGATTGTTGGATCAGATTTAATAAATAGCCTGGATCAATGGAAAGACTGGAATAAGATTAAAGAAAAAGTAAAAGTTATTTGCTTTAAAAGATTAGGATATGACAATAATATCCTTAAAAGAAATAATATCATTTATTTGGAAAGTGTTAAAATTAATGTTAGCTCGTCTTTAATTAAAAAAGAAATGCTTTCAAATAATTCCTATAGTTTTGCTAATTTTTCTAATATGATTTCAAAAGAAATATATGATTATATATTAGATAACGATTTATGTCGGATATCTGAATAATGGATTTCTTTCAATTTTTTTCTAGTGCTTTATTAATATATTTTGGAGCAGATTTAATTATTAAACATGGTAAAGAATTGGCTCTTTCTTTTGGCATTCCGAGATATATCATAGGACTGACTTTAATCTCTTTTGGAACAAGTTTTCCAGAACTTGTGGTTAATTTAAATGCCAGTTTAATTAATGAATCGAGCATAGCAATAGGCAATATTATTGGTTCAAACATTGCAAATATAACATTAGTATTACCATGTGCGGTGTTAATACTTCCTTTAGCTGTAAAAAAAATAGATTTCGATATTTTGTCATTTTTTTTATTGTCCGCAGCATTTCTATATGTTTTTTGCCTAGATGGATTCATTAGCAGATTAGAAGGTTTTTTATTTGTGATTGCTTTTATTTTGTTTTGTATTAGAATTAAAAGCGATACTAAGAAAAATATTAGCGAGTCACAAAAACAATCCAAGTTCGATTATTATTCTATGGTAATTCTATTTCTATCTTTTATTGTATTAATTATTGGTTCTAACTTATTTATTGAAAGTGCTATAAGTGTTGCTAATAAATTAGGCGTGAGTAAAGTTGTTATATCGTTGACAATGGTAGCATTGGGTACTTCACTACCTGAGTTAGCGACTTCAATTGTTGCGGCTATTAAACGAGAGCATGAATTGTTAGTTGGAAATATAGTCGGTTCTAATATTATGAATATTTTATTAGTACTAGCAGCCTCAGCGTTGGTTAATGAAATCGATGTAATGGTAGATTATTTAGCTTTGACTTTAATGTTATCTTCAACAATTCTTATATATATTTATAGTGTTTATAAAATTAATTTTTCTAAGATTGTTGGCTTTGCCTTATTATTAGTATATTTTATTTTTAACTATTCACTTTTTATTAATAACAAAATTTAAAAAGGCTATTTATGATTAGGTTTAACAATGTAACTGCAACTTATCCAAATGGTTCTGGGATATATGATATCTCATTTGAGGTTAATAAATCTGAAATGCTATTTTTAATGGGGCCTACAGGGTCAGGGAAATCTACATTATTAAAAGCTATTTATAAAGGTATTGCTATAGATAGTGGTGAATTATATGTTGATAATGAAAATATTTCAAGACTACAAAAAGCTAAAATCCCATTATTAAGAAGAAGAATAGGTATGATTTTTCAAGATTTTAAATTGTTAAATGATCGTAATGTATATGACAATATAGCTTTGCCTTTAGAGATAGATGGTATTCCTTTTTCTGATATTCAAGATAAAGTTTATGATGTTTTAGACGCCGTTCAGTTATCTGGCAAAGCAAAAAGGTATCCATTAGAATTAAGCGGGGGAGAACAACAGAGAGTGTCAATAGCTCGTGCTATTGTAAAGGAACCCAAAGTCTTACTTGCCGATGAGCCAACCGGTAATTTGGACCCTAATATATCTATGGAAATTTTAGAGTTATTAGATATGGCAACTGATAGTGGCGCTGCTGTTATTATGTGCACTCATAATTATCCTCTAATAAAGTATAAGAAGAGAAATTTTTTAGAACTTTTAGATGGAAAAATTAGATGAGTTTTTTTAATAGAATATTTTATTTGTTTATCCAAAGCTTTAAGTATTCTTTTAGGGAAAAATCAACTTTTATCATATCTACGTTAACAATATCATTATGTTTAGTACTTGTTTTTTTAGTTTCTATCCTTAGCTTTTATTCTGTAAAAAAAATACTTTCTATGGATTCTCACAAACTACTTATCACATTTAAGAAAGATATTGAAGACGCATGTATTGATGATTGTGCTGCTGAAATAGAAAATATGATTGAAATTGACAGATGTCCAACATGCCCTTCATTCGCACCATATAAATTAAATCCCACAAGTAGCGATTCTGATTTAGAATTGATAGGTAAAAGCAGATGCAGAGAGTGTATAGATAATGACTATAATAAGGATGACAAGATTCCGAGTAAGTTGATTGAAGGGCGAAAAATGTATAAGTTTATTTGTGATGAGGCATGTTTGCCTCCTTCAGGCTCTAAATACCCCCCTTATTATGGCGCAAAGCTTGCCAATCCTTGTATGGATTGCGTGGATAAGAAATGCGATCAAAGTATAAAATATGTCCTGGATAAAAATAGCGATATGATAAACTTGATATCTGCTGGGTATTTAAATAGAGAGCTGAAAAATTTTGAAAAATTATTTCAAAGAAGTTATTTTAATTCCTATCGTGGTAAAACAGTTAATCTTCCAATGCGAGCGGTATTTAATATTGATAGCAATGTTGATAATGAAGATAAGCTAAACAAGCTAATCAGTGATGTTAAGATGACTGAAAATTCAAACGGAGAAAAAATAATTGATTCTGTTGATGTATTTGATGAGCAAAAATTTAAATATTATAAAAGCTTGGTCCCTATGATTTTAGGTTCAGCTTTCATAGTCTTTTTATTTGCGTTATTAATTCCATTTTTTATAGTTTCTAATACAATTCGCTTGATAATTCATTCAAAAAGACATATTCTTTCAACGTTAAGATTATTGGGAGAGAAGGACTTATATATAAAATTGCCTTTTATTTTTCAAGGTATTTGGAATGGGGTTTTAGGAGGAGCTATATCAATCTTGTGTATTTTTATACTAGATTTAATAGAATTTAATGCAGCACTTTACAATTTTATAAATAAAACCTTTTCAGTTGATCCTGAGTATAGTTTAGTTTCAGATGTGCAGTTTGTTTTCATGGATCAATACGTGTTTACGTTTTTTATATTAGGAGTTTCTCTAGCTATATTTGGAGCAATTAGAGCTTGCTCTAAATATCTAGATTAATTTATGGCATTATATTTGCTTGTGTTCTTATGATAAAATAAAAGAGATTATTATGAAAAAAGATAAAAAAAATACCAAAAAAAATACTAGTTCAAATAAAAATAAGATAAATAAAGAATTAAAAGATCGTGTTTCTGAATTAGAAAACAAGAATTTACGTTTATTGGCAGATTTTGATAACCTTAAAAAGAGGAAAAATCAGGAAGTCCAAAATCTTTTAAAATTTTCCGGAGAAAGAATTATAAAAGATTTATTGCCAATATTTGATGATTTAGACAGACTAAGCTCTCAGTCAAATAAAATTGATGGTGAAGTTTTTCAAAACGGTATTAAGCTTATGTCAGATAAACTAGTTAAGGTTTTATCTGATCATAATATAGAGAAATTTAATGCATTAGGTGAAGTTTTTGATTCCAATATGCATGATGCTATGATGGTGCAAAAGTCAAATAAAAAAAAGAATTTAATTATTGATGAGTTTGAGAAAGGCTACAAATACCATGATAAAATAATTAGACATTCTAAAGTTATTGTAAGTAAAGGAAAATAATGAAAGATTATTATGATATACTTGGTGTAAGTCGAGAATCTAGCGAACAAGAAATTAAAAAAGCTTATAGAAAAATTGCTATGAAAAATCATCCAGATAGAAACCCTGGTGACAAGGCTGCAGAGGAGAAGTTTAAGCAAGCAGCTGAAGCTTATTCTGTTTTAAGCAATAGTCAAAAAAAACAGCAGTATGATAGATTTGGTCATGATGCCTTTAATCAGCAACAGGGCTTTGGTGGCGCAGGAATGAACGTTGAAGATATTTTCAGTTCTTTTGGAGATATATTTGGCAATATGGGCTTTGGAGATATATTCGGCTCAAGAAGCTCAAGTCGATCGCATAGAACTGCCGGTGATTTGCGAATAACCTTAAAATTGACTCTTGAAGAAATGTTTTCTGGAGTAAATAAAAAAGTTAGAATTAAAAAGCAAATTAGAAATAATTCTGAGCCTGTAGTTTGCTCAAAATGTGGTGGAAGTGGTGAAGTCAGGATGGTTCAAAAATCTTTTCTTGGCCAAATTGTCAATGTGCAACCTTGTCAGTCTTGCAATGGCATGGGAAGGACTGGTGGTGTAGAGAGCTCAACATCAGTGGTTGAAATTGAAGTCCCTCCAGGAGTTGGTGAAAATTCGCAAATGACAATGCGAGGCGAAGGCAATCAAGGGTTTTCAAAGGAATCAGATGGTAATTTAATTATTCAATTTGTTGAAATTGAACATGATATCTTTATTAGAAATGATTTAGACGTGTATTTGCAATGTGATATTCAATTTCAGCAGGCAGTTATGGGCACCACAATAGACATTCCAACACTTGATGGAAAAGTTAAAATGACAATTCCATCAGGATTAAATGATGGACAGGTTCTTAGGTTGAAAAATAAAGGTTTTAAGCAGCCAAACAGCCATAGAAGAGGAAATCAGTATGTTAAATTAATGATAAATATCCCTAAAAAAATTAATAAAAAAACACATAAATTATTAGACGAAATTTCAAACGAGATTGGAGACCAGGTTACATTTAGGAGATTTAGTGAATAAAGATAAGAAAATATCCTTTTTAGATTACTTTATAGTTTTATTTATTGTGTTGTTTTTTGCTATTGTTTCTATGTATTCATACATAATTTGGCCCAGAGAAGAAAAATTTAAATCTATAGATAGAAGTCGTATGGAAAGAATTTCTGATGCTGAATTTTTATATAAAGACCTAACTGGAGATTATACAAATGATAGCTTTCGTCTTTTTGCTTTAATGGAAGCTGTAAGAGATACTTTGTATGGAGATAGTTTGTTTCAAGGTCCAAGAGATATTTTACTTGCAAAGAAAATAAAAAGATATGTCCTAAATAATAATTTTAAAAATAAAACTGATACTCTGTTTGTTGATGGTTTAAATGCATTTTCATTCGAGTTTTCAGAGGGTGTAAGGCTCTATTCTGACTTTATTTTAGATAAATTTGATCTCCTAAATAATGATTCTATAGATTTTAATGACGATTCTATAGACTTTAATAACGATTCTATTTATTTCGAATTAAGTACTTTTATTCAAGATCAAATTACCTCAAATCTTATCAAACACAACACTAATCGGTATAAACAAAATAATTTGGAACTTTATAATATTAAAGTAAATGATAAACTCTTTACGTATACGATGGAAGACTATGGTCAGTTTGTTAAATCAAATGTTTATGCTATCACCCCATCAGATATTGATTCTACTATTAGTTCGAATATTGAGTATTATAAAAGTATTATTGACGGTAAAATACTTAAGACAGAAAAGGAATTAGAGGATGTCACGGTTTCAGTTAATGTACCAAAAGGTTTTAGATATAAAATTGATACTACGTTTACTACGCCCATAAAAGTTGAAGAGAAATATAATGATACTATTATTGCAATTAAATTACTGAGTTTTGAGCCTACGGATAATTTCATTGACAATCTTAATGGAGCATATGATGAGGGTGAAGAGTTTGTTGATGCACTAAATGGTTACTGGGATGAAGGCGAGCCTTTTGTTGATAAAATTGGAAATTATATTTACGATGAAGGGGAAGTTTTTTTTGATGGTCAAAATGGTGTTTGGGACGAAGGTGAAGATTTCATAGATCAAGGAAATGGTAAATGGGATGAAGGTGAGGACTATACAGACCTAGGAAATAAAAAGTGGGATTCTGCTGAGCCCTTTACTGATGAAAATGATAATGGAAAATGGGATGAGACTGAGCCCTTTACTGATGAAAATGATAATGGAAAATGGGATACAAGTGAAGCCTTTATAGATATTGGAAATGGTATATATGATGAAGGTGAAGAGTTTAGTGATGGTTTGAATGGAAAATATGACAAAGGGGATATGCTGCTTGATCGAAACGGCAATGGTGATTATGATCCTGCTGAGCCCTTTACTGATGAAAATGATAATGGAAAATGGGATGAG
>CEVN01013881.1_pt1 | contig 44911 bp, 39 predicted proteins | sample 427041 | NCBI WGS metagenome assembly CEVN01 (sample SAMEA2623463, study PRJEB7988) | marine metagenome | biome: marine biome (ENVO:00000447); feature: surface water layer (ENVO:00002042); material: "saline water (ENVO:00002010), including plankton (ENVO:xxxxxxxx)" | depth 5 m
CACCTTGGCAAGGTGATGCTCTACCCCTGAGCTACACTCGCAATAAAGGAAAGCAAATTTAACTAAATATTCAATACTACAAAACCAAAAACTATTTTCCTAATATTTTTTTAATCTCGTTCAACTTCATTAAAGCCTCTACAGGAGTCAATGAATTGATTTCCAAATTGTTAATGTCGTCTCTAATCTGCTCCAATACTGGATCATCTAACTTAAAAAAACTTAATTGCATATCATCTTCTTGAATTAAGATATCAGCATTGCTTTTAGATCCTTTAAGTGTTTCAAGTTGTTTTAACTTTTCAGCAGCATTTTTGACAATTTTATTAGGAATACCTGCCATTTTAGCAACATGAATTCCAAAACTATGCTGACTTCCACCTTCTTTTAATTTACGAATAAAAATTATCTTATTACCACTCTCCTTTACTGAAACATTAAAATTCTTAATTCTATTAAATTTAAGACTCATTTCATTTAGCTCATGATAATGAGTTGCAAATAAGGTTTTTGGTTTAAAGGCGTTTTCATGAATATATTCAGCTATTGCCCAAGCAATTGAAACGCCATCATAAGTACTTGTTCCTCTGCCTATCTCATCCAGTAAAATCAAACTTTTTTCTGACAAATTATTCAAAATACTTGCAGTCTCATTCATCTCTACCATAAAAGTAGATTCTCCCATCGATATATTATCAGAAGCACCTACTCTTGTAAAAATCTTGTCTACAAGTCCTATTTCTGCTAATTGAGCCGGAACAAAACTTCCTATCTGGGCCATTAAAACAATCAATGCAGTTTGTCGTAATAATGCAGATTTTCCCGACATATTAGGGCCTGTAATCATCATTATTTGCTGCATTTTTCTATCTAAAAAAATATCATTAGGAATGTAGGATTCACCTATCTTCAATTGATGCTCAATTACTGGATGTCTCCCCTGCTTTATTACTAAAGCATTACTATTATTTATAATTGGTTGAGTATAATTATATTTTTTTGCGATTGATGAGAAACTTAACAGGCAATCTATCTGAGAGACTATATTTGCATTTATTTGTATAGGATTAATGAATTCAGATATACTCTGCGCTAATTCATTATATATCCTGTTCTCAATAACAGATATTTTTTCCTCTGCACTTAAGATTTTATCTTCATACTCTTTTAACTCTTCTGTAATATACCTTTCAGAGCTAACCAATGTTTGTTTTCTTATCCAATTTTCTGGCACTTGATCTTTAAATCTATTTCTTACTTCTAAATAATAACCAAACACATTGTTAAATGATATCTTTAAAGATGAAATACCTGTTGTTTCTATTTCTCTTTTAAGCATTTTATCCAAAAAATCTTTCCCGGATGCTTGTATTGATCTCAGCTCATCAAGCTCAACATTTACCCCCGGCTTAATTACATTTCCTTTATGTAATAACATAGGGGGGTCTTCACAAATTTGATTTTCAATTTGCATCTTAATTTTATCACAAATATCAATTCTTTTTGTAATCGCAGAAAGGGAGCCTACTGATGAATCTTTGCAAGTTGTCTTTATAGATTTGAGTGCAGTTAAAGCATCTTTTAATCTAATACACTCTCTTGGATTTATTCTTAAAGTAGCAACTTTAGAAATCAACCTTTCAAGATCACCAATAATACTTATCTGATCTGAAAGTCTTGTTGCAATTGTATTATTAGCTATCAACTCTTTCACTATTTGATTTCTTTTAGAAATCTGTTTCATATCTTTTAAAGGAAGTGCAAGCCATCTTCTTAGCATTCTTCCTCCCATTGCTGATTTAGTATCATTAAGAACATCTATTAAACTAATAGCATCTTCATTTGGCGAGTAAAATAGTTCTAGATTCCTAATAGTAAATTTATCCATCCAAACATATTTATCTTCTTCAATCCTTCTAATTGCTAAAATGTGTTTCGTTTGATGATGCTGAGTTTCTTTTAAGTAATGTAAAGCAACTCCTGCAGCAATTATTGCATCTTTCATATCTGAGACACCAAATCCTTTTAAGGATTTAGTATCAAATTGTTTATTAAGTAATTCGTTAGCATAATCACTATTAAATATCCAATCATCAATCTCAAAGTTGTAAAAAGAAGTTCCAAAATCTTGTTGAAAATTTTTTCGTTTATTTTTCTGATAAATCACTTCTTTTGGAGCAAAACTTTGTAGAAGCTTATCTACATAATCTACTTTACCTTCTCCAGTCAAAAACTCTCCAGTTGAGATGTCTAAAAAAGAAACTCCAACATTATTCTTTGAATAATAAACTGCTGCTAAAAAGTTATTCTTATTAGCTTCAAGAGTAAGTTCATTATATGAGACACCAGGTGTAACAAGCTCAGTAACTCCTCTTTTAACTATACCCTTTACTTGTTTTGGATCTTCAAGCTGATCACAAATTGCTACTCTCTCTCCTTCCCTTACTAATTTTGGCAAATAAGTATCTAAAGAGTGATGTGGAAAACCAGCTAACTCAATTTTTGAATTTCCATTGTTTCTAGCAGTAAGAACAATACCCAAAATATTTGCCGTTTTTATAGCATCTTTACCAAATGTTTCATAAAAATCACCTACTCTAAACAATAACAAGGCTCCAGGATGTTTTGCTTTTATAGCATAATATTGGCGCATTAATGGAGTTTCTTTGTTGTCTTTTTTCGGCTTAGCCATCTAAAAATTTATTCTTTAATTTTGCAACAAATATAAGTTATGAAAAAGTTAAAAAACAAAGATTTACAAAGAATAACGATCAAAGAATTTAAAAGGGCTAAAAAAACACCTATAACTATTGTTCTTGATAATGTTAGAAGTGCCTTAAATGTTGGATCAGTATTCCGTACGGCTGATGCATTTTTAATTGAAAATATAATTTTATGTGGTATTACTAGCACCCCCCCAAGTAAAGAAATAAGAAAAACCGCGCTTGGAGCAACTAACTCTGTTAATTGGTCATATGAAGAAAATACTATTAATGCATTATCAAAATTAAAAAAAGATGGATATCACATTATAGGAATTGAGCAAGTAAATAAATCGTTAAAGCTAAATAATTACACTTTTCAAAAAAAACCAATTGCAATTGTTATGGGAAATGAAATTAATGGTGTTGCTGAAAATGTGATAAATATATGTGAAGAAGTTCTAGAAATTCCTCAATATGGAACTAAACACTCATTAAATGTATCTGTAACTACTGGAATTGTTATATGGGAAATTTGGAAAAAAATGCAAGAGTCTAATTAACTCCAAACTTTAAAACCGCCCCTAAAGAATAAAACATATACATATCATGCTGACCAGAAATTTTTGCGTCCCATTTATCGGTTTCTGCTATTCTACTAGTTACTGAAAAATTAATATCATATTGGTCATTCATCTCATATTTAGCAATCATTCCTAAGACAAAAACCCCTTGCTTTACATAACTAGATTTACGAGTTCCTGCATTCTCAAAGTCATTTTCCCACATCCAATCATATCCATAACTATTTATAAATTGTCCTGTTGTTATTTCTTGCCTTAAAGATCTATAAAAATTTAATCCAACACCTAATTTACATAATAGATCTAGTTTTTGATTTTTAGATACTAACGGAATACCATTTTTGGGTAAATTTATCATATCTATAACCTCCAAAAAACTTATAAGAAAATTAATATCTAGTTCAATGAATTCCATTTTAAAACTCTCTCCTTTCTTCAATAATCCAACTGGTATTGCATGAACAGTATGACGTGGATTGTAAAACAAGTATGAAGGATTCTTGGCAGATATATCGCCACTAATAAGTTCTGCTTGTAAGAAATGATCTTTAAAGGGGATGAACATATTAGCTACATATGCTTGATTAAAATCTTGATCTTCACTAATATCACCATAAAATTGAGTTAATCCAAATCCAAATCCAAACGAACAATTTTGAAATGAAAAATCATTTTTTTTATGAAGATTAGTCCTTACTACAGAACTATCAAGAATATTATTAGTTTTGATCAAAACTAATTTGTCTTGTGCTTTTGTGTATTCTAAAAAATATAAACATACAAAAATAAAGATGTAGCTTGTTCGTTTCATTCTTATGTTTCAATTATAATTTTGTAAAAGTAGTAAATGTTTATTAGATAAAAATATTGCTAACAATTAGTGTGTATAAAGTAGGGTGTTCAGAACTAAAAAAGATGTTATTTTTTTTACATTTGCTTCAATTATAAATTTAACAAAAATACAAATACATGAGAACGGTAAAAATCTTTTATATATTAGTAATAGTAGCTTTTTTAAGTGGTTGCGGATTAGAAAACATGGCTAATAAATACAATACTGTAAATTTTATAACAACTCCATCTCCACTTGAAACACATGGAGGTGAAGTTGCATTAAATCTAGAAGCAAAATTTATAGAAAAATACTTTGCAAAGCAAGCAATTGTAGATTTCACACCAGTTTTGGTTTACAAAGAAGGCGAAACTGCTTTTAAAACAATTAGAATACAAGGAGAAGAAGCAACTGGAGGAGAATCGACTATATTTAATGCAACCGGAGGTAGTTTTAAATATCAAGATGAGATAATATATTCTGATAAAATGAAGAATTCTTCACTAGAAATAAGAGCTGTTGCTGCACTAACAGGCAAACAATTGAAAGTTAAAGAGAAAGAAAAAGTATTTGAGACTAGAAATCTTGCAAAAGGTGTAATTGCAACATCCACTAGAGTTAAAAATACTGAAGATTTAGCAAATAATAATCACGGTTATGAACATGAAACTATTCTTGAAGAAACCGCAACAATTTATTTTCTAGTGAACCAATCAAACATCCGTACAACTGAGAAAAGTAATGAAAGTGTGAAAGCATTAAAGAAATTTGCTGAAAACGGCTTCAAAACACATTCGATTGAAATCATTTCATTTGCTTCTCCTGAAGGAACAGTTAACACAAATGATAATGTTTCGGAGAAAAGAATGAACAGTACATTAAATTACACTAAAAAATTATTACAATCCTTAAAAGTAGATGGAGCAAAAAATAGTGAATTATATATTAAGACTTCAGTTGGAGAAGATTGGAACGGATTTGAAGATCTTGTCTCTAATTCAAGTATTAAGGAAAAGAGGAAAATCAATAACATTATCAATTCTATTACAAATGTTGATGAGAGAGAGCAGCAAATTAGAGATTTAGCAGAGATTTATAATGCAATTGAAGACAATGTTTTACCTCAGTTAAGAAAAGCAAAAATCATTATAAGATCATACGAGCCTAAGCGAACTGATGAAGAGATTGCTAAAATTTCAACTACAAATCCAGAAACTCTGACTCTTAACGAATTATTATTTTCTGCAACCTTATATAGTGATCAAGAAACTAAAACTTCAATCTACAATAAAGTAGTTGAACTACATAATGATTGGAGAGGGTATAACAATATAGCCTGTATATATCTAGCAAAAAACAATCTCACTAAATCAATGGAATTTTTAGATAAAGCGGAAAGATTAGGGGGGGTGAATTCAGATATATTAAATAATAGAGGGATTGTTGCTCTAAGAAGAGGAGATTTAGCCACTGCTCAAAAATTATTCAACCAAGCTAATACATCAGAAAACAACCAAGCTATTTTAGAAATAAAAAAAGGGAACTATGCAAAAGCAGCAAGATTCTTTAAAAATGAAAAAACTTATAATGCAACCTTAGCACAGTTACTGAATGGTGAAGATAACGCGCGTTGTAATGAAGAAAATGCTGATTGTTATTATCTAAATGCAATTGGATCAGCAAGATCAAAAAATAATGAAGCTGTTATAAAACATCTAACGCAAGCAATTAATGCAGATCCTAAATATAAAGAAGAAGCAATTGCAGATTTAGAATTTTTCAATCTAAGAGCGAACGAACGATTTATTGATTTAACAAAATAAAGTATCAATTAATCTAAATGACTTTATGATATATCCCCTTATCATAAGGCAAAATTATTAACTCTTTTATGTGTTCATATGCTTTTGTATCACTAACAAAATCAACGCTTGTAACATCTAATAAAAGAACAGGGAAATCATCTTGTTTTCTTAAATAATCAAGGTATTTTTCCTGAATGTTTTGTAAATAATCAGCAGAAATATTTTGTTCAAATTCTCTTCCTCTTTTTTTAATGTTTTGTTTCAGCCTTTGAATGTCAGCGTATAAATAAATTAGTATATCAGGTTTTGACAATGATGAAAACATAATATCATACAAACTATAAAAAAGCTGCAACTCATCATATTGAAGATTATTTTTAGCAAACAATTTTGATTTAATAAAGAAATAATCTGAAATTATTTGAGGTTGAAACAAATCTTGTTCCTTTAAACTCTTAAGTTGATGATATCTTTCTGCCATAAAAAAAAGCTCTAAAGGAAAAGCATGTCTATCTGGGTTCTCATAAAATTTTGGAAGGAAAGGGTTCTCAGCAAAAGACTCAAGAATTAATCTTATATCGTAATCTTTAGAGAGCATAGTTGCTAAAGTAGTTTTTCCACTACCAATATTACCTTCGATAGCAAGATATTTATAATGCATATTCAACTACTTTCTCAGAGTCTCTAGATTCATTATATAACTGAGCAACTGTTTTTTTATACTTAGGATGAAAAAAATTTGGAGCAATCTCATAAAGTGGGACCAATACAAAATTTCTTTCATGCATATGCCTATGCGGTATACATAGCTCAGCGGTCTCAATAATATCATTATTAAAAAAAATAATATCAATATCTATTAATCTTTCTCCCCATTTTTCAATCCTAACTCTCCCTAAATCTTTTTCAATTTTAAGTATAGCTGCCAAAATATCTTGAGCAGAAAAAATAGTTTTAACTTCTAAAATTTGATTTAAATAATTTGCTTGCCCATCAACTCTCCATGGCGTACTTTCATAAACTTGAGAAAGAGCACTGACCTTGCCTATAGATTCTGATATTTTTTTCACTGCATCAGAAATAACTTTAGCTCTTTCTCCTAAATTACTTCCTAATTGTAAGTATACTTTATTCATATTGCTTAAAAGTACTCAAATATAAAAGAAAGATGAAACACAAACGTATAAAAATTGTATTTTTATGCAATTAAAATAAAAAACATGATATCATTTTTAAAAAACATTTTATCTACTTCAATAGCCATCATATTGTCAATATTAATTCTTTTGGTTTTGTTTATTGGAATTATTGCCACAATGAGTTCTGATGAAAAAATAAATGTTAAACAAAATAGCATATTAAAAATTGATCTGACAAACACATCTGTTGTTGAACGAGCATCAGAGAATCCATTTGAGGGATTTAATTTGTCAGGTGATTTAGAAAAAACGATTGAACTAAAACAAGTATTAGATAATATTGAAAAATCAAAAAAAGATAACAAAATAAAAGCAATCTTCATTAATACATCTTATGTAAATGCAGGTTTATCACAAATTGAAGAAATACGAAATAAACTTTTAGAATTTAAAAAAACGGGGAAGAAAATTATTGCCTATTCAGAATTCTATTCTCAATCTGCATACTATTTAGCTTCAGTTGCAAATAAAATTTATCTTAATCCTGTAGGAAACATTGAACTAAAAGGATTATCTATCTCTCAACTATTCCTTAAAGGTCTTCTAGAAAAATTAGATATCGATATGCAAATTATTCGCCATGGAAAGTTTAAAAGTGCTATTGAACCCTATAAATTAGAAAAGATGAGCAAAGATAACAGAAATCAAATGACTCTTTTGCTAAATTCTATCGCAGATAATATTATGGATAGTATTTCAAATCAAAGAGGTATTTCGTTGTTTGAAATTCAACAACATGCGAATAAATTAAGCTTGGAAAATGCCAATAGCTGTCTTGATTTAAATTATGTAGATGATTTACTCTACCAAGACCAAGTTGAAGATAGTTTACTTGTAATTTCTGGTGGAGGAAAATTAAACATTATATCACTTAATAAATATTCTAATGTGGAATCTAATAAAGACCAAATAAGCCGAAATAAGATTGCAATTATATACGCAACTGGAACCATCAATTCTGGTAAAGGAGATGAAAGAAGTATAGGATCTGAAACCACTACTAAAGCCATAAAAAAAGCTAGAGAAGATAAAAATGTAAAAGCAATTGTATTTAGAATAAATTCTGGAGGAGGAAGCGCCTTAGCATCAGATGTAATATTAAGAGAAATTATTTTGACTAAAAACCAAAAAAAACCAATAGTGGTATCTATGGGAGATTATGCTGCTAGTGGAGGCTACTATATTGCGTGTGCTGCTGATAGTATTGTAGCAAATCCTACTACAATTACTGGATCTATTGGCGTTTTTGGCATGATACCAAATCTTCAAAAATTCCAAAAAAATAAATTGGGAATTACTATTGACACAGTTAACACTAGTAAATCTGCTGACATGGGGGTAAATAGACCTCTTACAAATTTTGAAAGACAAAAAATCCAAAAAGGAGTTGAAGATGTTTATTCGACTTTTATAACACATGTATCAGAAGGCAGAAAAATGAGTAAAATAGCCGTAGACGAAATTGGACAAGGTAGAGTGTGGACAGGATATGATGCAAAATTAAATGGTCTAATTGATACTTATGGGGGAATTGAAAAAGCTATTGAGATTGCAGTGTTACTTGCTAAAATTGAAGATTATAGAATTATTTCTCTTCCAAAAAAGAAAGACCCTTTTACTGAATTAGCTATAAAACTTGGTGAAGAGACCAATATTTCCAAAATCATATTTGAAAAATTAGGACTTAACAAAACTGAAGTCATAGACCCTATAAATATGCTTCTTCAACAAGACAAGATACAGGCTAGAATCCCCTTTATTATTGAACTAAAATAATGTACCTTGATGAAGTGATTCTCCAACAGAAAAATCTACGATAAAACCTTCGTGAGAACGAATATTAAAAACTCTGTCTTGATCAAATAAAAGATACTGACCCTTTATTCCTAATAAAACACCCTCTAATCTAGGGGTTTTCTCTAACTTAATACTCTTTATCTTAATAGGATATTTACTTACAGGATATTTTATCTCAGTTACAGTATTATCTAACAAAATATATTGTCTGTATTCATTTGGTACATGCTCTAAAATTCTTTCTTTCATTCTTACTAAATCCACTTGATCAGGAATACCTGAAAGCATCTTCCTCCAATTAGTTACATCAGCAACAAATCTTTTTAAAGCAACTTCTATATCTCCCGAAAACCTTCTGTTTGGCACTTTTGCTACTAAAATAGCTTGACTTGCTCCTTGATCCATCCACCTAATCACTCCTTGTGTTCCTCTAGTAATTCCTACTTTTAATCCTGAAGAGTTTGCTAAATACACATAATGTGTAGTAAGCTGAAATTTTTTTTCCCATTCTAAATCTCTTTCCTCAATATCTAAATGAGCAGTGCAAAGTTCTGGTTTAAAAATTGATTGAGAAGCCAAAGGAGATTCCCAATAACATTTATAACAATAACCTGAGTTTCTATAAAATTTGTTCATCTTCTTGCCACAACAACATACCACAGAACCGCTCCAATCTATGCAAATATTTTGTCCAATATAACTATTCATATTATGTTTTTTTCCATGAATATCTAAAGTATAATAAACTACTTCTTTTAATTCTACATCCATCTTTTTTAGTGTATCTCTCAACATAATTTTTTGTATTTTTCAGAGCTTAAATTTACAACATTGAGTCTTTTTTCAATAAAAAATCATATAATTTCTTACTTGATGCAAAAACGTATTAAGAATATTAATAAATTTACTAAACAACCTATAAAATATCAAAACAATATTTTTAAATTTCTCATAAAAAAAGGAATAAAAACTAAATTCGGGCAAGAACATAACTTTAATAATATAACAAGTTATATCAAATTTAAAAAGCAAATACCTATAAGAACATATGAAGAATTAAGTAAATATATCTTAGATGCAAAAAAAGGCAAAAAAAATATTCTTTGGCCGGGAAAAGTATATTGGTTTGCAAAATCATCAGGAACAACTAATAGTAAAAGTAAGTTTATCCCCATAACAAAAGAATCTCTAAAAGATTGTCATCTAAAAGCAGGTAAAGATATGCTCTCTTTATATGAAAATAATTTTCCAACAACTAATATTTATAATGGGAAAGGAATAATGCTTGGAGGAAGTATTGAAAAATCAAAAGATGGTAATTATAAAGAAGGGGATTTATCTGCAATACTTTTAGATGAATTTCCCTTCTGGGTAAGTTATCATAGAGTTCCTGACATCAAAACTGCAACAATGAAAGAATGGGATGAAAAATTAGAAAAAATTGCAAAGCAAGCAATAAATGAGAATATAACAAATCTTACTGGAGTCCCTTCATGGATGTTAATTTTACTAAAAAAAATCTTACAGTTAAGTGGTAAAAAAAATATCTCAGAGTTATGGCCCAATCTAGAATTATACATGCACGGAGGAGTTAATTTTGAACCATACAAACAACATTTTAAAAAACTTATACCCTCTAATAAAATGAACTATCTGGAAGGTTATAATGCTTCTGAAGGATTCTTCGCAATACAAGACAAAAATCCAAGTAAAGGAATGCTGCTTCTACTTAATTGTGGTATTTTCTATGAGTTTTTAGAGATGAAAAAATTCAATAGAGGAGAAAAAGATGCAATAGATATTTCTAAGGTTAGATTAAACAAAAGGTATGCTTTAATAATAACAACAAATGGAGGCCTATGGAGATACTTGATTGGTGATATTATAGAGTTTACTTGTCTTTCTCCTTTTAGAATAAAAGTAGTAGGGAGAACAAAAAGCTATATTAATACTTTTGGTGAAGAACTAATGGTTCATAATACGGATACTGCAATAAAAATTAGTTGTAAAAAACATAATTGTTCAATAACTGACTATACAGTTGCGCCAATTTTAAACAATCAAAAATCAGGAACACATCAATGGTTTATTGAATTTATAACAAAACCCAAAAAACTAAACCTTTTTATGCAAGAAATAGATGATCAAATCAAAAAACTTAATTCAGATTATGAAGCAAAAAGATATAATAACCTTGTACTTGGATTTCCTGAATTAGTAGTTATTGAAAATAATGAATTTTACCTTTGGTTAAAAGAAAACAATAAGCTAGGGGGGCAACACAAAATACCAAGATTAACAGAAAAGCGAGACATTGCAGAAAGAATCTTATTTTTCAAGAGAAGTTTTCAACAAAAAGTAAATAACCATATCGAGAAATAATACTTTTTTTATTTTAGTAAAAAATTTTAAAGTATGCACATAGCAATTGCAGGAAATATCGGATCAGGAAAGACGACCTTAACTACTAAATTAGCAAAACACTACAAATGGGAAGCACATTATGAAGATGTAGAGAATAATCCTTATCTAAATGATTTTTATAAAGATATGCAAAGATGGTCTTTCAATCTTCAAGTATTCTTTTTAAATAGCAGGTTTAGACAAATTGTAACAATTAAAGAAAGTAAAAAAACTTATATCCAAGACAGAACTATTTATGAAGATGCAAAAATATTTGCTCCTAACCTACATCAAATGGGTCTAATGAGTACCAGAGATTTTGAAAATTATATGGAAATTTTTAATCTTATGGATGGATTTATTGACGGGCCTGATCTATTGATATATTTAAGAGCTTCTGTTCCAATTCTTGTTGAACAAATTCAAAAAAGAGGCCGTGAATATGAAAATAGTATTCGTTTAGATTATCTAACAAGACTTAACGAGCGTTATGAGGCTTGGATAGGAGAATATAATAAAGGTAAACTTCTTATTATTGAAGTTGATGATATAGACTATAATGAGAATATCGAAGACTTAAGCGGAATAATAGAAAAAATTGATGCAGAAATAAATGGTTTATTTTAATAAATAAAAAGGCGAGCAAATGCTCACCTTTTTATTTATTATATTTTTTCAACTACTAATTATCTTCATCAGAGTTTACAATAATAATTTTAGCATCTTTATCCATTAAATCAGCTTTACTAGCTTCTTCAAGAATAATAACTTTACTTGAATCCTCCTCTATTTTATTGTCATGTCCTCCCAAAATTGGAGCAACTACCAGTCCAATTAAACAAGTTAATTTAATTAAAATATTCATTGAAGGTCCAGAAGTATCTTTAAATGGATCTCCAACTGTATCACCTGTAACAGCTGCCTTATGAGCTTCAGAGCCTTTATAAGTCATCTCTCCATTAATTTCAACGCCTGCTTCAAATGATTTCTTTGCATTATCCCATGCACCACCAGCATTATTCTGAAAAATTGCCCATAAAACACCGCTAACAGTAACTCCTGCCATATATCCTCCTAGCATCTCAGCAATTTCTTTATTATCCATTCCAAATACCATTGGTATAAAAGCTATTAATAACGGAAACAATATTGTCAATAAACCTGGTGACATCATTTCTTTTAATGATGCCTTAGTTGATATATCAACACATTTATCATATTCTGGCTTACCCTTGCCTTCCATAATTCCTGCAATTTCTTTAAATTGTCTTCTAACCTCATATACCATTTCCATAGCTGCTTTACCTACTGCATTCATAGCTAAGGCAGAAAAGACAACTGGCACCATTCCTCCTACAAACAACATAGCCAAAACAGGGGCTTTAAAAATATTAATACCATCAATATCAGCTAGCATAACATAAGCAGCAAATAGGGCAAGAGATGTTAATGCCGCAGATGCTATTGCAAAGCCTTTACCTGTTGCAGCAGTAGTATTTCCAACAGAATCCAATATATCTGTTCTTTCTCTTACTATAGGGTCTTGCTCACTCATCTCAGCAATACCGCCTGCATTATCAGAAATAGGACCAAAAGCATCAATTGCTAATTGCATAGCAGTAGTAGCCATCATTGCAGAAGCAGACATGGCAACTCCATAAAATCCAGCAAATTCATAAGAAGCCCAAATCGCACCTGCAAACAACAAAATTGACGGGAATGTAGAAATCATTCCAGTAGCAAGACCAGAAATTATATTTGTTGCAGCTCCAGTACTTGATTGTTGAACAATCTTAAGTATTGGACTTTTTCCAAGTCCAGTATAATACTCTGTAACAGATGAAATTAAACCTCCAACGATTAACCCAACTAAAGTAGCATAAAATACATCCAGCGAACTGAATGAAATTGGATCAAAAAATTCCATAAACATTTTTTCAGGCAGTAAATAATCAATAAAGAAATAACATGAAATAGCAACTAAAATAATTGATGTAATATTTCCTTTATTTAATGCGCCCATTACCTGGTCTTCTTTTGCATCGTTATCCTTAATACTAACAAGCATTGTACCTATTATTGAAATTATAACGCCAGCACCTGCAATTACCATTGGTAGTAAAATTGGACCAATACCATCAAATTTAAGCAATTCAATTCCCTGATTAATTGTATCTTGAATTACATAATAACCAAGAACCATAGCTGCTAAAACTGTAGCAACATAAGAACCAAATAAATCTGCTCCCATTCCAGCTACATCCCCAACATTATCTCCAACATTATCTGCAATAGTTGCGGGATTTCTTGGGTCATCTTCAGGAATATCAGCTTCAACTTTACCTACTAAATCTGCTCCAACATCTGCCGCCTTAGTATATATTCCTCCGCCTACTCTTGCAAATAAAGCTATAGATTCTGCACCTAATGAAAAACCAGCTAAGGCTTCTAAAACTATAATCATATCCTGTCCATTTCCTATATAATAATTGTAGAAAAAGATAAAAAAAGCTGTTAAACCAAGGACAGCTAATCCTGCTACTCCCAATCCCATTACAGTACCTCCTCCAAAAGAAATTTTTAATGCATTTGGCAAAGATGTTTTAGCTGCCTGTGTAGTCCTTACATTTGTTTTTGTTGCAATCTTCATACCTATATTTCCAGCAAAAGCAGAAAATACTGCCCCAAAAACAAAAGCAATAACAATCATCCAGTGTGTTGTTACAACTACAGTAGATACTATAAACAACAAAATACTGACAATGATAACAAATAAAGAAAGTAATCTATATTCTGCATTCAAAAAAGCTAACGCTCCTACATATATATGGTTAGATATCTCTTTCATCTTACCGTCTCCAGAATCTTGCTTCATTACCCAAGAACGCTTTATTAGCATATAAACTAAGCCAACTAATGCTAAAAAAGCTGGCATATAAATCATATATGATTCCATGTGTATTATATTTTTATTAATATTTAATTTTTAAAAATGGTTGCAAAAATAGTATTTTAAAACAAATCAAGAAGTATCAAGCCAATTATATGTGTTTGGCAATTAAGATTTATCTTATAATTAAAGCCTGTATTCAGTGCTTTTTTTTTAAATTTGCAATGAATAATTCAAAATAATTTAGAATGAATATTGTAGTTTGTATAAGTAGTGTGCCTGATACGACAGCAAAAATCAACTTTACAGATAATAACTGTAAATTTGATGCTAATGGAGTACAGTTTGTTATTAATCCTTATGACGAATTTGGACTTACAAAAGCTGTTATGTTAAAAGAAAAAATGGGAGGAAAAGTAACTGTTATTACTGTGGGTGATATAACAGTTGAACCCATAATTAGAAAAGCACTGGCAATTGGTGCTGATGAAGCATTTAGAATTAATACAATTCCTAAAGACAGCTTTTCAACAGCAATTGAGATTGCAAACCACATAAAAAATAATCCTACTGATTTAATAATTACAGGAAGAGAATCAATTGATTATAATGGCGGATCAGTAGGTGGAATGATCGCAGAAATGCTTGATGTTCCGTTTATTAATGCATGTAATGGATTAGATATTTCTGACAATGCTGCTGAAATATCTAGAGAGATCGATGGAGGTAAAGAAAAATTATCTGTAGAGTTGCCTATAGTAATAGGAGGGCAAAAAGGGTTAGTTCAAGAATCAGAACTAAGAATTCCAAACATGAGAGGAATTATGCAATCAAGAACAAAACCATTGCAAGTAATTGAATCCTCAAATAGTGATGTTTTAACAACATCAATTGACTTTGAGAAACCTGCTCAAAAGAAAGATTGCAAATTAATTTCTTCAGAAAATGTAGCAGATTTAGTGTCGCTCCTACAGAACGAAGCAAAAGTGATTTAATTAAAAAAAAATATATGTCAGTATTAGTATATGCAGAAAATTGGGAAGGAAATTTTAGAAAAAGTACCTTTGAAGCTGTTTCATACGCAAATGAAACAGCAAATTTGTTAGGAACAGATGTTGTTGCATTATCATTTGGAGATGTTAGTCATGATGAATTAGCAAAATTAGAAAATTATGGTGCGAAGAAAGTAATAACTACAACCGGAATTGAAAAAGGAGATGGTAAAGCTGCGACTGATTTTTTTGCTTCTATTTTCGCCAATTCAAAAATCATCATTTTCTCTAATACATATACTTCAAAAATGATTGCTCCCAGATTATCAGCCAGATTTAAGGCGGGCATTATATCTAATGTTATTGGTTTACCTTTTAGTACTTCTCCTATAAAAGTTCTGCGAAAAACATTCTCTAGTAAAGCTCTGGAAAAAACCGTAATTAACACAGAAAAAGCTATTATTATGCTAGCTCCCAATTCTTATGGAATAAAAAAATGTGAAATTCAAAAATGTGAAATTCAAAATATCGAGTTTAATAAAAACAGTAGTGTAACTATTAATGGACAAGAAGTCTCGGGTGGTAAAATTTCTTTAAGTGAAGCAGAGATTATTATTTCGGCAGGTCGAGGCCTTAAAGGCCCTGAAAATTGGCAAATGATTGAAGAATTAGCTAATACACTTGGGGCGGCAACAGCATGTTCTAAACCTGTATCTGATATTGGGTGGAGGCCTCACAGTGAACATGTAGGACAGACTGGAAAAACTGTAGCGCCTAACCTTTACATTGCAGTAGGAATTTCAGGAGCTATTCAACATTTAGCTGGCGTAAATTCATCAAAAGTAATTGTTGCTATTAACACTGACCCAGAAGCTCCATTTTTTAAGGCAGCAAACTACGGAATAGTAGGTGATGCATTTGAAGTAGTTCCCAAATTAATAGAAGAAATAAAAAAAACACGATAATTTGGAGTTTGTTCAACTAAATATAGCTGCGATTAAACAAAGTGAATCGCAAAACAATGCATATGTTTTGCTGTTAAATGAAGCAATTGGTAAAAGACAACTACCAATTGTTATTGGTTGGTGTGAAGCTAGATCAATTGCTATTGCTCTTGATGGGACAGAAATTCCTGACCGTCCATTAACTCATGATTTATTTAAAACAATGGGAGAAAAATTTAATATCACAATACAAAAAATTGTGATACACACATTAATTGAAGGAATCTTTCACTCTTCATTTCATTGCAAACATAATGATACTGGAAAAGAAGTTGCAATTGATGCTAGAACTTCTGATGCAATTGCAATTGCAATTAGATTTCGTTGTCCTATTTTCACTTATGAAGATATATTATTAAGAGCTGGTATTATTATCAACAATTCTAACAAAGATTTCAATGAAGATATTGAAGATCTTGATCTAACTAATGATAAAGATGCAAAACCTGAAGGAATAAATACTTTTAGCATAGCAAAGCTAAAAATAATGTTAAATAAAGCAATTGAGGAAGAAGATTACGAAAAAGCATCTGAGATAAGAGATGAATTAAAAAAAAGAAAAAGTAAATAAAATGAAAAAAATAAGCTTACTTATTGCTTTTTTAGTCATGACTTCTTTTTCATTCTCTGAAAATATTATTGGCAAATGGAATTTTAATTCTATTCTTTATGACTCATTGCAAATAGGTGAAAACATAAAAGAGATTTCTAAAGGGGATGCTTTACAAATTAATAATGATGGAAGTTTTAATTATACAATTAAAAAAGAAAATCTATTTGCAACAGGAACTTGGGAATTAAAAGATAATAACCTATCTCTACGTTATCGTCTTCCAAAAGATACAATAAGAAATTACAAGATTACTAAAAACGAAGCTTCATTAACTCTTAATGAAAATGGAGTTAATTTCTCTTTTAAGAAAGAAAAAATAAAGCCAATAATTATTTCAACAACAGGAATTTCTTTTGCATCTGTATCAAGAGGAATGTTAGGAATTATATGCTTATTGATTATAGCTTTTTTATTTAGTAGAAATAGAAAAGAAATTAATTGGATGTTAGTTGGAAAAGGTTTAGGAGTTCAAATCTTTTTTGCAATTTTAATATTGAAAGTTCCTTTTATATCAACAGGATTTGAGTTTATAGGTAAAATTTTTGCAAAAATAATATCATTTACTCAGGATGGAACTATGTTTCTTTTTAGTTCATTTGAAACTGGCATAATTGAATCTCCTTTAGCAAATTTTGCTATACTTATTTTACCAACTGTTATATTCTTCTCAGCTCTAACATCACTTTTTTATTACTGGGGAATTCTTCCTAAAATTGTTTACGGATTCGCTTGGGTAATGAAAAGAACCCTAAAAATATCTGGTCCTGAAAGTGTAGCTGCTGCTGGGAATATCTTTTTAGGACAAACAGAAGCTCCTCTATTAGTAAAGCCTTATCTAAATAAAATGACTATGTCAGAGATGCTATGTTTAATGACTGGGGGAATGGCTACAATTGCTGGGGGAGTTTTAGCTGCTTACATTGGATTTTTAGGTGGCTCTGATTCAGTACAACAAATAATTTTTGCAAAACATTTATTAGCCGCTTCTGTGATGTCTGCACCAGCTGCTATTGTAGCAGTAAAAATATTATTACCTGAAAAAGAAGTTTTTGAAGAAAAACTAGAAATATCAAAATCTGAAATGGGAACTAATGCATTAGAAGCGATTTCTCAAGGTACAACTGATGGGTTAAGACTTGCTGTTAATGTTGGGACTATGCTTCTAGTGTTTATTGCACTAATGTCTATGGCAAATTACGTCTTGTTTAAATTAGGAGATTGGAGTACTTTAAATAGCTGGATTGAAGCTAATACTCGTTATCAAGAGCTTTCCTTTAATATGATTCTAGGATATGTTGGAGCCCCTATTGCTTGGCTAATGGGCGTATGTAAAGAAGACATGTTTTTGGTAGGTCAATTACTTGGAGAAAAAACAGTTTTAAACGAATTTGTTGCCTATGTATCTCTTGGAGAAATGAAAAATGCGGGGGAGTTTGTTGAACAAAAATCAATAATTATAGCAACATACATTTTATGCGGTTTTGCTAATTTTGCATCTATTGGAATACAAATTGGAGGAATTGGGGCATTAGCACCAAAAAGAAGAACTGATTTATCTAAATTAGGTGTTTTAGCATTAATAGGAGGAACACTTGCCTCTTTATTTACAGCCGTAATTGTAGGGATGTTAATATAGTGATAATCATAAATATAAAATAAATGCAACAATATTTAGATTTAATGACACGTGTAATGCAAGAAGGCACGCTTAAGAAAGATAGAACTGGAACGGGAACCAAGAGTATTTTTGGGCATCAAATGCGTTTTGACTTATCAAAAGGATTTCCCTGCGTTACAACTAAGAAAATTCATTTAAAATCTATTATTCACGAGCTACTTTGGTTTTTAAAAGGCGATACTAATATTAAATATCTTCAAGAAAACGGAGTTCGTATATGGGATGAGTGGGCAGATGAAAATGGAGATCTAGGAAATATTTATGGCTATCAATGGAGATCATGGCCAGCTCCAGATGGAGCCCATATCGACCAAATTACTAAAGTAATTGAAGCTTTAAAAAACACTCCTGACAGTAGGAGAATTATTGTAAGCGCTTGGAATGTTGGTGAGATTGAACAAATGGCACTACCTCCCTGTCATGCTTTTTTTCAGTTTTATGTAGCAGATAAGAAACTTTCATGTCAACTCTACCAAAGAAGCGCAGACATTTTTTTAGGAGTCCCTTTTAATATTGCTTCATATGCATTACTTACAATGATGATAGCTCAAGTTTGTAATTTAAAACTTGGAGATTTCATACATACTTTAGGAGATGCTCATATTTACACCAATCATTTTGAACAAACTAAATTGCAACTTACTAGAAATTGTAAAAAATTACCAGATATGAAAATTAATCCTAATGTCAGCAATATATTTGATTTTACCATTGATGATTTCGAATTAATTAACTACGAATTTCACCCGCATATTAAAGGGAAAGTAGCAATATAAATGGCAAATATAATTGTATTAGGAGCAGGGTTAGTTGGCAGTGTAATAGCAAAGGATTTAGCTGAAAAACATATAGTTACTTCTGTAGATATTTCCAAAAAAAACTTAGACAAACTTAATAATATTAACACTATATGTTCAGATTTAACAAATACATCTACTTTAAAAAACATTATAAAAGATTACGACTTAGTAGTAGGAGCAGTACCTGGTTTTATGGGCTACAAAATGATGAAAGATGTAATCGAAGCAGGTAAAAACATAGTAGATATTTCTTTTTATCCTGAAGATCCTTTCGAATTAGACAGTTTAGCAAAAGAAAAAGAAGTTATTGCTATAATGGATTGCGGAGTTGCACCCGGGATGGGAAATATCATTTTCGCTCATCATAATTTAAATATGAAAATTACCGACTATGAATGTTTAGTTGGAGGACTTCCTGAAAAAAGAGAATGGCCTTATCAATATCAAGCAGTATTTTCTCCAATTGATGTTATTGAAGAGTATATCCGTCCAGCTCGATATATACAGAATTCTGCTTTAGTTGTTAAAGAAGCATTATCAGACACTGAGCTTGTTGAATTTGATGAAATAGGGACTTTAGAAAGTTGGAATTCAGATGGGTTAAGAACTCTAATTAAAACAATGCCTCATGTCCCAAACATGATTGAAAAGACTTTACGCTATCCAGGATGTGTAGAATATTTGAAAGTACTACGAACAACTGGATTATTTTCATACAAAAAAGTAGATATAAATGGGACTATGATACGGCCTATAGATATGACAGCTAAACTATTATTCCCAAAGTGGGAAATGAAAGTGGGTGATAGAGACTTTACAATAATGAGAATCATAATAAAAGGAACAAAAAATGGAAAGCAAGTAAAATATCAATATAATTTATTAGATAGATATAAAGATGATACTATCTCTATGGCTCGAACAACAGGCTATACTTGTACAGCCGTCGCAAACTTAGTGATCAATGGATCATATAAAAGAAAAGGTATTTCTCCTCCAGAATACTTAGGAGAACATTTCAAATTTATACGAAATTATTTAGCAAAAAGAGGCGTAAACTATAAATCAAAAAAAATCTAATGAAAGTTAATCTAATAGTTGCAGTATCTGAAAATGGTGTAATAGGTAAAGATAATAACTTGATATGGCATTTACCAAAAGACATGAATTTCTTTAAAGAAAAAACCTTAGGTCATCATGTTATAATGGGTCGGAAAAATTTTGAATCTATACCTCACAAGTTCTCTCCACTGCCAAATAGAACAAATATTATAATTACAAGAAAAAAAAATTACAAAGCTGATGGTTGCGTGATTGTCAATTCAATAGAAGATGCGTTAGATTTTTCAAGACAAAATGGCGAAAAAGAAACTTTTATAATTGGTGGTGGACAGATATATAAAATAGCTCTTGACAAAAATTTAATAGATATTATTTATCTAACCAAAATACATCACTCTTTTAACGGAGACACCTTTTTCCCTGAGCTAGGATTAGAATGGAAAGAAACCAACAGCATAAATTGCTATGCTGATGAAAAACATGCTTATGACTATAGTTTTTTAACTTTTAAAAAAAATAAGTAGTTTTACAAAAATCAAATCAATGAAAAAAATTGTCTTAGCTTTAAGTATTATGTTAGTCTTTGTTTATTCATGTAAACAAGAAGATGTAATAAGTCCAAATGACCTAATTAGCACACAAGCCTGTCAAGACCATTTAATTGCAGAAAAGGTCTTTAATGATCTAATGCTTATTATTCAAGAGGGTATGGAGGATAATGGAGAAAGTAAATCGTGGCCGAAATATAATCTAATGAATGTAGACACTTCAGATATTGACACACTAGAGATTAACTTTGGAAATGAAAATTGCTTTCATAATGGACAACAAAGAAGAGGACAAATATATGTTACATATTCAGGAAAATATCGAGATTCTTATTCTGTTATCATAAGCACTCTTAGCAATTATTATCTAGAAAACCGCTTGATACAAGGAGAAAAAATCATAACTAATCAAGGAACAAATAGTGATGGACATATGTGGTTTACAATAAAAGTTAATAATGCATCGATAGAAACTTCTAATGGGACAATTGATTGGCAATCAGAAGTAGAAAGAATTTGGGTAAGTGGGCAAAATACTTACTCTAATATATTAGATGATAAGTATAAAATCATAGGAAATTCAAGTGGGAATGGAGTAAATGGGAATCCTTTTACAATGCAAATTCTAGATACTCTAAGTATTGAAATGAATTGTTTCAATTCTTGTATTATTAAAAGTGGAACTGCTCAAATATCACCTGATAGTTATTCTAACAGAATCATCAATTATAACGATTCTTTATGTAATTGTAATGTAACTGTTGTTATCGATGGTATTACGTATCCAATAGTTATTGGAGATTAAGCAGCTTTTAACTTTGTAAATGAAAATTTTGAAATCTGATCCTTAACATAAGATTGTGTAACACACAACTCTTTCTTGCTATCATCAGAAGGAAATTCAAACATTGCGTCTAGCATTATTGCTTCACAAATAGATCTTAAACCTCTTGCCCCTAATTGCAATTCCATGGCTTTTTCAACAATAATATCAATTGCCTTTTTATCAAATGTTAAAGTAATGCCCTCAATATCAAATAGTTTTTGATATTGTTTGATAAGAGCATTCTTTGGCTCAGTAAGAATTTTCTTCAAAGCCATCTTATCTAGTGGGTTTAAGTATGAAACTACTGGCATCCTTCCAATAAGTTCTGGTATTAACCCAAAAGATTTTAAATCCTGAGGAGAAACATATTTCAATAAATCTTGATTATCAATTACACTCTCCTTCTCTGATCGAAATCCAATAGATCGACTATTCATTCTTTTAGAAATGTACTGTTCAATACCATCAAAAGCACCTCCACTTATAAATAAAATATCTTTAGTATCCACTTCAATCATTTTCTGGTCTGGATGCTTTCTTCCTCCTTGCGGAGGCACATTAACAATTGTCCCTTCTAATAATTTAAGCATTGCCTGTTGCACTCCTTCTCCACTAACATCACGTGTAATAGAAGGATTGTCGCTTTTACGAGCTACTTTGTCAATTTCATCAATAAAAACTATACCTTTTTTTGCTTTCTGAACATCATAATCAGCAGCCTGTAAAAGACGCGTCAAAATGCTTTCTACATCTTCACCTACATAGCCGGCCTCAGTCAGAACAGTCGCATCAGCTATACAAAATGGAACTTTTAACAATTTTGCAATAGTTCTAGCAATTAATGTTTTACCAGTACCTGTTCTTCCCACCATAATAATATTAGACTTCTCAATATCAACATCATCCTTTCCAATATCAGGCTGCAAAAGTCTCTTATAGTGATTATATACAGCTACAGAAATCACTTTCTTAACATCATTTTGTCCAATAATATAATCATCTAAATGATTCTTAATCGCTTTTGGTTTTAATAACTTAAAATCCTCCGAAAGTGTTTTTTTTGAAATAGCATCTTCTTTTACAATATCATGAGCCTGTTCAATGCACGCATCACAAATATGAGCAGCGTTACCTGCAATTAAAATATTAGTATCTTGCTTATTTCTTCCACAAAAGGAACACAAAATTTTCTCTAATTCTGACATTATTTTTTTCTTTCTAACACTTCGTCAATCATGCCATAATCTTTTGCTTCTATGGCAGTCATCCAATAATCTCTATCACTATCTTCCCATACTTTATCAAACTTTTGTCCTGAATGATTTGCAATAATTTCATACAATTCGTTCTTTAATTTTTTTATTTCATTTGCAGTAATCTCAATATCAGAAGCTTGCCCTTGCGCACCACCCAATGGTTGGTGAATCATTATACGTGAATGCTTAAGAGCAGTTCTTTTACCAGATGCGCCTGCGCAAAGCAAAACCGCTCCCATTGAAGCGGCCATTCCTGTACAAATAGTTGAAACATCAGGATTTATATACTGCATAGTATCATAAATACCCAGCCCTGCATAAACACCACCTCCAGGAGAATTCAAATAAATTAATATGTCTTTTTGAGCATCAACTGATTCTAAAAATAAAAGTTGTGCTTGAATGATATTTGCTACATAATCATTGATCGGAACTCCTAGGAAAATAATTCTATCCATCATTAATCTAGAAAAAACATCCATACTAGCGACATTCATCTGTCTTTCCTCTATTATAGTTGGAGATATATAGTTTCCATAAACTGAAGTAAATTCCTCTACATGTAGGCTATTTAAACCTTTATGTTTGGTTGCATATTTTACAAAATCTTTTCCGTAATCCATAATGATTTTTTTTTATTTTTCTGATGCTAATTTAATAAAATCATCATAAGAAATACTTTTTTCATTTAATTTAAAATTTTGTTTATAAACAGACATTGTTCTTTCATCAATAAGTTTATGATGTAATTTCTTTCTTTCATCTTTATTCTTTAAGATATTTTTAGCAATATCTGATAATTGCTTATCATCTCCTTCTGGCTGACCGTATTGTCTCATTTGTATTTTAATCAAATCTTTAGCATGAGATAAAACATCTTCTTGTGAAACATTAATCTTGTATTTTTCCAATACCTTATTCTCAATAAGTTGCCATTGTAAACTTTTAGCATACATGTCATACTCTTTTTCTAAAAGCTCCATAGTGATTGGTTGCTCAGAAGTTTGAATCAACCATTTTTTTAAAAACTCATTAGGAAGTTTTAAATTTAACTTATTTATTAAATAAGTTACTATATCATTCTTAAGCATCCTATCACTTTCTACCTCAAACTGCGCTTCAGCCTCTGTTTTTACTTTATCTTTAAATTCTTTTTCATTTTTAACAATACCAACTCCATACACCTTATCAAAAAGCTCCAAATTTAATTCTGCTGGTTCTAATCTATTGATGTTTTTTACTGTAAATAGAAATTCTTTTGATGTTAAATTATGAATATCTGCTTGTTTCACATTCAGCATTGCTGCTAAATCAGAATGATTAGTAAAGGTATTTACGACATTTATAGTAAGCATATCTCCCTTTTTTAATCCTATAAATTTTTTCTTAGTTTTTGGATCGGAAATGTAATGCATTGCAACAGTAGCATCATTTCTAATACCATTCTTCATAATTTTTGCGTTTTCATCTAGTTGTTCAATAGAACAATAAACTAAGTCTCCATCAATAGAAAGCTCAGGATTACTCATTTTTCCATATTTTTTAGCAATATCAATACAATAATTATTAACTATTTTTTTATCAGCTTTTATTTTATAATAACTTAATTTATCTTTAGAATTAATATTTAAATCAAATTCAGGTGCTAAACCTATTTCATACTTAAAATTAAAATCCTTGTTAGCTTCCCAATCAATTGATTTATTGTCAATTGGAATTGGTGATCCTAACACTTTTAACTTTTCTGAGTTAATGTATTTATATAATTCATTTTGAAGTAATTTATTTACTTCCTCTACAACAACTGATTTTCTATATTTCTTATTAATTATTTCCATTGGGATTTTACCTTTGCGAAATCCAGGTATTTGTGCCTCTTTTCGATATTTCTTTAGTGACTTATCTACTTTCTCTATATAATCTTCACCTTTTATATCGACAGTAAGCACTGCAATTAAATCATTTGTTTTACTTTGAGTAATCTTCATCTTTTTTATATTTATGAGGGGTGCGAAAATACACTTATTTATGTTATTATAAACTATGTAAAATAAAAAAACCTTCACAAAAGCGAAGGTTAATTCTGTGCGGGTGAAGGGAGTCGAACCCCCACGCCTTGCGGCACTAGATCCTAAGTCTAGCACGTCTACCAATTCCGCCACACCCGCAAAAAAGTAAGCAAAGATATTATTTTTTAACATTTATATACAAATCAGAGTTTAAAGATTCAATAGCAAAAAATTATTTAAATTTGTAACTTAAATACAAAAAAAATGAGTTTATCAATTAAAGGAAAATTAATTAGAAAGTTAAGTGTTGAAAGTGGCACTTCAAAAGCAGGAAAAGAATGGAAAAAACAAACTTTTTTAGTAGATACAGGAGCTCAATATAATCCTGAAATTTGTTTTCAATTGTTTGGTGAAGAAAAAATTGAAATGTTAAAGAATTATAATGAAGGAGATCAAGTAGAAGTTTCATTTAATTTATCTTCAAAAGAATTTAATGGACGATATTTTCATAACATTGATGCCTGGAGAATAGAAAATCTCTCTGACCCTTCAGAAGAAAATGAAATATTAGAAGCCCCGGAATTTAATGCCCCTAAAAGTGAAGAAGACGACTTACCCTTCTAAAAGTAATGTCAATAACTAAAAAGTTTGAAAAAATATTTAAAACACTCTTACCGGCTCCATTTACTATAGCCGTACTACTTACATTATTTACGTTCGTATCGGCACTTTGGATAACTGATCCAAAATCTAATCAGATTCATATTGTAGAATTACTATCATATTGGGAAAAAGGGATTTGGAATGCCCCTCTCTTAGTATTTGCTATGCAAATGATGTTAATGCTTGTTCTAGGACACACTCTAGCATTAAGTAATCCGATTAGCAAGATTATTTCAAAAGGGGTTAGATACTGTACAAATACAGCAAATTCAGCTGCTATTATCACATTTTTCACAATACTAGTATCTCTATTTAATTGGGGTTTAGGGCTAATTTTTGGCGCTATTTTTGCGAGAAAAGCTGGAGAATATGCAAGCAAAAAGAATATACAACTTAATTATCCGTTAATCGGAGCTGCAGGATACTCTGGTCTAATGGTTTGGCATGGTGGGATATCTGGTTCAGCTCCAATTAAAATTGCAGAAAAAGGACATTTCTTAGTTGATAAAATCGATGTTATTTCTCAATCAGAAACTATATTTTCAACTATGAATATTAGCATAAGTATTGTTTTATTGATAACTCTACCATTACTTATGTATTATTTAGGCAAAAAAAATCCAGGTGAAACTATTATTCTATCTTCAAAGAAGCATGAAGAGTCAAGTAAAACTACTGAAGTACATAAACTAGATCAAAGCGTACTTTTAGCATGGGGCTTTGGAGGTACGATTATTTTCTATGCATTTTATAAAGCAATAATAATGCCAGAATTTATCACTTTGAGTATAATAACTCCTAACTATATCAACTTAGTATTATTAGGTCTCGCTATAATAATGCACAAAAGTTTCTTTGCATTTTTAAAGGCGGTAGATAATGCAATCTCAGGAGCATCAGGGATATTAATCCAATTTCCACTATATTTTGGAATTATGGGTATTATGAATCACTCTGGGATGGTTAATATAATGTCTAACTTTTTTGTCAGTATAGCTAATGAAACAACATTTCCCATCTTTACTTTTATTAGCGCAGGAATTGTAAATGTGTTTGTTCCAAGTGGTGGTGGGCAATGGGCTGTTCAAGGACCAATTATTGTTGATGCTGCAACTCAGTTAGGAGTAAGCATTCCGAAAAGCGTTATGGCTCTAGCGTATGGCGACCAACTAACAAATATGTTACAACCTTTTTGGGCTTTACCATTATTAGGCATAACAGGCTTAAAAGCCAAAGAAATCCTGCCCTACACTTTAATATTGTTAGTTGTTGGATCTATAATATTTATTAGCGGACTTTTAATTTTTTAAATAATTGGAAATAAAAATATCAACAAAATATTTAAAAGCCTATCTTAAAAAGTAAGATAGGCTTTTTTTATATTTATTTCTTTAAAGAAGTCGGGTTAGCCATATCGGATGTTATAAAAGAATCAGGATTTACTTTTTTTATTAGTTCAAGCACCGAATTTAATTTTCTTCTTGGGATTACGCATAAGTAAATCTTAACAGGACCATCTTTCCCTTGACCATCAATTATAGTAACCCCATACCCTTTTTCTCTAAGAGTTTCAGCGACTGAAGGTGATTTAGCAGGAGAAAAAACTCTAATCACAATATTTCCTACGCCAAGTAATCTCTCAATATACGAACCTAGAATTGTCCCAGCTGCAAAGCCAGCTGCATATGATCCAATTAAAACAGGGTCATCAATATCTTTAACAACTTGTGAGATCGCTACAATCCATATTGCTGATTCAATTAAACCAATTAAAGCAGCATATAGTGACTTATTTTTTGCAACTAATAAAGATCTCATTGTTCCTAAGCTCTGATCAGCTAGTCTAAGACCAAAAATTATAAGTGCTGAAAATATAAGTTCCATTTTTTTATGTTTTAATTTTTCACATCAAAAGCATCACGCAAACCATTTCCTAAAAGCATAAAAGCCAAAACTAAACTCATAATAGCAAGGCCTGGAATAATAGCCAAATAAGACTTGTCCATAATTATATAAGCATAATGATCTTTGATCATCCCTCCCCAGCTTGCAATAGGAGGTTGCGCACCAATACCCAAAAAGGAAAGACCTGCTTCAATTAAAATAGCTGCTGCAAAATTAGCTGCTGAAATTACAATAAGTGGACCAATAACATTAGGTAAAATATGTTTAAATATTATTCGAAATGGTTTATACGCTAATGCTTTACCAGCCTCTACAAATTCCAATTCTCTAATTCCTAATACTTGCCCTCTAACAATACGTGCAACTTCAACCCACATAGTTAATCCTACAGCTACAAATACCTGCCAAAATCCCTTGCCTAACGCCAAGGTAATTGCAATGACCATGAGCAAAGTTGGAATGCTCCAAATTACATTCACAAACCACATAATAATGTCATCCACTCTTCCTCTAAAATATCCAGCAAAAAGCCCTAAGCTAATACCAATAAATAAAGATATAAATACAGCTATAAAGCCAACAGATAAAGAAATACGAATTCCATAAAATATCCTACTAAGCAAATCTCTTCCATACTTATCTGTTCCAAACCAAAAAGTCCGATTTGACACTTTGTATTTACCAATATGTATTTGTTCTATTTTAGAATTATATTGCAAATATTTAACCCCATTCTTTAGTTCTTTAAAACTGTCAATAGGTACTCTTATAAAGTTCAACTTCTTCCCAATAAAAACAGATTGTAAAAAGGGAGTTTTATTATGTTCATCTTTTGGAAACTCTAAAAATAATATCTGTGTAAAAGGAGGTTTAGCAGCTAGCTCTATATGCATCTCATTAGCATTTGGAGAACTATCAGGACTAATAACTACTGCAAAAACCCCAATCAGAATAGTTAATACAATATAGCACAAAGCGAAAAAAGAAATTTTATCTTGACGTAATTTCTTCCAAGCTAATTTATTTAAGGACTCTGATTTCATTTATTTTTTATGCATTCTACCTTTCCATTCAAACTTTTTAGTAAAAGACAAAACAACAATCAAAATTATATAAAATGAATAAAACAACTCAAAAGGGAAAATCCATTTTACTAAATCTTCTCGACTTAAAAATTTTAATGTTGGATAAAGCAAGAATAAATCTGTGATAAACTTTATCACATAGAAAAGTAAAAAGAATTGAAAAAAAGAAAAATCAAAAAAGAGTATTGCAAATAAAAAAACAAAAGATAAATTAGCAATAAATACCAAATATGAAGAATAAATACTATCCATATCCTTATATACGCTAGCCTTGGCTACCCATCTTTTCCTCTGATTAACAAATTGTCTAATGTTTTTTGTACTTTCAGTCATTACTATCGCATTTTTATCCTTTGCAAAAAAAATTGAATTAGAGTATTTAGCTTTTATATCATGTAATAAAAAAACATCATCACCACTTACTATATTTTCGCTCTTAAAATTATTTACTTGCAAAAAAACATCTTTTCGGTAAGCCATATTTGCACCATTACAAAAAATTGGAGTTTGAATACCAATTGCACCTGCTCCGCTTCCAATTAAGGATGTGAATTCCAATGCTTGCAAAGCTTGAAACACCCCCTTTTTTTTATTAAAGGTCACAGGTCCGGAAACTAATTTAACATTGTCATTTATGAAATAAGACACCATTGCTTGAACCCAATTAGGAGAAAAACTACAATCTGCATCCGAAGCTAAAATTATATCTCCTTCTGCAATAGATACTGCCATCCTAATTGCATTCTTCTTTCCAAATTTATTTTTTGGCATATTTAAAACCTTTAAATTTTGTAAGCTATATTTCTCCAAAAGAGAAAGCGTATTGTCAGTCGAATGATCATTCACTATAATAAATTCTATCTTATCGTTAGGATAAATTTGTGATTGTAAATTATTAAGTAAGCGCTCAATATGATTTTCTTCATTTCTAATCGAAATAAGAACACTAACTTTTAAAAAAATAGAACTTTTTGAAACCTCTTTTATTTTATCCCAACCAAAAGCATAGCGAATAATTAACAATATATAAAGTGCTAAAATCAAAAAAATGATTATCAACACAAAAAACATTATTTTCTAAAAAATTTAAGCGTGAAAATAAAAAATGTACCTATTAAAGCTGGAAGTAATAAATTAATTATCCACATTATAAAAGTGGCTGATAAGATTCCAACTGCGTTACTTGAAACTAAACCAAACAAAAAAAGAGCTACAGATCCTCTAACTCCAATTTCAGTAATTGCAATAGTAGGAATAATCGAAATTATAAATAGCATAACAGTTGTTAAAATAATAGAATCTATATATGAAATATTCACACCAAATACATGTAATAATATAAAAAACTGAGTTGTAAAGACTATATATCTAGCAACTGAATAAAGTAAAGCTTCTAAAAGTTCAGAAGAATCATAAAATGTAAAAACTTGATTGTACTTATGAAACTTTCCAAGAATTTTCAATTTTGACAATAAAACTGTAAAAACTGACGCATTCAAAAATAAAGTTACTAAGATTACATTTAATAATATTATAACAAATAACATTATTGGATAAGCAAAAATAAATTCAGACAATAATGAGTCCAACTCTTGCATTAAATTAGGAAGTAATAAAAAACCTGTTAAGCCAAATACAATTGTAGTAAGTAATTGAGACATCGAACCAATTACAGTAATTAAAACTCCTTGTATTCTATCTGCTTTTTCTAAACAAAATACTCGGCCAGCATATTCTCCTATTCTATTTGGTGTGAATGTAGATACGGTAATTCCAGAAAAAACAGCTGCAAATGATCGAAAAATAGAGATACTTTCAATCTTTGAAATTAAAAATCTCCACTTTAACGATTCTAAAAACCAATTCAAAAACATCATAAGAATCACTACAAAAATTAAAAGATAGTTATCTTGTAATTGTATTAAGATATGATCAATCTCAAACTGCTCAACACTGCTCTTGGAGCTGAGTTGTTTATACAAAAAGAAAAAGGCAAAAAAGACAATTACAATCTTTAGTATTAAGCTAATAGTTTTTTTGCGTCGCATTGCTTAGTTTTGTTAATACAAAGATAACAATTGAAAACAGATAAAATTATATTAGGTATAGACCCTGGAACGACTATAATGGGTTATGGTATTATTCATATTAAAGACAATAAAATGGAATTAATACAAATGGGAGTGTTACATCTATCCAAATTAAAATCTCATGAAATAAAACTAAAAAAAATCTTTGAAAGGACATTACAATTAGTAGATGAATACCTTCCTGATGATGTAGCTATAGAAGCTCCTTTTTTTGGTAAAAATGTACAATCAATGCTAAAATTAGGTAGAGCCCAAGGTGTCGCAATGTCAGCAGCATTATACCGAGATATACCAATCTTTGAATATGCACCAAAAAAAATAAAAATGGCAATCACAGGAAGAGGAACTGCAAGTAAAGAGCAAGTGGCCGCAATGCTAAAATCAATACTGAATATCAAAGAAATGCCTAAACATTTAGATGCAAGTGATGGTTTGGCAGCAGCAGTTTGTCATTATTTTCAAAGAAGTAAAAATAATAAAGAAAAAAACTATTCAGGATGGAAGGATTTTCTAAAAGTGAATCCAAAGAAACTTAAATAGCAGCTCTAATTTCTTGAGCTATTTTTTTCATCTTATCCTTACTAAATTTTAATTTAGGCTTTGAGAAGTTAATATCTGACATATTATTTAAAGGGACTAAATGTATATGTGCGTGAGGCACCTCCAAACCAATAACAGCAATACCAATGCGCTTACAAACAATAACTTTATCCATCGCTTTAGCTACATGCTGAGCAAAATGAAATAGCGCTAAATATTCATCAGAAGAAATATCAAAAATATAATCGATTTCCTTTTTTGGAATTACAAGAACATGACCATATGCCAAAGGAAAAACATCTAAAAATGCCAAATGACTTTCATCTTCAGCTACTTTATACGCTGGCAGATCTCCATTTACTATTTTAGAAAAGATACTTGGCATTAAAAAGGCTGTATATCAATAATCTCAAAATTTACAATACCATTTGGAGCTTGAATATTTGCAATTTCACCAATTGCTTTGCCTAAAAGCCCTTTCCCAATTGGAGAAGAAACAGATATTTTTTTTGCAGATAAGTCAGCTTCAGATTCTGAAACAATAGCATAAGTCATCTCCATATCATTAGCAGTATTCTTAATAGTAACTTTTGTAAGCAAATGAACTGTTGATGTATCCTGTTCTTTTTTTGCCAGAACACGAGCATTGGCAAGGTCGTTTTCTAATTTTACAATTCTAGCTTCTAACAATCCCTGCGCCTCTTTTGCTGCATCATACTCAGCATTCTCTGATAAATCTCCTTTATCTCTTGCTTCAGCTATTTGGTTTATTATATTTAATCGATCAACTGATTTTAACTGCTGTAACTCAGCTTTTAAATCATCGTATCCCTGTTGTGATAAATATATAATTGCCATAATTTTTTAGCCTTCAAAAAAGTAATTCGTTATTTCTATTTTTATAGATTGATCCTTGCTCCTATACTATGTGATCCTTGAAAAGGATCAGTATGTCTATAAGAATAATCAAAACCAAAAGTAGTACCATTATCACCCATAGGCAGTTCAACAGTAAAACCTGCGGATGGTCCTCTTAAGGCGGTTGTACTCAAATTGTCGTCACCAATTTGTTTTTCGTGAGTGTAACCCATACGAACCATAAACATCTCTCTATACGAGTATTCTCCACCAAATCTATACTGATCTTTCTGAAATGAGTTAGACGTAAATGTACCTGCACCAGTAATTCTATGCCTTAGTATATTGACGTCATATGACATCCCAATATTTAATAATGCTGGTAATTCCAATTCAGATGATCTTTGTTCAACCGTCATCTTATAATCATCATCGTCTCCTACAATACCTCTAAAAGAAAGACCATCACCTGTAAATGACATTCTTGGACCAACATTCTTTAATGAGATTCCAAACTTCATGTTATCTTTAGATCCCGTCACATATTGTATTCCCGCATCTAATGCAATACCACTAGCACTAACATTAGATATTTGTTCTGATATTACTTTTACAGTAGCTCCTCCATAAATACTATTAGAAAATATCTTTGCATATGCTATAGACATATTCAAAAACTTAGGAGCATAAGTTCCTAAGGTCCCTTCATCTTCATTAACAGTAGTAATATTAATATCACCAAAATCCATACTCATTACTGAAAAACCAAGAACTCCAGACTCTCCCACTTTTTGAGAAAAGCCAAATGAACTAATACTACTTACAGCATCATTTGTACTAAACATCTTTCCTCCATATTGCAACCATGATGTTTGGGAAAAAACCAACTCCGTTTTTTGAGTAAAAGCAATACCAGCAACATTCGAATAAATACCTTCCAATCCTCTAACACTAGCAACATTTGCTCCACCCCATCCTGAACTTCTAGCCCAAGGATTTATCAATAATTCAGATGCACCTGCTTGACCTGCTCTTTGAGGATTACCACCAAAAATTGGAGCAACCAAAATTGTTGAAAGCAATAGAAGTATTGTGGTCTTAAACCAGTTATTATTATGTCTCATATTCTATACTATTTATTGTCTATATTTATTTTATATTAAAAAGTATCCAAATCAATTGGACGTAATGCCCCAAACCACTTAATCACTTTGTCTTTCTCGACATACTTATTAGAAGAATCATCCCATAAACTTGCTCTGACATGAATTATATACAGTCCGGATGCAATTGGAATTCCAAAATCATTCTTTAAGTCCCAATCAATAGAAGTCATACTATCGTCTTTTCTAATAGTACGAACTAAAGTGCCACTAACTGTAAATATCTTTACTGAAGCGATTTGCGGCAGATTAGTAATTTTTACTCTATTATCTAATTGATTAATTTCATAAGAAGAATAACCATAATAAGGATTAGGGACAACCTTAATTGTTTCCATTGCATCTAAGGCAACATTAATGTTTCCTTTTTCAGCAATGATATTGTCTGTACTGAAACTATATGTTGGATTAAAGCTATTCAAAGAATTTGCTTCAATAACTCTTGCACTTGTTGAACCTGTAAAATTAGGCGTAGATGTAGCAACAAATGTCTCTCCAGGTTGATATACAATACCGTTATAAGTTACTGTTTTTCCTCCCCAAGTAGTAGCAGCATTTTGATAAGCAACTACATAAGTGTTTCCTTGTGTTAAATTAATATTCTTATCCTTAATAATTACCTCATTATCTGTTATAACTAAATCATTATTATAATCTATATATGGAACAACGGTTTCATATTGTTTGTATGATTTATCTACTCTCAATTTAACAGTGGCTGTATTTGAAAGATTTAATTCTCTTCCTGGCGCCAACAAAGGAGCTCCAACCCAGGTAACATTTTTAAAGACATAAAATTTACCAGTTCCATTATTATCATTTAATAGCCTTGAATAAATCCAAGCAGATTCATCGTAATTTGGTGAGTCATCACAATTAGAAATATTATTAATATAATCTTCAGTTCCTTTTACCCATGATTCTCCCTTTACTATATAAATAAAATGCTTACCACCTAATAAATAATTACCACCTGAAAACTGTTGTCCAACAGGAGCATTCGCATCAAATTGAGGAAATTCATCTGTTGTAAGCTTTCCAGTTGGATTCCACAACATATCATTACCGTTTTCAGATGTTTGCCATGAATCTTCCGAGAAGATAATATTTAACCTTTCACCTGTTTCTATATCAATAGCATATCCAGGAAACCACCCCATCCCTTTTATTAAATCACCATTTTGATCTAATGCGCCATCTGGCAATCCATCTTTACCAACTGAAAGAGATTGTCTTAACCCCATCTTTATCTGACCTCCTTCCGCAAGTGACGTATCATCTTGAGCTTCCACTACACAAACTCTACTCCACTTTGATGTGTCATCGGTAATTACAATATCAATAGAATTTAAATTTTCTAATTTAGCTAAATTAGTAATTGAATTAGTTATACCAGGGCCATCATTAAACCAAGAAGCACATCGATAGGGAGCCCATGTACCACCAGACCACTCAAAATTACCAAAAGCAACATTAGTTTGTACAACTGCTCCTTCAAAAATACCATTAGGATCATCATTTAGTGTGTAATCTATTTGATGGTCCCCTACTGGATCTCCAGAAGATGTCTCTACATTTGACCCAGCTCTAATCCAATTAAAGCCCCATAAGCTAAAAAACTCACTTTCATCATCTCTATCTGCAACACCACTTAGCCATCTATCATTAATATTATCAAACTCAATAGTTCCAGAAATAAAACCATTATTATCGATATTTTCTGGATCAGTACCAGGATTTGCAGATTGAGAGACCTTTATATTTAATCCTAAACTAGAAATATACTGCTCATTTCCAACTAAAATATCCTCATCAGCAAATGCAACAATAGAACCTAATTCATCATTTAATAATTCCCATCTCCCGTAAGAAATAATAGCCCCACTACTAGTTAAAGTTGGATTCATAAGTTTAAATGTAAAATCTCCTTGAGGAATACTTACAGGATCAACCACCGTAATTTCAATAGGCCCTTTCCCTTGTTTATAGGTAGGATATAAACTTCTGTGATCAGATGAGTTTAAAATTTCATTAACAGTCTCATTTGTTAACTCAAGTGCTATTCCTCCATTTCCTTGACCTTCTTGTCTTTTAAGTTCTACACCATCACCATATGAAGCATTTAAAGTCATTCCACCATTTTCTGGTTCAGTAAAATGTGGAATTGCAGAATAGACTTTTATATTTCTTCTTCCAGAAATATAAGGTTGATTTCTTCCGTCATAAGCTGTATCATTTACAGCATAAGGAGATGCATTTTCTTCTGCTCTATTATAACCATAAGCTAATGACATAAAATAATAAGTTTTATGATTAACTAACCTTGTATTTCCTAAGGCAAACTTATCATCAGTTATTTGAAAAGAGAACTCAACTCCTTCATCTACAGAACCAATAACACCCTCACTTAATTGTGATTGAACTTCCTCAACTGGAGTATACACTCCTAAAATTGGATCCAAATATTGATTTACTATACCTGTTACATCATCTTTAATATCACTTCTGAAAATTAATCTTGCTCTATCAGGATCATCTAAATCAGTAACAGAAACTGTAGCATCTTTTAATTGATATACTAAATAACCTTGAAAGGTGTATGCACTATCAATGGTTAAAAGGTTGGCTGGTTTTGTTATATATGGATCTTTCTCAATATAAGACTCATCAATATTATTTGAGGTCCCTCCATTAGATAAGGTAAAAATTAATTCTTTATCTAGTTCTCTAATATATAAATCTGGAGCATCAGGACCATTTAAGATATTAAAATTATTATCAAATAGTGCTTGCGCCTCTCTATCATAAATCTTTAACAATTGTATCGAGGCTGTTTGACCACCCGATTTTGCTCTAGCCCAAACAACGCCTGTAGTAATTGTATTTACAGCTCCTGGCTCTAGTGTAAATGGTCCCGCAGACTGTAAGAACCTTCTGTCTGCAGGAACATTACCTGCTGTTACCTCTGTCCATTCCTGCCCTGGGAAATCAGCGTCTGAAGTGCCTGGAAACATAAAATTGCATAAATTTGTCGTAGAACCTGTCCCTGATCCATGTCCATCTCCACCATATGTCATTGGAACGTTATCCTTCCATATTCCTCTTAAATAGTTATAGATATCTGTACCGTTTTCAGGATTTCCAGTTACCGTAAAATCATTATTATAATATACAAACTTAGACATAATAATCTGTTCATTTGGTTCATCAATAACACCATCTCTATCATTGTCAATTCCATCACCAGCATCTGCGATTGGCCCTTGAAAGAAATCTACACCAATAGCTGGGGGGTTAAATCCATATCCGGCAGCACCTTCATCTTCAGCATCACCATTATAACAAAATCCTAAACCTAAACTTACATCACAACCAACATAATCATCTAAATAATAGCCTAAATCAGGATCAACCCACTGACCAAAATAAGTGTCATTTAATGGTAGCGTAGATCTATTAATTATTTTATAATTATAAAAAGTCATGTCATTTACTTCATTGTCAGCAGCAAAACCAAATGCTTGCGCATGAATCTCAAGTCCTAATGGCTCAGCCTCTGTTTCAGTATGAATATTTCCTTTGTCATTAAAAATCCAAAATAAAGTCTGATCTCCAAAAAGTTTTGCATCAGTGTTTGACCCTGTTATATTATAATCAGGATAATCTCCATCTGAAGGTTCATATTCTCCATTTCCATTAGCATCAAAAAATGGAGCTAAATAATAATCTTGACCTGGTGAAGGTATATTATTTATTCCATGAGCAGGCCATGATAGTATCGATTGAGGGACAACATAGGTTGGATCTACATTAAATCTAGCAACATACTCCTCAACATCAGAACGTTCTAGTTTGAAGTGTTGATCCCAATTACTACATTCATCTGCAGAAATTGTCGCATTAGTAATATTTAAAGGTCCTGGCCAAAAATCATTCCCTCCTTGACGATAAGTCATAGCAGCAACTTTTAATTGCCCCCCATCATCTACACCACCAATCCAAAGTGCTCCAGCAAACATTGAATGCTTATTCCCATCCTTAGGGATTTCATATCGAGCATCTGATAAATTCCACCACATATCTCCTCCTCCCATAATAATTGTTCGGACATTATTTACATCAAGATCAGTTTGTGAAGTAGAAGGACTGCAGCCTGCAGCTACTCGAGAATTAACTACAGATGACGTCGTTGTATTAAGATTATCTACATTCTCCTTAGCTATCAAAGCAATTGAAAAGAAAGCTAATGATAATGTTATTATATTTTTGGTGTGATTATTCATAAAAAAACTTTTTTCTTTTATCTATATCTTTTATTTTAAAATTGAATGTTAATACCTGCTCTAAACATCCTTGGCAAACTATAATTATTAGGATTATTAACAGCTAATGAGTAAAGATATCTGAATGACTCAGCATCATTTTTTGCATCAATAGCATTTTGAGAAGCTGCTGCTGTTAAATATCCATCATCTTCTGGATTACCAGTTGCTCTATATACCGAAATAATATTTCTAGCATCTAAAAGATTTTGTACTTGTAAGTAAACATTTAAATATGACTTTTTTTTGTCATTCCATTTAATTTCAAACTCCTTATTTACTTTCATACTAATTCGAAACTGCCAAGGCAAACGAGATCCATTCAAACTCCCCTCTAAAGTAGAACGGTCATTGATACCATCTGCTGCCTCTTGAGTAATATTTGATTGTTTAGAAAATGGAGTCCCAGAACCAGCTGATAGAGTCACATTTGCTCCTGCATTTTCAAATACTTTTGACCCAAACCACACTGGTCCATTATAATCTTTACCATTACCATAATGATAATCAACCGCTGCAGAAATTGCATGTCTCTGATCATATGATAATGGTATTGTTGTTCTTAAATTAGGTTGACCAGTATTAACAAGGCTCGCTCCTGAAGTAGCAGAAGAACCAGTTCCATCAGCAAATTGCAAAGTATAATTTGCAGTCATTTGCACATTATTAGTTCGTCTTAAGTCATAATTGATAGAAAGACCCTTTACCGTTCCAAAATCTATATTGCCATAAGTATAATATTGTGCAGGATATGCTTGTAATACATTTGTAACCTGAATCATATCTCTTAACTCCTTATAAAATGCTGAAATTTTTAAAGCAGATTTTAGTGACAATGTCTTAGCAAATCCTAACTCATAATCAACAGTTTTCTCAGGTTTTAAATTTGGGTTATTTAAAGTTGCTCCAACTCTATCTGCCATAAACAAATAGTCCAACGGTTCAATTCTATTACCACCTGGTGGTCTCTGTGTTAATACATCATAGTGTGCAAAAAATTGTGCTTCATCAGAAATAGGAAATGAAAAAGCTATTCTTGGCATAAAGACAATCTCTGGTTCATAGTCCTCAAAAGCATTCATAGAAACTATTCCTTCATCTAATGCGTCTCTTCCATCTTTATCTAAATAGGGAGCTATTTTTCCTCCAGCTTCTTCCGCGAGTAAATTGGGATCAGAAATTTCAAGTCCATCAGCATTATACCATGTATCATCAAAATTATTTCGGTATCCAACAATTGCACTTGGATCATTAATATCATCAACATATACTACGTAATCTGCGCCTATAGTTGAAGGAATATCAGTTTGATTTATTAAAGGTGTATTTGCACTTACAGTATGTGTAGAATACAATAAATGTTGATCTTTTAATACTTTTTGATTAGCATCATAACGATCTACCCTAAGACCAACATTAAAAATTAAATCTTCAATAGCAAACTTGTCTTGAATGTAACCTGCCGTATAAATGGGATTAAAAGGGGCAATTGATCTATTACTCTCTGGTTTAAAGAAATCACTAAGAGAAGGGATTGTCGATGGTTTATTACCATAGATGTCATATCCATAATAGTAAACTAATGAAGAACCATTATTTAGTAATTCATCAGGACTAAAAAAGTTTAGAGAATAAGTAGAAGGATCATAAGAATCAATATCAATATAAGTTTTGTCCGTAATTAAATTACCTTGATTATCAACAGCTTTAATAGCTATAAGATGATTTCTTAAATTTCTATCAAAATTTGATTGTTCTGAATCAATAACTAATCTTTCATATTTAACAGTATCTTGATATATTCCAGTTAATAAATCAATCACTGGTTGAGGATTAGACAAATCACGCTCTAATATATGTTTATTTGCCTGCTGACGCATCAAACCCCACAATCCCATTGGGCCTATTCCCCAATAATAATCTTTTCTTTGTTCAAATTCAAAACCAAACGAAAACTCATGTGAGTTAATATCAGCAGAACCCGAAACTTTAAAACTTGTTTGAGTATTTTCTTGCTTTGCAGAACCATTATACATAGTCCCATGATTACCATATAATGAGTAAACACTCGCTGGCAAATCTCCATTCATTAACCCTTGCCCTTTAAGATCAGCTGCTGTTCTAATAACACCATCATTAGAAGCATCTACATTAAAAAAATTTGCCATTGTTGCTCCTTGAAAAGAGTTCATTCCATACTTAGAAAACATATCATAATAAGCAGAAGTATAATTCACTAAACTTGGATTAATATCACTAGCATTAAAAGTATATAAAGTATCAGCCCAACCATTAAGAATTCGACCATTGTATATAGTACCTGTTAATGAATCAACAGCGCTTCCATTTTGATAAATAGGGGCTTTATAAGTATTAAACTTTCCTACATAACCATAATGAAAAAGATTGTCTCCATGGTTAGGATCATCATAAGTATATTTATTATTTGTATAATCTCCTTGAATGGTAAAAAATGCATTTTTAATTGTTGATGCGCTTTCATCGGAATTTGTTTCTTCAGTACCAAATTTTTGAGTTAATTTACCAAACAAGCGATATGTTGTTTGCGATGTGTTTCTATTGTTATCCCATGAAAACATAGAACGCCATCCTGAAAAATCATAATTCTTATTTGCATAGAAAGAGCCACCTACAGACAAAAATGTATTACTAGTAGGTTTAAAATCAAGTTTACCAGAAACATTTATTCTCTTCAAATTAGAGTTTTGTTTTGCCTCTACTAACTCAAAATCGGACGGCTTTAAAAACTCTGAAGAACTTAAAAAACCAGCTGTAGAATTTGGAGCTACTACAAAAGGGTTTCTTCTTAATCCTTCTAATACATCATCTTTTACTTTCCACCTTCCTATTGCAGAAGGATCATTATCATCAACACTGAGTAACTCTCCAGCTAAAAAATAACCAATTATTGAACTACCTTTAGTCCCATCAGATTTTCTTTCTTTTAATATCGGTCCAGAAAGAGCAAAGCCTAAAATATTATAATTATAATCATCAAATAAAGAAGAGGTTTCAAACTCTAAACCTGAAGAAAATTTACTAGAAGGGCCTTTTGTGGTTACAGAAATAATTCCACCTGTTGCATCTCCATACTTAGCAGGCACACCTCCAGTTATCACAGTAATCTGTTCGATCCCTGAAGTAGGAACCCCCATGGACCCTCTTACTTTTATTCCATCTATGTAGTATTCTGTAGCATCACCTCTAGAGCCTCTGATATTTACACCATCTCCCTCATCTCTTTGATAAATTCCAGCCGTAGTTGCTGCAACCGAGGTTACACTTCGTGTAGGTAAAGCCACAATTTCTTCTGCTGTTTTTGTTTCTCCAGAAAGATTATCTTTATCTAATAATGGTTTTTTGTATTCTATAATCTTAACCTCTCCAATAGCAACTCCTTCTTGCAACTTTACATTCTGATCAGTTATCTTATTGGCAGAAATAATAACACCTGTTATTTCAACCGCACCATATCCAACAAAAGTTGCTTTAACAGTATAACTTCCTGGTTCCAAAGGCTTTATAGTATAGTTTCCATCAAAATCAGTAGTAGTTCCGCCAATTTGATTCCCGTTTCTTTCAGCAACAATATTTGCAAAAGGAATAGGCTCTCCACTCATTGCATCAGTAATTACTCCTTTTAAAGTTCCGGTTTGGGAAAATGCCAAAGTTGTAAAAAATATAAATGCTATTGTTAAATAAATTTTTCTCAACATAATACTTTACTGTTTTGTTAAATAGTTTATAAGGTTGTAAAGATATAAATCTTTTCATATTATGAAAGATAAAATTATCAATAATTTTATTAAAATTGCATATATGAAAAAGCTTACTTATGTATTAATAATTAGCATTTTAATTGTTAGTTGTGATGACAAAAATTGCTACATACAAAATGTTTATGTAAATGAATTTATCGACTTAAGTCTACCTGAAAATATCGAAATTAAAACTCCAGGAAACACAATATTTGTAGAAGGAGGAGTAAGAGGAATAATGATATATCACGGAGTTGGGAACAATTACATTGCGTACGAAAGAAATTGTAGCTATGAGCCATGCTTACCATGTTCATCTATTGACTCTGTTAACTCAGGAATTGCTTATTGTGCCTGTTGCACATCTGCATTTAACGTAGCTAGCAATGGAGAACCATTAAATACTCCAGCTTTGTTACCATTAAAAATATATCAATCAAATCTAAATATTAACAATGATATATTGCATATCTCCAACTAATAGCTAAAACAATTTTATAAATTTCAAATTTAGTACCTATAGTATTCTGGCTTGAAAGGCCCTTCAACTTTTACACCAATATAATCTGCCTGATCAGGTCGTAAGGTCTCCAATTCAACACCAATTTTTTTCAAATGTAGTCGAGCAACTTTCTCATCTAAATGCTTTGGCAACATATAAACTTTATTCTTGTAAGCATTTGAATTTTGCCAAAGTTCTATTTGTGCCAACACTTGATTTGTAAAAGAATTAGACATCACAAATGAGGGGTGTCCTGTTGCACAACCTAAATTTACCAATCTACCTTCTGCTAACAAAATAATATCATTTCCATTAACACTATACATATCAACCTGAGGTTTTATTGTATTTTTAGTATGCCCCCAGTTGTCATTTAACCAAGCTACATCTATTTCATTATCAAAATGACCAATATTACATACTATAGTCTTATCTCTCATAGTCTCAAAATGACGTGCTTGAATAATATCTTTATTTCCTGTTGTCGTTACAATAATGTCTGCATTTTGACATACCTCATCCATTCTTTTAACTGCGAAACCATCCATAGCTGCTTGCAATGCACAAATAGGATCAATCTCAGTAACAATAACTCTAGCTCCAGCTCCTCTAAGTGAGGCAGCTGATCCTTTTCCAACATCACCATAGCCAGCCACAACAGCAACTTTTCCAGCCATCATAACATCTGTAGCTCTTCTAATAGCATCAACTAATGATTCTTTACAGCCGTATTTATTATCAAATTTAGATTTAGTCACTGAATCATTAATATTGATAGCAGGCAGTGTAAGTGTTCCGTTTTCAACTCTTTCATACAGCCTATGTACACCTGTTGTAGTTTCTTCTGAAAGACCTTTTATTCCATCAACCATTTCTGGATATCTATCCAAGACCATATTGGTTAAATCACCACCATCATCTAAGATCATGTTTAATGACTTACCTCCTTCAAAAGCAGTCAGCGTTTGTAAAATACACCAATCAAATTCTTCTTCATTCATTCCCTTCCATGCAAAAACTGGAACTCCTGTTACTGCAATTGCAGCAGCAGCCTGGTCCTGAGTAGAAAAAATATTACAAGAAGACCATGACACCTCAGCTCCTAAATAAACCAAAGTTTCTATTAACACAGCAGTTTGAATTGTCATATGCAAACATCCAGCAATTCTTGCTCCTGCTAATGGCTTGCTCGATCCATATTCTTCACGAATAGACATTAATCCTGGCATTTCTGCTTCTGCCAAAGCTATTTCTTTTCTTCCCCATTCTGCCAATGAGATATCTTTTACTTTATAATTCATTTTATATACATTTTAAAAGAGCGCAAATATACGTATAATTATTACTTTAGCATCTAATTTTAATCTTTATGAAGATACTCCAAAAAATTAAAAATCAAGATTACCAAATTGCTGTTATGAAGATTTACGAATCTTTAAATCAGCTTATTAAATTATCAGACATCCAAAACATATCAAAATTCAAAACCGAAAGAAGAAAAAAAGAAATTTTATCAACTAGACTATTATTAAATAAAATTCTCCCCAACACCACAATCTTATACAATAAATATGGCGCCCCATGTATAGAAAATGACAATTTTATATCAATCTCACACTCAATTAAATTTGTTGCAATTATTATAAGTAAATTTAGAGTTGGGATAGACATTGAAAAAATCACAAAAAAACCACTTAGATTATCCTCAAAATTTATTGCAAATAGTGAGCATTTTCCACTATCAGAAGAAAAAGCAACATTAATATGGTGCTGTAAAGAAGCTATCTACAAATGGCACCAAAAAAGAAAAATTAATTTTATTACTGATATCAAGATATTATCATTCTCTATAAAAAAAGAAGGAAAATTAATCGCAAAATTTAAAAACCAAAAATTGACTTTACATTATAAAAAAATAGATGATCATTTTTTAGTGTATGTTTGCAATAAAAATTAAATATGAATCTTTATAAAACTATTTTAAAAAATAAAGAATCAAATAAAAAATCTTTTGCTCTTCTAATTGACCCCGACAAACAAGAAGAGACCCAACTAATATCTGTTATCAAAAAAGCTGAAAATGCAAATGTAGATTATTTTTTTGTAGGAGGGAGTTTACTTACAAATGATAGTTTAGACTCGTGTTTAAGCACAATTAAAAAACACTCATCTATACCTACAGTTCTTTTCCCTGGAAATGCAATGCAAGTTAATAATAAAGCAGATGGGATTCTTTTTTTATCTTTGATCTCTGGAAGAAATGCTGAAATGCTTATAGGCAATCAAGTTATCACGGCCCCTCTTTTAAAACAGTCTTCTTTGGAAATTTTACCTACAGGCTACATGCTAATTGACAGTGGAAAACCGACAACTGTTTCATATATGAGTAATACAACCCCAATACCACGCGACAAAATAACTGTAGCAACATGTACCGCAATGGCAGGCGAAATGTTGGGACTCAAAATAATGTTTATGGATGGTGGAAGTGGTGCTAAAAATCCAATCTCAGAAAAGATGATAGAATCAGTTGGGAAATCTGTAAATGTACCTTTAATAATTGGAGGAGGGATTGATTCTGGGGAAAAGGCAATTGCAAATTGTAATGCTGGAGCTGATATTATTGTTGTTGGAAATGCCATTGAAAAAAACGAGAGTCTAATTGAAGAGATCGCAAACGCCATACACAACTTCTAGAGTTAAAAATAAATGAAATTTAAACTGCTTATTTTTTTATATCTATCATTACATATATATTCATTTCAAAAAGATGATTCTAATAGTTCTAAGCATCCAGTTAAATGTATAGTATCTAATATTTCATTCATGCTTTCTCCGCTTTAGCCAAAAATTAACCCAAAGTTACTCTATGAATGAAATTTACCTTTTCTTAAACAACTTAGAGTTCAACTGGAGTGTTGTTGAAAGCTTCGCTGTGCTATTTTCAATAATATATGTAGTTCTAGCTGCAAAACAAAATATCTGGTGTTGGGCTTTTGCAGTA
>CEVN01027866.1_pt1 | contig 44728 bp, 41 predicted proteins | sample 427041 | NCBI WGS metagenome assembly CEVN01 (sample SAMEA2623463, study PRJEB7988) | marine metagenome | biome: marine biome (ENVO:00000447); feature: surface water layer (ENVO:00002042); material: "saline water (ENVO:00002010), including plankton (ENVO:xxxxxxxx)" | depth 5 m
AGATATACTACCAAGACTTTGAAGGGTGGAAACACCAAGAAACATCTGAAATAATCCTTATACGTTAATTTATTTTTTTTGTAAGGATTCTATTTTTTTCTCCAATAACTTTAGTTTTTCTAGTATTTCAGTTTCTTTTGATATTATTTCTTTTTCTTTTTCAATTATCTCATCTTGGTTTTGTAGTTGCTTTTTTTCCTTTCTACTTTTAGTAAGCTCTGAAGAAACGATTCCAGTTGGAACAGCAATAATAGCATAACCAAGCATCATGATAAACACCGATATTGTTTTACCTAAAGTTGTAATTGGTACGACATCTCCATAACCTACAGTAGTTAATGTAACTACAGCCCAGTATATAGATTTGGGAATATTATCGAATCCATTTTGCTGACCTTCTACAATATACATAATAGTTCCCAATATAATTACCATAAGTGAAATGTATAAAATAAAAACAATAATTTTTGGTCTAGAAGATCTTAAAGCAATTTGCATAGTGTGCCCACTTCTTAAATATTTTGATAATTGAAATATTCTAAATATACGAATCAATCTCATAATTCTTATGTCTATTAAAGAGCCTATAGGAGCATAGAATACTACTAAATATGTTGGTATAATAGATAAAAGATCTATTATCCCCATTGTAGAAAATATATATTTCTTTTTAGATCTAGAACAATAAATCCTTAGAAAATATTCTATGGTAAAGAAAATAGTAAAAATCCATTCTGCAATTAATAATAAACTGCCATATTTTTGATGTATCGCGGCGTCACTGTCTAGCATTACTCCAATAACTGAAAGAATAATTATTGCAAGTAAACAAATGTCAAATATCTTACCTTCTTTTGTTCTATATCCAAAAATAATTTCTCGTAATCTTTCTTTAAACATGTTTTCAATTAAATTATCACAAAACTAATTTTTTTTTACTTAACAAGCAGATATTGTAAAGAAATTACTTTAACTTAACTTTGAAAACTACTTTTAAAAAGATGTCTATGATTGCAAAAAATAGCATAAATTAGGTGCTTAAAAGTAAAAGAATTTTGAGTCATAATTTTCATATATATCGTTCTTCAGCAGGAAGCGGTAAAACATACACTCTTGCCTTAAGTTTTATTGCTTTAGCATTAAAAGGAGATAGATTTGGATATGAAAATTATTATCGCAAAATATTAGCAATTACATTTACTAACAAGGCTGCTTCAGAAATGAAGGAAAGAGTGTTGGAGTATTTATATTTATTGTCAAAAGAAAAAGATATTGATGGAATATTAGAATGGCTTAAAAAGAGAACCTCTTTAGATGAGTATTCAATATTTAGTAGGTCTGAAATAATACATAAGCATATATTACATAATTATGCTGATTTAAGTATTTCAACTATTGATAAGTTTACATATAAAATTGTAAGAACTTTTGCATCTGATTTAGGACTTTCTAATAATTTTGAATTAGAAATGAATAATTATAATATTATTCAACCAGCTGTTGCTTTACTTCTAAGTAAAGTATCTGATAAAGGTGGCTCGCTTTCAAAAGCTTTGGTAAATTTTGCTATAGAAAAGGCAGAGGATGGAAAAAGTTCAAATATTGAGCTTGACCTTGAAGAATTTGCTCAGCAGCTTTTTAAAGAGGAATTAGCTAACTATAATAATGGAAAAATTCTTCCAGTTCAATCATGTATTCTAGTAAAGAAAGATCTGCAAAAAAATAAACATGATTTAATTTTAAAAATTAAAGATTTAAGTAATAAAGTTTGCCTTTTTTTTAATAATAATGGTTTGACAAAGCATCATTTTAAACGAGGTACATTTTATAATTATTTTATGAAAAATCTATATAATGATGATGATTCTAAATGGCGTCCATCAACCTCATTATTGCAAAATGTTACAAACAATGATTGGTACTCTAAAACTGCCAATCAAGAACTAAAGACATTAGTAGATGATCTAAAGTCTCAATTATTAGATTTTTTTAATGAAATGTTAGTTCTACTTATTGAATACTATTCTGTTAAAGCAGTACTTAAAAATATATATTCTATTGCAGTTTTAAATGAATTGATGAAAGAGGTTAAAGAGTTTAAAAAGGAAAATAATATAGAGCAAATTTCTGAGTTTAATAAGAAGATACATGACATTGTAATTAATCAACCATCCACATTTATATATGAGCGACTTGGTGAACGATATAATCATTATCTAATTGATGAATTTCAGGACACATCATTGTTGCAATGGCAAAATATATTACCATTAGTTACTGATTCGTTAGATATTGGTAAAAGTATGTTAGTTGGTGATGGAAAGCAATCTATTTATAGGTGGAGAGGAGGAGAAGTTGAGCAGTTTTCTAAACTTCCTAAAATTTTTAAAGGTAAGTATTTACCTTTTCAGCATGAATGGCAACAGAAATTAAAGAATCATTATTTTGAAGATAATTTGCCGTCAAATTATAGAAGTAGAAAAAATATTATTGAATTTAATAATCTTTTTTTTGAGAATACAAAAGAACTACTGATAGATGAGTTGCGACCAATATATGATAAATTAAAACAATCTACTAATGAATCAAAAGATGGAGGTTACGTTTATGTTAATGTTTTTGGAGATAAAGAAAAAGATTTTAAAGCGTTGATCTTGCAAAAGATTGTTGCTGAGATTAACAAGATAATCTCTAAAAACAATTATTCTTATAATAATATTGCAATACTTTGTAATAGTAGAAAAACTGTAAATTTTGTTGCAGAAAAATTATCAGAAAATGGAATTCCAGTTATATCTAACGAAGGTTTGCTTTTAAGAACTTCTGAAAAGGTGCATACAATCATTGCTATATTAGGTTACTTGCAAAATGAAACAGATGAGATTTCTAAAGTTGTAATTGCAGAGTACTTATGTAGATATGGTTTAATTAATGAGAATATACATCAAATTCACTTAAAAATTAAGTCTTCTGAAGGGTTTATAAGTGTGTTAGAGAGAGCTCAAATTTATATTAATCCATCGTTATTATTGCAAGAACCACTATATGAGTTAGTTGAGCAAATTATTAGACTTTTTAATTTTAAGCAGGATATTTATTTAGATTTCTTTTTAGATCTAATTCTCTCTTTTTCAGAAAAGAAGGGGAGTAGTATTACAGATTTTCTTGATTGGTGGGAGAACAGTTCTGATAAAGAGGCTGTTGTTATGCCTGAAGGTGCTAATGCAGTACAGATAATGACAATTCATAAGTCAAAAGGATTAGCTTTTGATGTGGTCATGATTCCATTTAATTGGGAAGATAGAAAAAGAACATCTGATATTTGGGTAGATACTTCTAAATATTTCAATAAACAATTGCCATTAGCCTTAATAGGAGGAGGATCACAGTTGGAATTGTCTTTTTTTAAAAATGAATATCAAATTGAAAAAGAAATGAGTTTGCTTGATAGCTTAAACAAATTATATGTTGCTATGACTCGAGCTAAGGATCGATTATATATTTTATCAAAGTACTTGCCAAATAATCTTAAAAATTATGAAAGAAAAGGTAACTTAAATTCATTTTTATTTAAGTTTCATAATAGTTTTCCATTTACTTCTGGTAATTCAGAAATGATGTATGAATCCAATAAGGATGTTAAAAATATTTTTAAAATTACAAATCGAAAAAAAGTAGATTGGAAAGGGCTAATTTCATTAAAGCATACTGCTGAAGAAATATGGGATACTGAAACTGCTAAAACTAAAAGAGACTGGGGTAAGTTGTTACATCTTGTTTTATCAAAGATTAGCTATTATAATCAAAAAGATGATGTTATTGATAAAATGTACAAGTTAGGTGATTTTACAAATGAAGATTACCAAAAATTAAAGCATGATGTTACGTATTTGTTAAATCACGATGAGATTAAACCTTTTTTTACCAATGATTGGGAAGTGAAAAATGAGCAAGAGATTTTGATGAGCAATGGAAAAACTTATATACCTGATAGATTATTGTTTTCTAGAGTAAATGATAAAGTAGTCGTTATTGATTATAAAACTGGAGTTGAGCTTGAAAATCATAAACATCAGATCACAGATTATGCAAATGCTTTAATGCTTATGGGAAAAAGTGATGTTGATAGAGTCTTGATTTATACATCTGAGAATATAAAAGTAATTCGCTTATGACACCTTTTTTAGAAAAGATCGCAGATAGATTGTTGCAGAAATTTGCAGAAAACATGCAAGATGTTGCTGTTGTTTTTCCTTCAAAAAGAGCAATAGTATTTTTCAAGCATTACTTATCACAAAAAATCCAAAAGCCTGTCTTTTTGCCAGACTTTTTTTCTATTGAAGAATTTATAGAGAATCTATCTGAACTACAGGTTTTAGATAACATCTCATTACAATTTCGTTTATATTCAACTTATTTAAAATTCCCTCCTAAAAAGCAAGAATCATTTGATGATTTTTTAAAATGGAGTAATATATTGCTGCATGATTTTAATGATATTGATAGAAATTTAGTGGATCCCAAATCAATATATAAAAATCTTACACAAGTAAAGGAGTTAGAAAGTTGGAATATTTCAGACTGGAGCTTTTCGCATGAAAATTTAACTTCTATTCAGAATGATTATTTAAGTTTTTTTGAAGGAATGCTTGAATGGTATAATCACTTTACTTATTCACTTTTACAAGAAAACTTGGCTTATCAAGGTTTAGCATATAAACAGGCTTCTCAAAAGATTAAAACCTTAGATTTAAAATGGCATAAAGTATGGTTCGTTGGTTTGAATGCATTAACTAAATCCGAACAATCAATTATAGACTTTTTAAAGAAAGAAGATATTGCTAGAGTATTTTGGGATGCTGATAAGTTTTACTATGATAACCCATTTCATGAGGCTGGAGGTTTCTTAAGAGAACAAAGAAATAAATGGTCAGAAATTGATTTTAAAGGAGTAGGAGATTATTTTACAAAGAGTAAGAAAGTTTTTAATGTAATTGCTTGTCCTAAGAATATTAGTCAAGCAAAGGTTGCATGTGAGATAGTTAAATCTTTTCCTGAAAATGATTTTCAGCAGAGTAATACCGCAATTGTTTTAGCAGATGAGTCTCTTCTTTATCCTGTTCTAAACAATTTGCCTTCAAAAGTTAAACAATTAAATATTACAATGGGAAGCCCTTTAAAGAATACAGCTCTTTTTTCTTTTATTGAGACTCTTTTAAGTATGCATGTCCAAGCCATAAAATACAATAAGAATGCGTTTTATTATAAAGATGTTATTAGATTAATTGAGCATCCATATTTTTTAAAAATCGTAGATAAAAAAGAGATAAGGAATTTTAAAAATTTTATTCTTGTAAAGAATATTGTTTTTGTAAGTAGTAAGGAAATTGCAAATAAATTCAGTAATAACTTTATAGCTAAACTTTTTAATATATTTAGAAGCAATAATGCTGCTGTTAAATTGTTGATTAAACTAGTTGAACAATTTAAAAATAATCTTATACGTAAGAAAGCTACAGTTGAATCTGAAGTACTTTCTACTTTATTTAGGAAGATTACAATCTTACAAAATTTACTTTCTAAAAATAATTTTGCTTTAGAATTAAAGACTTTACAAATGATTATGCAGCAATTGGTAGCAAAAGAGACTATACCTTTTAAGGGAGAACCTTTAAAGGGAGTTCAGCTAATGGGTATACTAGAAAGTAGGACACTTGATTTTAAAAATGTAATTATGTTAAGTGTGAATGAAGGTGTGCTTCCTAAAGGAAAATCTGTTAATTCTTTTATTCCATATGACATGAAAAAGTATTTTAATTTACCAACTTATAATGAGAGTGATGCTGTTTTTTCCTATCATTTTTATAGATTATTACAGAGAGCTGAAAATGTTAGTTTGATTTATAACTCAGAAACAGATGATTTTGGAAGTGGAGAAAAAAGTAGATTTATTACTCAGTTATTAGCAGAATATAATGGAAAAATTGAAGATTATATTTACAAAGGATCTGATTTAGAGATGCAGCATTCTAAAGAGATTGTCATTGAAAATATAGGCCTTGAATCTAAGATAAAGTTGTGGAGAGAAAAAGGAGTATCTCCATCTGCATTAAATAGATATAATAATTGTAGTTTACAGTTTTATTATTATTATTTAGCGAATCTAAAAGTAGATTCTGAAGTTGATGAGTATGCTGATTCAAGTATATTGGGTACTGCAATTCATGATGCTTTAGATACTAATTATCCAGTTGGAGTTATAACTGAAATGGATGTAGCTAAAATGACTAACAAGATATTAGCTGATATAGAGAATAATTATGCAGAGATTTTTTCGGAGCAAGCTATGAAAGAAGGAAAGAACTACTTGAGCCTGCAAATTGCACGTAAATTAACTAATAATTTTCTAGAACTTGAGCAACAACTAATTATAGCGGCAAATAAGCAAAATCAAAAAATAGAGATCATTGATAAAGAAGTAGAATTATCTTCTAGTTTATTAGTTGATGGTAGTGTTTTTAATTTAATTGGAAAGGCTGATAGAGTAGATTTTGAAGGTGATACTCTTAGAATAATTGATTATAAAACAGGCATGGTGGAAACCAAAGAAGTTGTTTTTGCTGATTTTTCTGATTTAATTAATGATCCAAAAAAATCAAAGGTATTTCAATTGTTAATGTATGCTTATTTATATTTAAAGATGAATCCTCACTATATTGGATTAGATATTGTTGCTGGAAATTTCTCTTTTAAAAATTTAAGGAATGGATTGTTAAATGTGCGTAGGGGAATAGGTGATAAAAAATCAGAATTATTGAAGATAAATCAGTCCACAATTGATGATTTTGAGAAGCAATTAAAGGTAGTTTTAAAGAAAATAAATAATAAATCTTTTAAACAAACCAAAGAGATAAAAAATTGTGAATGGTGTGATTTCAAGAAAATTTGTAAAAGATAATCAAATCAAATATTTAATATTTTTACTGTTTTATTTCTCACAAAAGTAGATTATCTCTCCTTTTGGTAGGGCATATCTTTCTATTAATTCTGGACTCAATGTATTAATAAAATCACTTTCAGTAACTTTAAAGCCTACTGCGGACAATTTCTTTCCGTAATCTAATCCAAATAGTCTTAAATGATCCTTTTGCCAATAGAGTCTCTCTCTATCTTTTGGGTCAGTAATATTTTTATCTTCTTCGGTGTTTTTATTAGTTGTGTCAATAGGAACTTGAAAAATCCCCCAACCACCTGGTTTCATTACTCTGTAAAATTCGCTCATTACTTTCTTATAGTCTTCTACATGCTCTAATACATGATTACATATTACAACATCAAAAGTGTTTTTATTAAAAGGAATATCATGAACATCCATTTTTATATCTGCCCATGGTGAGATTAAATCACCTGTTGTATAATCAAGATTTTTCATTTGTTTAAATAATTTAATAAAACAATATTCTGGAGCAATATGAAGAAATTTTAATTTTTTAGTAAAGAAATTTGTTTTTTCCTTTAAGAAAAGCCACATTAATCTATGTCTCTCTAGACTCATACTATCAGGAGCAATTGCATTTTTCCGAGGTTTTAATCTTCCATAAGGAAGTAATTTGCTGTAAGTTTTTCCGTTAATTGGATCTTCAAATTTGTTACCTCTCATAAAAAGCGAAAAGATTTGTAAAAAGAAATGGCTTACATGTTGTAAGTAATGTCTAGGTATAATGCGGGTTGCTAGAGATATAATAAGTTTCATGTTTTTAATTTACAGTTTTCAAAAATAGAAAAAGGAATCTATTTTTCATCTTTAAACAGCTTAAATCCTAAGCGTTTAAGCATCTTTTTTTCAAATTTCCAGAAGAATTTAAATTGTCCAAATATGCCTCCTATTATTAAAATTAGAATTTGATAAGTTGGAAAAATAATTAAGATACGTGCTGGCCAAAATATCCAAATTGGCAAAGTGCTTTCATTTAATCCTAGAAAATTTAATAATGGTTTTGTTACAAAAAGTGTTATTGATCCAGTAATACCAAAGACAATGAAAATAATTAAAAGTTGAAAATTAGAATTAATGTTCCATTTCTCTTTTAATTTTTTCATAAAACAAAGATAATTTATTAATCTAATCTGCTAAGATTATACGCAGATATTAATGAGGTAAATCCAATAATTATTGCTATTAAATTGAAACTCATACTTAGAGAGTGATTACTTGCGAAGTAACCTAAAATTGGAGCAAATATTGCAAATGATATTCTAATAATAAAACTTCTAATCGAAAGAATTGTGGCACGTTTGTTAGATGTTGAATTTATATTAATTGCATTACGTAGCAATGGCGTGACAATTCCTCTTATTAAGTAGATACATAATATAAAGATTAATCCAATAATAGAAATACTTGATCCCAAACTAAAAAATAAGGTAGTCATAATTAAGGATATATATATCAATACTTTAGTAATATTTTTTTTATTGTCAAAGCGATACGCGCTAATAGATGTAATTCCTGCCGACATATTTAATCCAGCCCAAAGAACTCCAAAATAAGCAAGAGGTATATTTGCTTCTAAAAAGAATGGTTGAGCAAACCAAGCCATAGATAATGTAGCTACACCCATGGCAGATGAGTAAATGATAAGCCACTTTAGCTTTTTGTTTTTTAACAGTGCAAATTCTACAATTTCAATGATAGCTTTAAATGATTTGTCTGATTTACTTTTTATGTGAACATTAGGCTCTATTAATGTAAGTGAGATAGGAATTGCAAAAAATAAAATACATGTTTGAATATAAATAGGAACGTAGATTGAGCTAACAGCAAGCAAACCTCCTAAAACACCAGCAGTTGCTTCTGAGAAATTTCCAATTGCATAATTTTTCCCTTCAATTTTTGTATAATTATTTTCATCACCTATTTCAATTAAAGTATCATATATTAGTGCTGTATCAGATCCTGATATCAAGCTTCCTCCAATTCCAACCAAAATTTGAGCTATACCAAAGGCATAGAATCCGTCATATAATGAAAATATTAAATATCCCAAAAAAGAAAGAATAGTACTAAATACTATACTCTTTTTTCTTCCAAAAATATCGGCAATATATCCCGAAGGAATCTCGAATAGTGCTAATGAAAGAGAGTAAATAGATTGCAGCAACATAACTTCAGTTAAAGTCAATCCATGTTCTTGAAAGAATAGCACAATTATTGGCATCGAAACCATAAACCAAAGTACCGCCTTTAGTAAGTACATTTTTAAAATATTATGTTTTAATTGCATTAACCTCTTGGATGAAACTGAATAATATTACTTCTCAAGTACTCTTTATCGAGATGTGTATAGATCTCAGTAGTGGTTATGCTTTCATGTCCTAACATTTCTTGTACTGCTCGCAAATCAGCTCCTCCTTCAATTAGGTGAGTCGCAAAACTATGTCTAAAGGTATGAGGACTAATCTTCTTTTTCAATCCTATCTCCGCAGTAAGTTTACGTATTATCAGAAATATCATCACTCTAGTAAGTTTTGTTCCTCTGTTATTTAAAAAGACAATGTCTTCATCTTCTTTTCTTATATTCTGATAATTTCTAACTTGATTGATATATATGCTTAGATATTTTATGGCTCTTCCTCCCATAGGGGCTAGTCTTTCTTTATTTCCTTTTCCAACAACTTTAAGGTAACCTTCTTTGAAATTAACATTGGATAACTGTAAATTAATTAACTCACTAACTCTAAGTCCACAGCTATATAGAGTCTCAATTATTGCTCTATTTCGCTCTCCTTGCTTACTACTTAAATCAATTGAAGCAATTAGTGTATCAATTTCAGATATTGAAAGAGTGTCAGGTAGTTTAAGTCCAATTTTTGGACTTTCAATTAGTTCTGTAGGATCAGATTTAATATAATCCTCTATAATGAGGTATTTGTAAAATGCTTTAATACCAGAAATAATTCTAGCTTGCGAACGTGCAGAAATATTGTTGTCACTTAAACTGACTAAAAATGTGCTAATATTTTCTCTACTAACATTAAGAGCGTTCAATTTTGCAGATATTGCATAAAATTCAAATTTTTTAATATCACGTATATACGCTTCTACAGAGTTTGCAGATAGTGATCTTTCTATTTGCAGGTAAGATTTAAAGTTTTTTATATATGTTTCCCAACTCATTTATGTAGTTTTGTTATATGAAGGTGATTATAATTAATGGTCCAAATTTAAACTTATTAGGAAAAAGAGAGCGATTAATCTATGGCAATATTTCTTTTGATGATTACCTGCTTAAATTGAATAATGAATTTTTGAATTTTAATATTGATTACTTTCAAAGTAATGTTGAAGGTGAATTAATTAATAAATTACAAGAGATAGACAATTTATATGATTATATTTTACTTAATGCTGGAGGATATACACATACTTCTGTAGCTTTAACTGATACTGTTGCGGCAATAGAAACTCCTGTTATTGAAGTTCATATTACAAATATTTATTCTAGAGAAGATTTTAGAAGACATTCATTACTTTCAATAAATTGTAAGGCAGTTGTTTGCGGTTTAGGTTTAGACTCCTATAAGGCAGCGCTTGCTGTTTTATAATTTTTATAAATTTTATTTATACTATCATAAATAATCATAGCTCTGAAAACTTTTTAATTTTTTGAATTTTATTTCTAAATAATATAGAATATTTCACCTTGCCAATTAAGTTGTTTTTCTGAGATATTTTGTTTCTTTTTTTAATAAGTTTGGCAATAGAAAAGTAGAATGATAAATGAGCCTTGCCAATCATTAAGAAATGTTTTAATCCATTTGATTGTTTTAGAAAAGTAAATGCTGCTAACCCATCAAGAATTAATCTGAGAGGTATAATTTTAGTCAAAGAAGAAAGAGGTAAATTCTTAAATAGCATATAGAGATTGTTTCTGAAATTCAGATAAGTTTTAAATGGAGAGTTTGTGTTAAGAGTTCCTCCTCCTACATGATAAACATAAGATTTTGGTTCTACCATAATTTTATATCCTTTGTTTTTTAATCTCCAACAAAGATCAATTTCTTCTTGATGTGCAAAAAAGTCTTCATCTAAACCTCCAGCATCCCAAAAGTGTGAAGCTCGTACAAACAAACAAGCTCCAGTAGCCCAAAAGATTTCTTTAGTATTGTTGTATTGACCTTTATCTTCTTCAGTATCTTCAAATATTCTACCTCTACAAAATGGGTAGCCTAAATTGTCAATAAATCCTCCACTAGCACCAGCGTATTCAAATCTTTCTTTATTTTTATAATCTAATATTTTTGGTTGGCATGCTGAAATATTTTTATCATTGTCCATTAACCTAATAATAGGATAAAGCCAATCTTTAGTAACTTGAATATCAGAATTTATTAATACATAATATTTAGCAGATATTTGACTTAGCACATTGTTATACCCTTTTGCATAACCATCATTTTGTTTATTAATAATAATTTTTACACTAGGAAATTTTTTTCTGACAAAGCTTATAGAGTCATCTGTTGATGCATTATCTCCTATAAATATGTTTGTATTTTGACTATGCTTTATTAAAGTTTCTAAAAAATTTTCTAGCCAATTTTTCCCATTCCAATTAAGAATAACAACTGCTGTTTTTATCTCTTGTGTTTTTATCTCTTGTGTTTCCATCTTCTATGTGACCATAGCCATTGACTAGGTTTGTCTATAATTTGTTTTTGTAAACGCTGTATGTAGCGTTTTGTTATATTACCATCTTCTGTTTTTCTAGGTTCTGTTTCAAGATTTTCAAAAGTAATATTATATCTTCCATTTTTAACTTTTTGCATATCACAAAAAACGACAGGGTAATTCATCTTTTTTGCAATCTTTTCAATGCCCATAAAAAAAGGGGCTTCTCTACCTAAAAATGAGTACCATTTTGTTGAAGAATTTATAACTGGGTTCTGATCAGCTATTATGCCAATTATTTGAGTTTGGCTTTTTGTTTTAATTATGTACCGCATACTTTCTTCCATACTTATTGCAATTGCACCAAATTTAGTTCTTGCCTTTTTTATAATTTGATCTAAATCTTTATTGTTTAGAGGTTTATATATGCTAATCATTTTTTGTTTTGCACAGATGGATATTTTTTGTCCTGCCCATTCCCAGTTATTAAAATGTCCAGAAACTAAAATAATTGTTTGGTTTTTCTTGGCATAATTATCTATTAGTTCAATGTTAGAAATTTTCACCCTTTTATTAATGAATGATTTTCTAGCTGTTGTTATTTTGAAAATTTCTATAATAAGATTACACAAATGATTGTAAAACCCATCTGCAATATTTTTTATCTCTTTATTGTTTTTATTAGGAAATGCTTTTTGGAGGTTATTATAAACAATTGCTTTTCTATACTTAAAAAGTTTATAGATTATAAGATATAAAATATTTGAAACAAGATAAAGTAAAGGGTAGGGAAGAGAAAAAAAAGGCAATATTAGGATATAATAAAGTGTTTTTGTACTCATAATTGCAAATGTATAATATATCTATTAGTTTTAATTATTTTTGTCAGAAATCAATTGTTATGAAAAAAACTATATTGATATTGTTATTTTGCTTTTCATTTTCTTCAAATGGACAAGTTTTATGTTCAATCAATGATACAAATTTTGAACAGTCATTAATTGATTTAGGATACGATGTTATTTTAGATGGTTTTGTTTTTACTGTTAATATTGATACAGTAACTAGTTTGGATGTGAGTTTTCAAAATATTAATGATTTATCTGGAATTGAATGTTTTACTAGCCTAGAACATCTCGATTGTTCAAATAATGATTTAATTAGCTTAGATTTAAATCAGAATGCATCATTAAGAAATTTAAATTGCTCATCAAACAATATTACATCATTAGTAATTGATAATCTAACTAATTTAGATGTTCTAGACTGCTCTTTTAATAGTCTGTCGTTTCTAAATTTATCTCAAAATGTTGAATTAGATTCATTGCAATGCTCAAATAATCAATTAAATACTCTTGAAGTAAATACTAATCTAGGATATCTTTATTGTGGAGGCAATTATCTTACTTCATTAGATTTTTCATCATTGATTTTTAATGGGCTTTATGAATTAAGATGTGAAAATAATTTAATTACTTATATAAATCTGAAGAATAATTCTAATCTTAAACATCTTACTTGTCATAATAATTTGTTAACAACAATTGATCTAAGTGATAATTATAATTTGGAATGGTTGAGTATAGGAAATAATACAATATTTACAAATAATAATAATTTATTATCTTTAGATTTAAGTGCTAACTGCAATATAACAAATTTATATTCTAAGGGTAATTTAAATTTATATTGTATACAAGTTTGTGATATGGTACAAACTAGTTCCTGGATTACTGATATAGGTACTCAACAGTATTTTAGTCTTAATTGTAATTATACTTCAGTTAATGATGTTTTAAATACTAACGTAAAGTTGATTGAAACTCATGATCTCCTTGGAAGAAAAAACTTTAAAAGTGAGAATTCATTTTTATTTTTGATATTTGACGATGGACGTATTAAAAAGCAGTTTTTTATAAATAAATGATTGATTTTTAAAATTTAAAACTTGTATTGAATTATTTAAAAAAGACTAATGAAACTTTATGTTGAAATGAAAATATTTCTATTTTTGCATGCCGAGTTTGGAGAGGTGGCAGAGTGGTCGAATGCACTGGTCTTGAAAACCAGCGTACAGCAATGTACCGGGGGTTCGAATCCCTCCCTCTCCGCAAAAAAAGTCCTAGCATTTATGCTAGGACTTTTTATTAATAATGACGATTTTATCTTATGAAAAAAATAACTTCTGATATAACTAAAGCATCAACTCTAGAAGGCAAATTTTATACATCGGAATATTTATTTAAAGATTCTTTGGAGAAGGTGTTTTCACGAAACTGGCAATTTATTACAGATACATGCAAACTAAAAGAGGATAGAAATGCATTCCCTTTTAATTTTTTAGCTGATGTAATACCAGAGCCTTTGGTTCTCATAAATAATAAAGGTAATATTAAATGCTTTTCTAATGTTTGTACTCATAGAGGAAATATATTGGTTAATAAGCCGTGTGTACTTAAAAAGCATATTACTTGTGGTTATCATGGAAAGCAGTTTGATATGTGTGGAAAATTTAAGTTTATGCCTAAAACAGAGGGGATGAAAGATTTTCCATCAAATCTTGATAATTTGACTGAAGTATCTGTATCCAAGTGGCGTCAGTTTATTTTTGCATCTATAGATCCTGAGTATAGATTTGAGGAATTAATCAAAGATTTAGAAGATCGAGTAGGATGGATGCCTATTGAAGATTTTATTTTAAGAGAGGATTTGTCAAAAGAATATTATGTTAAGGCAAATTGGGCTTTGTATTGTGATAACTATTTAGAAGGGTTTCATATTCCTTTTATTCATAATGATTTAAATGAGTCATTAGATTTTGCTAATTATGATATTGAAATATTTAAATATTCTAATTTGCAAATAGGAATAGCATCTGATGAGGACATCTGTTTTGATTTGCCAAAGGAATCAAAAGATTATGGTAGGAAGATAGCAGCCTACTATTTTTGGTTGTTTCCAAATTTAATGCTTAATTTTTACCCTTGGGGATTGTCATTAAATATTGTAATACCAATATCTGCTAATGAAACTAAAATTCAATTTAAATCTTACATCTGGAATGAAAGTAAGTTACATTATGGTGTAGGAGCCGATTTAGATAAAGTAGAAATTGAAGATGAGGAAGTTGTACAACAAGTTCAAAAAGGTGTTTCTTCTCGTTTTTATAATCATGGAAGATATTCTCCTGAAATGGAAAAGGGTGTTCATCATTTCCATTTATTGATCAGTAACTTTATGGATTTCCAAAATAAATAATTGTTCAAGAAAATAATCTGATTATTAGATATATCAATACTAGAATTAGAGTAATAAAAAAACCTTACCAAAAGGTAAGGTTTAAGTGATCGAGACAGGATTCGAACCTGTGACCGTCTGCTTAGAAGGCAGATGCTCTATCCAGCTGAGCTACTCGACCTTTGAATTTAGGATTGCAAACTTAAAAATTTTTGTCTGTTAATAAATAAAACAGTAGTAAAATATTTATCTATTTAAAACAGCCATCTTAACTGCTGTTATTGCTGCTTCAACTCCCTTATTACCATGTTTTCCTCCAGATCTGCCAATGGCCTGTTCCATATTATTGTCAGTAAGCACTCCAAATATAACAGGAATATCTAGTTTAATATTAAGATCCATAATTCCATTTGCAACTGCATTACATACAAAATCAAAATGTTTCGTCTCTCCACGAATAATACTACCTAAACAAATAATTGCACTTGGTTTAATTTTAGCAGCAATTTTAGCTCCAAAAACTAATTCATAGCTTCCAGGAACATCATATCTATGAATATTTTTTGTCTTTACCCCACAATCAATTAATGACTTGTAAGCGGCTTTAAATAGCTTTTCCGTGATATTAGTATTCCACTTAGAAACTACAATACCAAAGCTAAGGTCTTTGGTATTGGGGATTTCTTCCTTATTAAAAAGGGAAAGGTTTATGTTTTTTGTGGCCATTTATCTGTTTTCTGCTCTAGAGATATATTTATCAATTGCAGTAGCCTCTTGAGACTTTTTATATTCCTTCTTAATTTTTTTATAAATGCTCAATGCTTCTGAAAATTTTTTGTTTTTTTCATAAATCATAGCTAACTTCATCATAAATCTTGGAGCTGTAAATGCATTGTCAGAGTTGTTGATTGCATCTTTATAATAATCCTCTGCTTTTTTTGAGTTGCCAAGCTCTAAATAAGCATCACCAATACATCCAAGAGCTAGTGATGATAAAATAATATCGTCAGAAGAAAAGTTTTTTAAGTATTCAATTGAGTTATCGAATTCTTGAGTATGTAAAAAGCAAAGTCCTGCGTAATAATTTGCTAGATTACCTATATTGGTTGAACTATAATCTTCAGCTATATCCAAAAAACCAGAATATTGTCCATCTCCATTTAGAGCTAGATTAAATGAATCCTTTTGAAAATATAATTGCGCCATATATGCTTCTATTTTAGCTTCTTTCTCTAAAGGTTTAACTACCAAGTTTTTATATCCAATGAAAACTAAAATGACACCAATTATTGCCCCAATAATTATCATTAAACTTTTCTGATTATCTTCAATATATTGTTCAGTTTTAGTTAATGCTTGTTCAACTTGAGCAAATTGATCTTCTGTTTTTTTCTTATTCGCCATTATAATATTATTTTTGATGCGCAAATATAAGTTTTTTCAAAAAGCAATCCATTTTTAATCAGGATTCTTTATCTAATATGCCAAAATAATTAAATAATTATATTTTGTTTCTTAAAGAATTACAATTATATCAATTTAAAAATCATACAGAAAGCAAATTTACTTTTACTAAAACCGTAAATTGTTTTGTAGGAAATAATGGTGCTGGTAAAACAAATATTCTTGATGCGATTCATTATTTATCTCAAACAAAAAGTTATTTTAATCATATTGATAGTTATAATATTCAGTTTAATGAAGATTATTTTATGCTAAAAGGAGTTTTTGATAAGGATGGTAAGATTTATGAGATACAGTGTAATTTAAAAGAAGGCGAAGGAAAAAGTATATTAAAGAATAATAAAAAATATAAAAGGTTTTCTGAACATATAGGTCAATTTCCAATTATTATAATATCTCCAACAGATACTAATTTAATAATTGAAGATAGTGAAGTAAGGAGAAAGTATTTAGATACGAGTATAGCACAATTTAAAAAAAGTTATTTACAAGTATTAATAAAATATAATAAAGCATTAAAGCAAAGAAATGCTCTTTTAAAGCAGTTTTATGAAAAAGGATATTATGATAAAATATCAATTGAAATTTATGATAAACAGTTGATTGAAAATGGAACAATCATTTATCGTGAAAGAAAAGAGTTTTTAAAACAGCTTACTCCAGTATTTAATAAATATTATACTGAAATATCTCAGGGAAATGAGATTGTTCAGTTAGAATATAGATCTCAACTACATGAAAATGATTTTAGTAAATTACTTATTGACAGTAATCTAAAGAATAACATGAGTAAATCTACTCAAGTAGGGATTCATAAAGATGATATAATTTTTAGCATGAATAATTTTCCAATTAAAAAGATAGGATCACAAGGTCAACAAAAATCTTTTTTAATTGCATTGAAGTTAGCTCAGTTTGACTTTATAAAACAAAGATTACAATTCAAGCCTATTTTATTGTTAGATGATATATTTGATAAATTAGATGATAATAGAATACTAAAGCTTATTAGTTTTGTTCACAAGGATCTTTTTGGTCAGATTTTTATTACTGACACACATGCAAAAAGGAGTTCAGATATACTTGCGAAATCGGCTATTAGTTATAGTATTTGTAGTATAGAAAATGGTAAATTAATTAATGAAAGAAAATAATCATAAAAGAGTAGGTGATGTCATTAAGAAATTAATGAAAAACCCAAAGCTGGCTGGAAGGCTTGACGATCTCGACGCTATTGAGATCTGGCAAGATCTTATTGGTTCCTCTTTATGTAATTATATTACTGATCAAAGAATATCTAAAGGGGTTTTACATGTTAAACTTAATTCTGCAGTAGTAAGAGATGAATTGAGTTATAGAAAATCATTATTGATAAAACAAATCAATCAAAGATTAGGTAAAAACTATATCACGGATATTTATTTAAAATAAACTTCTTTTTTTATTAAAACAGATAAATTATATCATGTTTTCAATCTAATTTGTATAAAAATAGATCATTTTGTAACTAATTATTAATTTTATTCGTAATAGAAGAAAATATTGAAATTATGAAAAAAATACTTTTGCTAATTGTAATGTGTTGTTCTGTTTTTTTATTTGCACAGTTTATTACAACTAAAGAAATACTTAGAATTAAGACATATGAAAAAAATATAAAAAATATATTATTTGCTAAAGAAGTATCAAATATTCAAACATCATTTCTTTTAAAAGCAGAGAATAAATCTTCAAAAGATTTCACCAAGTGTAAGTGGATAACTTCAATGTCTAAAGAAGAATTAATGTATTTTGCAGATGGACTTGAATCATTAGTGCCAGCATCATCTTCTGAGAATAAATTGTTTCGCTTTGTTTACAAAAATGATAAAATAAAAATTGATATAAAGGAGAGTAAATGTACTAGTGAACATAGAATGTACTATTTTCAAAAGTCTTGTAATAGAAAACTGTCATTTGTTATACTGCCAAATCAAGTTTCTCAAATAGTTTCTGACTTAAGAAAAGCTATTAAAGAAATTCATTATGTAAGAAAATAATTTTTTTGAGTGTCGTTTTAAATTACAGTGATAGCTTATTTACTAAATTTTTATCTACCATATTTGGCATTGTTACCCTAAGTCTAGTGTCTTTTTTCATAGCTTGTTTAATTGCAAAATTTGCTTCTTTATTTCTTGCCCAACTTCTTCTTGCTACTCCATTATTAACGTCCCAAAACAACATTGATTTTAATCTTCTTTCTGATTCTGCAGAACCATCTAAAAGCATTCCGAAACCACCATTAATTACTTCTCCCCACCCAACACCACCACCATTATGTATTGATACCCATGTTGCACCTCTAAAACTATCTCCTATCACATTTTGAATAGCCATATCAGCTGTATATTGAGAGCCATCATAGATATTTGAAGTTTCTCTGTATGGAGAGTCAGTTCCAGAGACATCGTGATGATCACGACCTAAAACAATAGGAGCTGAGAGTGTTCCTTCAGCAATTGCATCATTAAAGGCCTTGGCAATTTTCATTCTTCCTTCAGCATCTGCATATAGTATGCGGGCTTGCGATCCCACAACCATTTTATTTTCGTCAGCATTTTTTATCCAATTTAGATTGTCTTCCATTTGTAATTTGATTTCAGATGGAGAAACTTTAATTAAATTTTCTAACACATTTGCCGCAATATTATCTGTAATTTTTAAGTCTTTTGGGTTATTTGATGTGCATACCCATCTAAAAGGACCAAACCCATAATCAAAACACATTGGTCCCATAATATCTTGAACATAAGACGGGTATTTGAAGTTCCCATTATTATCTGAAATATCAGCTCCTGCTCGCTTGGATTCTAGAAGGAAGGCGTTTCCGTAATCAAAAAAATACATTCCTCTTTGTGTAAGTGTATTTATAGCTTTTGTATGACGAATTAAACTTTCTTTTACTTTTTCTTTAAATTTAGCTGGATTATTAGCCATCATCTTATTTGCTGATTCATAGGTCAATCCAACAGGATAATAACCGCCTGACCAAGGATTGTGTAATGAAGTTTGGTCAGAACCAATTTCAATTTTAATACTTCGTTCTACTATTTTTTCCCATAAATCAATAATATTACCTTCATAAGCTATAGAAATAGCTTCTTTATTTTTTCTTGCTGTAATAGCCCTGTCAAGTAATTTGTCTAGGTCTTTGTACACTTCGTCTACCCAGCCTTGTTTGTGTCTTTTATACGTTGCCTTAGGATTGATTTCTGCGACAATGCATACTCCTTTAGCAATTACTGCTGCTTTAGGTTGTGCACCACTCATTCCACCAAGTCCAGAAGAAACAAATATCTTGCCACTAAGATCTTTAGCATTTGCATCAATCTTTCTAGCTGCATTTAGCAATGTTATATTAGTTCCATGTACAATTCCTTGTGGCCCAATATACATAAAGGAACCTGCAGTCATTTGTCCAAATTGTGTTACTCCTAAAGCATTGAATTTTTCCCAGTCATCTGGCTTAGAGTAATTAGGAATCATCATACCATTTGATATAACAACACGAGGAGCATCTATATGTGAGGGAAATAGACCCATAGGATGTCCAGAATAAATTACTAGAGTTTGTTCGTCAGTCATTTCGGCCAAATACTTCATACAAAGTAAATATTGTGCCCAGTTTTGAAATACAGAACCATTTCCTCCATATGTGATTAGTTCTTGAGGATGTTGTGCAATGTCATTATCTAGATTGTTAGAAAGCATTAATTGAATTGAGGCTGCTTGTTTACTTATGTGTGGAAATTCTTCTATATTTCTAGCTTTAATTTCATATTCAGGCATGAAACGATACATATATATTCTGCCATACTTTCTTAACTCATCAGCAAATTCACTGGCTAGTATAGGGTGCATATGTTCAGGAAAATAACGTAAAGCATTACAAATAGCTAGTTTTTTTTCCTTTTTTGTTAGAATATCCTTACGTATGGGAGCGTGACTAATTTTGTAATTAATATTTTTTTTAGGCGGAAGTTTACTAGGTATTCCTTGTAAAATAGCTTTTTTAAAATCTGTCATTTTTTTTAATTTCTTTTTTATATGGACAATGCTTACAATTATTATGGCAACAGAATCCTCGTTTTAAATGATATCTTTCAGTATAAATAATATAGCCTTCTTTAGAGTAATAATAGTCTCCTTTTTCTAGTTTATCTATTTTTGAGAATTCTTTCATTGAAAATGCAAAATTACGATATTTGCATGAATGAAAATAAAAACTCAAGAAATATACTCATCTCTTTTAAAAGAAAAAGAAATTCAACTTTTCATAAAGAGAATTGATCAGATTGATGAATATGCTTCTGGAAATAAATGGTTTAAATTAAAATACAATTTGCTTTGTGCTAAAGAAAAAGAAAAAAAAACAATTTTGACCTTTGGTGGAGCTTATTCTAATCATATTGCGGCAACTGCTTATTTAGCAAAAGTTAATGGTTTTAGTAGTATTGGAATTATAAGAGGAGAGGAAAAATCTAATTTAAACTCAACTCTGAGTTTTGCAATAAAAAATGGAATGAAAATTTATTATGTAAGTAGAGATGAATATAGACAAAAGGATACAAAACAATTTTTAATAAAGTTAGAACAAAAATTCGATGATTTTTATCTAATTCCTGAAGGAGGAACAAATATTTTAGGAGTAAAAGGAGCAGCTGAGATTCTAGGGGTAAAAGATACTCATGATTACATCTGTTGCCCCGTTGGAACTGGAGGAACCATTTCTGGCATTATTAATTCATCGCGTGAATATCAAAAGGTAATAGGTTTTTCTATAGTAAATGATCTAGATTTTTTACAAAATAACATTGCAAATTTGACAAAAAAAAAGAAATGGGAACTAAATGACAACTATATTTACGGTGGATACGCAAAAGCGAATCATTCTTTAGTTAAATTTATTAATGAGTTTTATTTAAATCACAATATTCCTTTGGATATTGTTTATACTGGAAAAATGATGATGGGAATCTTTGATTTAATAAAAAAAGATTATTTTTTGAGGGGAACCTGTATTTTAGCTATACACACAGGTGGTTTGCAAGGAAATAAAGGAATGAATAAGAAGTTTCTTTATAATCTACCTGAAAATAATAAATTTGGACAATGTTAAAACTAATATCTACTTGTATTCTTTTTTTTTCTTTTGTTTTTGTGAAAGCACAAAATAAAACAGAAAAATATATTGCAAGATATAGTAGTATTGCTATTGAGGAAATGAATAGATACAATATTCCAGCTTCGATTACCTTAGCTCAAGGTATTTTAGAGAGTGGTAATGGAGAAAGTCGATTAGCTACTGAAGGAAAAAATCATTTTGGTATTAAGTGTCATAAAAATTGGAGTGGAGAGACCATTTTAGTAGATGATGATGAAAAGGGTGAATGTTTTAGGAAATATTCTAAGGTTATTGATTCATATAGAGATCACTCACTTTTTTTAACAGAAAGAGAGCGTTATGCATTTTTATTTAAGTATAAGAGGACAGATTATAAGAAGTGGGCTAAAGGCTTAAAAAAAGCGGGATATGCTACTAATCCTAAATATCCAACTTTACTTGTTGATTTAATTGAAAATTATAATTTAAATAGATTTGATAGTGAAGGTAGTTATTTGAAAAAATTTTATCTTGGAAGATCTTACGGTATTCCTTATCTTATAGGTATAGGAACTTATTATTTTAATAATGATTTAATGTATTCTTTGGAAATAAATACTTCATTTGTCTTTAGTGAAGCTAATGTAGGCTGTTATTATAAACTAATAGATGAATTTTATTTAGGTCCAAATACTGGATTTATTTATCTTCCTACTAAAGATGAAGATTTTGTTACACATATAGCTTGTGAATTAATGTATAAAAAAAGATCTGTTTTGATTAGAGGAGGAGTTCAATATACTTTTAATTTGATGGAATATAATCTAATACCTTTATTTAAAATAACTTATTTATTAGATTAGTTAGCTAATTCATAGTTATATACACATCCCTTTTTAATGTTTACAAGATTAACTTTTCCATTATTATCAATATCTCCTATGTTAAAGAGTCCGTCAGAATCTATAGGGAACCCTTCAACTATCTTATTTTTTTTAATCAAATAAATGCTGGATTCTGTTGTAATCGCAATATAACCTTTCATGTAAGATAGGTTTTTCACTAAACCATTCAGCGTTATATTAATTTCTTTACTTTTTTCTTTATGTATGTATGATATCACATTCTTATTTGTAACATAGAAACCGTCATTATGTAATAATATTTTTGATTTTGCATTAACTTTTGGATTATCAATAATTTTAGTTGTTCCATTAACATATCCAGTCCATATTTTATTTTGAGAAGTAATAGAATAAAGGGTTCCATTTTTTGAAACCTTAACGGGATTTATAAAATCCTGATATTCACTAAATGTCACTCTATCCTTTCCATTTCTAGCTAATAGTTTAGTTGTGCTATTATTTGTGGCTTTTAAAATATAATCTTTACCATTAACAACAAAATGTATTGGACTTTTATTAATATTATTTTTTGTCTTTTTGTATTTCCATCCATTAACGTTTTCTCCTTTCTTATCTATGTTATAAATCATATTATCATCTCCTACAATCATAATTCTATATTTTTTATTATTGTCATAGTCAATTAAAGTGTGTCCTAATGATGTGCTGATTGGTAAATTTTTTGGGAAACCATCAACATATTTACCGTTTCTATCTATTAAATGTAATTGATCTTTAGTATTGAATAATGCTTGATATTTATTATTATTATAAAAATCAATAAAATTAATTTTTCCTAATATTTTAAATTTTAATGATTTACTCCATAATTTCTCTCCAGATGTATTTAATGAAATCAGATTATTTAGGTTGTCTTGAATTAAGATCATTTTTTCTTTTGTAAAATGATTTTCAATAAATTGAGGATTTATATTAGAAATTGTATCTAAAGGATAGTACCATTCTTCTTTAATTGATTCTTTGTATTTTTCATCATAAAACAAACAAAGATTATGAAGCATTCCGTTTTTAGTATTATTTATTTGCATACTAAAGGCTGTAAATTTAGCTATTGAGTCTGCGTTAAATCTAAAAGTCTCTTTATTAATAATTTTTTCTCTAAAAGCTAAAGCTGTTTTACCAGGGTTTATGTAAAGAAAAATATTTGCACTATTAGAAATATAAGAATTAAGTTTTTTAAATGATTTATTGTTTGAAAGTGTATTTTGAGAAATGAAGTTATCAATAACATATTCTAATGCAACTATAGAATGTCCAAAAATAAAGTAGTCGTCAATTGTTGTGAAAAAGCGATTATTTGCTTTTAATGTTGGACCAAATAAATTATAAGTCAAGTTTTTGTCCGCAATTTCATTGATTTGAAATCCTTTTAAAATAGATGATGAGGTTATCATTGACTGTAGTAAAGAGTTTGCTATGATTGACTCTTTGGTCTTAATGTAAGTATAAGTATTTTCAGTACTAAGATTTGATGATGTATTAAAAATACCTGCTTCATTTTCAAGCTCAGTTAACAGATCAGTATAATTTATTTTAAGACTATCTTCTATCTTATTTTTTTGTATATCCCATGTTCTAAAATCATGGTTAATTCTTAGAATCTCATTTTTATTGTCGTATAATTGTTTTGGCTTATTAAATGTAATTGCAAATAATTGAGTGGTGTTGTGTGGTATAACTTCTATTATTTTTAAATTCTGACTTTTTTGATTTTTAAAGATATCGGTAAAGTTATTTACTGAATTATTATTAGTGCTTAAGCCATTGGCTAAAATACTATTATTCTTAATTCTTACATCTGTAGCTGTCCATTCAGAAAAATGAATTTTCTCTACGCTACCTTCTATGAAAACATCAGAAAAAGCTAAAAGGTTATTATAATTTATTAATAAATTAATATCAGCTGATTTACTTATAGTTTTATAACAATTTGAAAATGATTTATTAGAAAATAAGTTGTCAGATTCTTTATTAGATATTCTAATAGCATCTGTAACAAGCATTTTTTCTGAAGAGTAGAATAACACATTATTTTTAAAACTAAAGTACTTGTTTAAAGATTTGTTGAAGTAAATGGTTTTGTTATCATATTTAGATATTGTAATGTCAGTTCCAAAAAGAGAGATTATGTCTTTATTTTCTTTAATTTTATTTCTGTCAAATGGAATTCCAAAGAGTGCAGCATTCTTTTTAGGACTAACTTTGTGTAAAGATATAAAGAGTTTATTTGTAACAAAAAACGTTTGTTGATCAATCAAAAATTCGCATAAAATATTTATTTGTTTATTAATTTCATGAATATATTGAATATTTTGCAGTTGATTCCATGCTACAGATTTTTTAAGTGATTTTTTGAGATTTTTTATGTCATTAATTTGTAAGATTATTGAGGCATTTGTTGGAATAATTGTTATGGGACTTGTTGAGATATCTTCTGTTTTCTTGTAAGTGTTATATGATATAGCTATAATCATTACTACTAAGATTATTGGCGTTATAATTTTAAAGGTTGTTTTAAACATAATTTTGTAATATAGGCAAAATTAATAATTTATATCTCTAAACTTAACTGCGAAGTTAGTAGTTTAAAGCTTCTTCTGTGATGTTTTGAAATACCGATTTCCTGAATTGCATTTTTATGTTCTTTTGTCGGGTATCCCTTATTTTTTTTCCATTTATATTTTGGTTCTTCAGTATCTAAATTTATCATAATATCATCTCTATATGTCTTAGCTAAAATTGATGCAGCTGCTATGGAACAGTATTTACTATCTCCTTTGACTATACATTTATGTTTAATATCTTTAAAGGGCTTAAATCTATTTCCATCAATAATTAATAGTTCTGGTTTAATATTTAATTTTTTAATAGCTCTATGCATTGCTAAAATTGAAGCATTAAGAATATTTATCTTGTCAATTTCTTCACAGGATACTATTCCAATAGCCCAACTTATTGCCTGTTTTTCAATAATGATTTTTAATTTGTTTCTTATTTCTTTAGTGAGTTTTTTGCTGTCATTAAGTGACTTATTATTAAAGTTCTTAGGTAATATAACAGCTGCACTTACAACTGGACCTGCTAAACATCCTCTTCCTGATTCGTCACATCCAGCAACTAGTTTTTTTGAATCGTATTTTGATAACATTTACCTTGGGATTAATCCTTTTTTAGGTTTTTTTATTTTTGGTATTCTTTGACTATTTCTTATGTCAATTTCTTTTTCTAGCCACCATTTTCTGTTTTTATAATAGAAAGCATCAAATGTTCCATCTGGTATGTAGTATTCATACATTCCTTTTAAATCTTTACTTCTTGGAACTAGATGATCAAAGACAATTTTTTTATCTTTTTTATGAAACTTTACACTTATTAATGTCCTTGCATCATATTGAAGAATAACTCTTTTCTGACTTTCATTTTTCGATTTTTTAAATATTGGAAGGCCAAATTTAATTTTGTTTTTTCCAGAGAAATACAATACATCTATAATTTTTTTCCTGCTATATTGATCATTTAAGTCATAAGATAGTATTGTGTAAAATTTTCTTCCTGAATTTTTCACATATATAATATCATATATAAGACTGCCGTACCAATTTTTAGCATCTAAATCAGCGTGCTCAGGGTTTCTAATGTTAGCGGAGTTGTCAATTAGTGGAATAAGCTCATATTTCTTTTGTTTTTTATTGAAGTAATGTACAATGCCATAGTATTCATAGCTATTATTTTTTTTTCTTAGGATCCAATTAAAGATACGAAAAGTGTTGTCAGGCGATTTGACTCTTGCAATTGTAACAAGAGAATCAAAAGGAAACTCAAATGATTTTTTGTATTGGAGAACTCTATTTAGTGTTTTTATGAAATTTTTATTTGATAGTTTTCTTTCTTCTTCGGTTTTACCATTCATTATTTTATGAGCCATTATTTTTAGTGAGTCCTCATATTTTGTAAAAAGTTTATTGTTGCCTTTTTGAGAAAATGAATTAAGGCTTAAACATAACAGAATGTTTATTAAAATTTTTTTTTTCATTTACCTTTATAGATGTAATCTATTATTTTTGCGAAGATTAAAAATATTTAATGACTTTACAAGAAAGAATCCATGTATTTGCTCAGCTTGGAGATTACCTAAAAAATGATATTTTTCAAGAAAAGGCAGAAGATTTACGTTTGTCAGAGTTGACAAACCCTTGGTTTACTGAAGAGAATATCAAAATTTCAATAAATTATTGGAGTGCAATGTTATCTGAAGAGATGTTACATGCATGGCTGAATCCATATAAACTAAAAGAAGTGATAGTCCCAAAAAAAGTTCTTGTGATTATGGCAGGAAACATTCCTTTAGTTGGTTTTCATGATTTTCTTTCTGTATTGATGTTAGGTCATGAAGTAGTTGTTAAGATGTCAAAGTCTGACAACATTCTTTTAAAAGTGCTAATTGAAAAGCTAATAAATATTTCTTCTGAAATCAAGGAGAAAATTACTTTTATAAAAGATTTGAAAAGCCGAAATTTTGATGCAGTGATTGCTACTGGAAGTGATAATTCAGCTCAACACTTTGAGTTCTATTTTAAAAATGTAAAAAAAATAATTCGTAAAAATAGAAGGTCAATAGCTGTTTTGGATGGTAATGAATCAAATATTCAGTTAAAAGGTCTTGCTGATGATGTTTTTAGATATTTTGGGCTAGGTTGTCGTAATGTATCTAAGTTGTTTTTGCCTAGAGCTTATAATTTAGATAAGTTATTTAATGTATTTTTTTCTTATTCTAACATCATAGATCATAAAAAGTATGCTAATAATTACGATTATAATAAAGCAATATTTTTAATGGGAAAAAATAAGTTAGTTGAAAATGGTTTTTTATTAATGAAAGAGGAAAAATCTTTATTTTCTCCTGTTGCTATGTTGTATTATGAATATTATGATGATTTTGCTAGTGTGAAACATTTTATAGATGAGCATAGTGATCAATTACAATGTGTAATTTCAAATAATGAAGTTCCTTTTGGAATGGCACAAAGACCTAATTTATGGGATTATGCCGATAGGATAGATACAATAGACTTTTTAAAAGCGATATAATTAGTCAAGCTCATAAGCGCCTATATCAGGATTGTCTCTTGATTTTCCTTCTATATCCAAGCTTCCTTCACTTAATTGATTTCCGTTATTAACTGCAGGAGATTCTTCTGTTAAGTGTAAATCATCATTGCTAACAAATTTTGGAGATTGATTAACTATTGTATTTGTATAAAATGTATTGTCAGTTTCAATACTGGGGTCAAGCTTTATTAGACAATGATCAAAGTTATAATTGAATGCTTTACTTTGGTTCTTTTGAAAGCTTATTTCAGTGGAAAGATATCCGTCAATTATACAATTTATAAAATTAGCACTATCTAAATCTCTTGGATATGTTTCTCCATTTATACCTTCGTAGTAGTTATTTAGTAATACAGATGGAGTATTTCTATTATTTTGGTTCCAATAATTAGCAAACGTACAATGCGTGAAATTATAAGTACCACCAATATTACATGCTACGGCATATTGTCCACATTCTTTGATAACAAGATTATTTGCGGTTATATGTGCTCCTTGACCCAAAATGCCAATACCTGACATGTTTTCTATAATTGTGTTGTTTATTTTTAATGTTGGATTACTGTTGTATACTGTATCTGCATGTATTCCAATATTTCCATTTTTAATTATCGCATAATTAATTTCATTGTTAATACTTCCTGGTGTTAGCCAAATTCTATCCCATTGACCAGCTGGTTTAGGCGATTGAGTGTACCATGGGTCTAATCTGTCTCCTTGAAAAACCACCTCATTTCCTAGTTCGCCATTTATCTTAATAGTTCCACCAGGAGATTGGCTAAATGGATTGCCAACAATAATACCAGAGTTTTTATGTAAATAAACATTACATCCTTTATTGATAGTTAGTATGCAATTTGGATCTACTATTGCATATCCATAAATTACATGAGGTTTGTCATTGTTCCAATTTTCATTACAATCTAGTTGATGATAGAAAAATTTAGTTGTATCATTTCCGCTAACTATAAGTCCAAAGGTGTCAGCAGTATGAAAATACGCATCTTGTCCCCAAGCTACTAGGTTGACAGCTTGTTCCTTTGTGCCGGTAGTAAATACTAAAGAATCTGATAGGATATATGGAGTTGTATTGAGTGAAGGGTCAATTGTTACTTCAATAAAAATAAATATACTGTCATTAGAAGGAATCTCAATATTGTTTTGATTGTTGCCAGCAGTTCCGTTTATATTTATGCGAAAATTTGCGATAGAGGAGCCTCTAAGGTTGATATTTGTTGTTAAGCTAGTGTTGTTATGGTTATAAACTTTTAGTGTTTTAGTTATTGATCCAATAGACGCAAAGATTGTATCAAAACTAATAGTGTCAGTGGAAAAGTGTAAAGTGTTACTGTTATTAGTAGTTTCTAAATCTGCTTTTTTGCATGAAAAACAGATGGAAAAGATTAATAATATGAGTAAATAGTATTTCATTGATTTTCATTTATTTGTGCGTTCAAAATCTCTTTTTTGATCTTTTGCCTTAATACTTTCTCTTTTGTCGTAAAGTTTTTTTCCTTTAGCTAGTACAATTTCTAATTTTGCTTTTCCCGTTTCATTAATGAATAATCTTATAGGAATAATAGAATTACCTTTTTCTCTTACTTTTCCAAATAGCTTATTTATTTCATGTCTATTAAGTAAAAGTTTTCTGTCTCTTTTTGGTTTATGATTAGCATAACCACCATTAGTATATTCAGAAATATGTAAGTTCCTTACATATACTTCATTTTCTATAAAAATGCAATATGCATCTGAAATATTAGCTTGGTTATTTCGAATTGACTTAATTTCAGTGCCAGTTAATGAGATTCCAGCAGTAAAATTATTTAAAAATTGATATTCATAACCAGCTTTGCGATTCTTTATATTTATAATTGATGGCATTTTGCAAATGTAATAATTATACAATTGCAAAATTTATTATTGCTATAATAATCTCTTTTTTTAACCTAGAGCAACATCTAAACACATCATAACTATAAATCCAGCTATTAATCCCATAGTGGCAAGATCGCTGTTTCCTCCTCTTTGACTTTCTGGTATAACTTCTTCTACTACTATAAATATCATTGCTCCTGCGGCAAATGCTAGTGCATATGGTAGAATTGGTAGTACTGTCATTACTATTGCTGCACCAATAACAGCAAATATTGGCTCTACAATAGCCGATAACTGTCCCCATTTCCATGATTTCCATCTACTAACCCCCATTCTTCTTAGTGGCATAGATACTGCAAAGCCTTCTGGAAAGTTTTGGATTCCAATTCCAATACCAAGAGCAATTGCGCCTCCAATTGTAAAGACTGAGTGTCCGTCTAGTCCTAATAGTTCTGGATTTGCAAGAGCGCCAAATGCAACACCAACAGCTAGACCTTCCGGAATATTATGTAAGGCTATAGCTAGTACTAATAAAACAGTTTTCTTCCAATTAGTTTCTATGCCTTCCGCTTCTTCTTTCTTTCCAAAAAGATGTAAATGGGGTATCATTTTATCTAAGATATATAGGAATAAGGCTCCTAAAAAAAAGCCAATTGCTGGTGGTAGCCAAACTGGCATAGAGCTAAGTCCCATTTCATTTTGCATTTCAACGTAAGCAATTGAAGGTGATAAAAGTGACCAAAAACTTGCAGCAATCATAACTCCTCCAGTAAATCCAAGTGCGGCATCTAAGATTTTTCTATTTGAAGAGTTAAATAAAAAGACTAAGGCTGCTCCTAGTGCAGTTAATCCCCAAGTGAAAAGTCCAGCGTATAGGGCTTGCATTATAGGATTTTGTATTATAAACCATTTGTATAATTCGTAATTTTCCATTATTTTTTAGTTTTAATTAAAAGGTGTTTTGCAACATCATTACTAATGTGTTGATTTGTGTTTTCTATGTTGATACTTATTGATTGATCGAAGCTAATTTTTTCTATGATTTCAATTTTAGTTCCAATGCTGATGTTAAGTTTTGTAAGATATTCTAAAAATGATTTTTCATCAATAGTAACACCCATTACTTTTCCTTTAGATCCTGATTTTAATTTATTTAATGGGGTTGTATTGCTATTTGGAATTTCTCCATTTCTTGTTGGTATTGGTTCGCCATGAGGGTCAAAATTAGGAAAGTCAAGAAAGGAATCTAGTCTGTCTATTAGTTTACTTGATTTTATGTGTTCTAATTCTTCTGCTAAATCATGAACTTCTTCCCAATTAAAATTAAGTTTTTCTACAAGAAATGTTTCCCATAGTCTATGTTTTCTTGTAATGGAAATTGCATGATTATTTCCTTTACTGCTTAATTCAGCTCCTCGATATTTTTCATACTTTACTAGATTTTTGTCTTGCATTTTTTTTAGCATATCAGAAACAGATGCTGCCGAAGTGTTCAGTTCTTCAGCAATTTCGTTGGTAGAGGCTTTTTTATTAGTATTTAAACTAATTGCTAAAATTGCCTTTAAATAATTTTCCTCAGATAAAGTAATCACGCTTTAAAATTTTTTTACAAACATAAATAAAAATTTAGACACGCCTAAAAATTATATTGTGAAATATTTAGGATATAGTAGGGGGCGGTGTAATGAGTATTGATAATTTACTAATTATATTTATAAGATTTTTTTAAAATAATTTACTTTTGTAAACAAATTAAGCGTATAATTTTTATTTTTAATTTTGAAAAGGTAAATAAAATAGTTTAAAGCCAATAAGCATCTATAATTCAATGTTTTACTTTTATTATATTAAGTTTTTAATTATGCATTGCGTGTTAAATTTAAGATTATTTCAGCTATATAAATAACTTTATTGTAATTTTGTAGTTAACAAATGTAATTTTTATATTTATGCATAATCGTCTTAAAAAATGGATGAAGCTAGAGGGTTTAAAATCATCAAATCTAGCAGATAATATTGGTGTAAATCGTGCTACAATTTCTCATATTCTTTCTGGTCGAAATAAACCAAGTATTGATTTTTTACAAAAGTTATTAAGTGCCTATCCAAATTTAAATTCTAATTGGTTAATTACAGGAATTGGTTATATGAGTATTAAAACTGATTCTAAAGATGCAGAAACAATTAAGAAATTAAGTAAAATAGTTGTTTTTTATGATGATAATTCTTTTGATGAAGTAAATTCATAAATTCTGACTTCATTTTCTATTTTTGTATAAAAATTTAAGATGTATAGAATAGCACGTTTTTTTTTATTCTTTTTTAATGCTGAATTTATTCATCATCTTATCTTTAAATTAATAAAATTTGCAGCAATAATTCCTGGTGTAACATGGTTTTGGAGTTTACTTTTTAAAGTTAGTAATACTAGATTGGAAAGAGAAGTTTTTGGATTAAAATTTAAAAATCCGGTCGGTTTAGCTGCAGGTTTTGATAAAGATGCTAAATTATTTGATGAATTAGCTTCATTTGGTTTTGGTTTTATAGAGATTGGTACAGTTACTCCTTTGCCGCAGGATGGTAATGATAAGCCTAGATTATTTAGATTGAAAAAGGATGATGCTTTGATTAACCGTATGGGTTTTAATAATCAAGGTTTAGAGGCAGTAGTTTCTAGATTAAGGAGAAAAAAATCAGATGTTATAATTGGAGGAAATATTGGAAAAAATAAGCTAACAGCAAATATTCATGCTGTTAATGATTATAAAATTTGCTTTGAAAAATTATTTCCATTTGTAGATTATTTTGCTGTTAATGTTAGTTCTCCAAACACTCCTGGTTTACGTGATTTACAAGATAAAGAGCCACTTAAAGTATTGCTCTATAAGTTACAGGAATTAAATACGTTAAAAGCTGTTAGAAAGCCAATTTTATTAAAGATTGCACCAGATTTAACAAATAATCAATTAGATGATATTATATCAATTGTTGCAGACACAAGCATTGATGGAATAATAGCAACTAATACTACAATTGATAGAGATAATCTGCAAACTAATCATAAACAGCTTAATGCTATTGGAAATGGTGGTTTAAGTGGTAAACCGTTAAAATCTAGGTCAACTGAGGTAATTCGCTATCTTTCTGAAAAGTCTAATAATTCTTTTCCAATTATTGGAGTCGGGGGCATACATTCTGCTGAGGATGCTATAGAAAAATTGAATGCAGGAGCTACTTTAGTTCAATTATATACTGGATTTGTTTATGAAGGTCCAAATTTGATTAAGAAGATAAACAAACATATTCTAAAAAGATGAAGATTATAGAATGTCCTAGAGATGCAATGCAAGGATTTAATAAATTTATTTCTACTGAAAAGAAGATAAAATATATTAATCAATTGCTTAAAGTTGGTTTTGACACAATCGATTTTGGTAGTTTTGTATCACCAAAAGCAATTCCACAACTAAAAGATACATCTAAAGTTTTAAATAGCTTAGATTTACAAAACACATCTAGTAAGCTATTAGCAATTATAGCAAATTTAAGAGGGGCAAATGATGCATGTGCTTTTAAAGAAATAGATTATCTTGGTTTTCCGCTTTCTATTTCTGAAGAATTTCAAAAAAGAAATACCAATATAAGTATTAGTCAAGCCTTAAATATAGTTGAAGAAATACAAGATTTATCTTTCAAAAATAATAAACAACTGGTTGTATATTTATCAATGGCTTTTGGAAATCCATATAACGAAACCTATCATACAGATATAATTTTAGAATTAGTTGAAAAGCTTAATCATCTTCAAGTTAAAACTATCGCTCTCTCAGATACTATTGGTGTATCTAATCCTATTAATATATCTGAAGTTTTTAGTGCTTTAACTGATGAATATTTATCTATTGAGTTTGGTGCGCATTTTCATACTTCTGTAGATTCTTGGAAAGAAAAAGTTGATGCAGCTTATACAAATGGCTGTAAGCGTTTTGACTCTGCTTTAAGAGGATTTGGTGGTTGTCCTATGGCATATGATCACTTAGTAGGTAATATGCCAACAGAGAAAATTATAGCCTATTTTAAAAAGGAATGTAATCTAAATGAAGAAGAGCTTGCGAAAGCTTTAATACTTTCAGAATCAATTTTTATATAGTTAATTCAGTATTTTTTATTTTATTTAAATAATGTTTATACATTTGTCGAACTCTAGTACATGTTTAGTTTAATAGGGAATGAGGTGTGAATCCTCAACTTTACCAGAAGCTGTAAAGTCTAATTTTTTTTGGAAACTATAAATGCCACTGTTTTATTAATGGGAAGGCAAAACCAAAAAGGACTAAGTCAGAAGACCTGCTAGAAAATTTAAAACCGATTCGTTTCTGGAAAAAAACGGTAGGCTGATGAAAAAATATTTATTATATTCATATATTATATTAACATTCGTTAATGTGTATTCTGGTCAAGCAAAAACCGCTTTAGATACTATAATTCTTCCTGAAGTAAAATTAGTAGAAAGTAGGCTAGGCACTAATAATATTGGAAATAATATTAATATTATTAATATAGAGTCTTTGGATGAGGGTAGTAGTGTTGATTTAGCAAATATTATTAGTAGCTCTTCTTCTGTTTATGTGAAGCAATATGGAGCATTAGCAACTCCTACATTTAGAGGATCTTCTAGTTCACATACTTTAGTTCTTTGGAATGGAATGCCAATTAATTCTATTGCTAATGGTTTAGCTGATCTTTCTGGTATTTTTTGTAATAGTTTTTCAGATATTGTAATTGTTAATGGTGGTGAAGGATCTTTATTTGGATCTGGAGCTATTGGAGGCAGTATACATTTAAATTCTTTGATTGATGAAGATGAATCTAATAAGTTATTAATAAGCTCCTCTAACGGAAGTTATGGCTTTTCTAGTCAATCCTTACAATTTAATTTAAAAAACGGAAAACTAGTTGCAAATGGCGGTTTTAACTATTTGAAACATGAAAATGATTTTGAGTATTTTAATTCCACTCAATTTGGTAATCCTTTAACAGTAAATGAAAATGGAAAACTTAAATCTAATAGTCAAAATTTAAATTTATTATATAATTTAAATAAAAACACAAATTTTAAGTTTAGTTCATGGTTTAGCGACCTTGAAAGAGAGGTTCCTCAAAACATGACTGTTTTTAATTCAGATGCAAAGCAATATGATGCGTTTAAACGTTTGCTTTTTTCTTTAAAACATGAAAGAAATTTAATAAGTATTGATTTAAAACATGCTTACCTTAAAGAAGATTTTCGTTATACGGAAGAGTTAAAAAATATTGATAGTTATTATATTGCAGAAAGTTATATTTCAGATGTCGATATAAAACTAAATAAAAGATCTTTTCTTATTAATATTGGTTCTGGTTTTACAAATAATAATATCACTAACAATAATTTTTCATCTTCTAGTAAGCAAGAAAGCAGTCTTGCTTACTTTTCTGCTATACAATATAAGGCACGATATTTTAAAATGAATTCTATATTGCGTAAAGAATGGCATAGTACTTTTAAAGTGCCATTAATTCCAACTTTTGCATTTGAATCTAAAGTTTCAAGAAATCTAAAATTTAGAATTAAATATAATAGAAATTTTAGAAATCCAACATACAACGACAGGTTTTGGTCAAGTGGTGGGGCTATCGGAAATATAAATCTAGTTCCAGAAAATTCTTGGAATAGAGAATTTGGTTTTGATATTAAAATTAAGAATTTTTTTATAAGGGTTACTGCATATAAAATGAATATTTTTGATATGATTATTTGGCAGCAAATGGATAATAGTATATGGATGCCTAACAACATAAAGGAAGTATATAGTAGAGGTTTAGAATCAAAATTAAGTTTAAGGTTTTGGAAATTAGGATTTGAGTCTAATTATTCATTTACCAAATCTACTCATGAAATAGCTACAAGTAATTTAGATATTTCTGTTGGTCAGCAACTTAGATACGTGCCCTTACATAAAGGAGGTGTAGCAATAAATTTTATTGAGCAAGATTTTCGTTTTTCTTTAAGAACATCTTATACTGGAGAGGTTATTACGTCATATGCTTTGCCAAATAATAAAACTTTGGATGCTTTTGTATTGACGGATTTTTCAATAAAATATAAGACAGATTTTATGCCTTTAGCATTTCAAATAAAAGTTAAAAATTTAACAAATGAAAGTTATGTTACCTATTTGAATTATCCAAACCCTGGAAGAGAATATCTATTTACTATTGAGTATAGTATTAATTAAAATTAAAACAATGAAAACAATGAAAACAATGAAAACAATGAAAACAATTAATCTGCAGAAACTTCTATTATTAGCATTAATAATTATAATTAGTGGATGTAGTAAGAACAATCCAGATCCTATTTTGAATATCGATTATACAAATGGATATTTTATTACTAACGAGGGTAATCTTGGAGATGCAAATGGTTCAATTTCTTTTGTAAGTGAAGATGGAGTTGTAGAAAATGATGTATTTATTTCTAATAATTCAGTTTCAGCTCTTGGAGATGTTGTGCAATCTATGAGTATTATTGGAGATTATGCTTATATTGTAGTTAACAATAGTAATAAAATTGAAATTGTAACTGCTGATTCTATGAAATATGTATCGACAATTGATGTTGGTTTCCCTAGATACATAAAGCAAGTAAGTGACGAAAAAGCATATGTAACTACTTGGGGGACAGGCTTTGGTACTGAGGTTAAAGTGTTAGATTTAAATACTAATACAATTACTGGCTCCATTGAATGTGGTAGTGGCCCTGATGCTATTGAGGTTAGTAATGGTTTTGCTTATGTTTGTAATGTTGGTGGATGGTCTTCAGATAATACTGTTAGTGTTATTGATATATATACAGATAATATAGTTGCTATATTGGAAGTAGGAGATAATCCAAATTCATTATCGGTTGATGTAAATGGGGATATTTGGGCTTTATCTCATGGTAATATAGTTTATGATCCTTGGCCGATAATATCAACAACTGAAGGGTCGCAGGGAACCTTGGTTAAAATTTCAAATAATAGTATTGTAAACACATATACATTTCCACTTGGATCTAAGGCTAAAAATTTAATAATTAATGACAATGGTGATGAACTTTACTATTCATATAATAATTCTGTTTATACTTTTAATATTAATTCTTCTAGCTTAAGTGAAACACCAATAATAAATAAGGACTTTTATGGTCTTGGTTTTAATAATAATTATATTTATGCAGGTATAGCGAGTGATTTTCAGTCTTCAGATTGGTCATACCGATATACTTCTACTGGTTTATTGGTTGATTCAGTAAATGTTGGAATTGCTCCAAATGGCTATTGTTTTACTAATTAAGAAAATCTAAAAGATAACTTATCATTAGGGAGGCACTTGTCTCCCTTTTTTTATCTTTGCTAAAAAATAAAATATGAAATTATTTGCTTATTTAATACCGTTATTATTAGTTATAGGCTCTTGTAAAAAAGATGTTGAATCTAACCCGCCTCTTGAAAAGAAGTATGGAGAAGGTATGTATATTGGTACTGATAATGGTGTGAGTTTTTATGATGGTGTTACAGTTGAAAATCAAATTTTCCAAAAAACCAATGGAATTACTTTAAGTAATGTTGAAAAAATAGACTTTCAAGGAACAAAAGCTTACATTTTATGTGCAAATGAGCTGTTTACTGCTAATGTTAAGACTTTTGGATATCAAGGTTCTGTTGGTGGTTTTATAAATGCTGTTGACTTTGACTTTGTCACTCTTGATAATAGAATACTGGTTGTTGACAAAGGAGATTCTAAAGTAAAGTTCGTAGATGAAGAAAGTTTACAAATTACCTCAGACATTGAAACCGGTGATAATACAAGTCCAAATTTTATATTAACAAAGTCCTATTTGGGAACTGGTAGAGCTATTGTTATGAATGGGGGAGTAGAAGCGGATTCTTTAAAGGATTCAACAATTGTTGCAATTGATTATAAAGACCAAAATGTTCCATTAGCTGACATGATGGGTAGTTTATATGTTGGAGATAATCCTAATTCTGCGGTTAATATTTCAAATTTAAGAGTCCTTTGTAAAGGTATCTATGATTCTAATAATTTAATTTCTAAAACACAGTCAAGTTTAGTTATTGTTAATCCATGGACTATGCAAGTTTATACAACTCAATATCTTTCAGGAATTTATAATGCTAAGAACCTGACTTCTAATAATGATGGTACAGTGTATTACTTTACTGCTGAAAATGGTTTTTATCAAATGGATAAAAACGGAACAGGTATAAGTTTGATTAATGGACTGTTATCTGATATTTGTGTTTATAATGAGGAAAGCTATTCTCAATACTCTGTAGCTGATTCAACAACCTACTATTATACTAGAGATGTTTTATATTTAAATGACTCTGAAAATAGTAAGAATACTATCTATAAATACAATGTTAATTCAAATGTTTTTATGGATACAATTAATGTTGAAGGTAATGTAAAAGATATTAATTTCTATTAAAGTAATATTTAAGATAATATGCGATAAGACGATTTTATATTATCTTAATTAAAGTTTTTTCATTAATTCTTTATAAATGTTTAACATTGAATCAATATCTTTTTTATGTACTTTTTCATTTGGTGAGTGTACATTGTCTTCAGGAGCTCCTATAAAACACCAATCCCAAGGAAAATGGCTTTTCTGCAATTCGTTTCCGTCAGAACCACCAGCATCTTCTACTTCTAGTTGAAATGGTATTTTTGAATTTTTTACTATTGATATAATTTTTTCAACGTAAGATTTTCTTGGAATACCACTATCTCTTAAAGAAATAGCACAACCATTGCCATGCTTAACTCCTTCAGTGATCCAAGTGATGTCAGAAATCAGTGCTTGTTTTACGTTATAATTTTCATAAATAAACCTACCTAAATAACCAACAGATCCACCACCATGTTCTTCCCATGAAGAGAATACAATAATTCCATTTTTTAGAGTTTTTGCTACTTCTAATGCATTCCATACGCCTAATCTATTGTCCAAGTAACAAGATTGTATAAAATCCTTACTTTCTCGAAAATTCACTTTAAAGGTTAGAGATGTTCCTCTCTCTATTTCTCTTTTATAGTTAATAAATAACTTTTTTTTGTTGTTCTTCTTCTTTGTTATTATTTCTCCTTCTATTTTACCTTTTGAATCCTCTCCAACTAAAATAATGCCCTCACTAGTATTTGGTCCTCCTATTTTTACAATTTCATTATTGTATTTTACTGTAAAACCTATTGAATCCATATGCGCAAAAATTGCTGTCTTAGGATTTTTACCAAACACTAAAATAATATTATCTTGAAATTCATTACCATAATGCAAAACGGGTTTTTCTTTCCAGTGTTTTTGATTTTTTTTTATATGGCTTAATAAAAACTTAGACATCGAAGATTCTTCTCCTGATGGCGCGTGAATTTCACACATTTTTTTAAGTAATTTCATTTTATTTTTTTAATTTTTTTATCTTGATGGTATGGTCTTTTTTAAAAGCATTTAAAACTGTATCAGTTTTGTTTTTTGAAACCGCAAATATAACGTTACTTTCTATGTTAAAATTTTTGTATTTAATATCTAATTTAAAATGCTTAATGATTTTAATTACCTTATTGATTTGATTGTATTTAAAAATAACTTCATATTCTTCTTTAATAGTTTTTTGAATGATCTTAGACTTTGATATTGCATCTGATGAAGATAACTTATAGGCGTTAATAAGTCCAGAAGCACCTAGTTTAACTCCACCAAAGTATCTAGTTACTATAATTAAAATATTTGTTAAGTTATTTGATAATATTTGTCCTAAAATAGGTTTGCCTGCAGTTGAAGATGGCTCTCCATCATCATTTGTTCTTTGAATTGATTTGTTTTCATCTAAAACATAGGCGTAGCAGTAATGTCGTGCTGAATACTCAACTTTCTTAATATGCTCTATTTTTTTTTTTATATCTTGTTCGGAATAAACAGGAAAGGCATAAGATATAAATTTACTTCCTTTTGCTTTATAAATACCTTTAGCTTCGAATTTAATTTCATTGTATTTTTCGTTATTCATTTATAGGAAAATAAGAAAATAGCACAAATTGAGATTAATATACCTATCCAATTGTTTTTAGTTATTTTTTCATTAAAAATAAATAGTCCAATTAAGGAGGAAATTATAATAACTCCCATACTGACTAGAGGAAAAACTTCAGAGCTTGATATATTAGGATCCTTTAGTGCTCTTAGAAAAAATACTAGAGAAAAGAAGTTTGGAATACCAAAAAATATTCCCCAATAGACACTTTTAATTTCTAATTTTTTTTTTGTTTTGAATGATGATGTTAAGTAAATGATTAATCCACTTATACTTGCCATAAAAAACAGAGTCATAAAAAACATAAAGCTTTCTTTTTCTAAAGTAATACTAAAGCTTTGAGCAAAATCATTAAAGAAAGCATCGGATACTCCTTGCCCAAAAAAAACTAAAAAAATTAGCCAAAGGTACTTTTTGTTAAAGTTTAGTTTTCCTGATTTAGTTGACGATAAATAGATGCCGATAATAGCAAGTACAAATGCAATACCTTTATACTTTGATAAGCTTTCATCTGGATAAACTAATAATGCAACACAAACAGGAATAATTAATGACATTTTATTGGCTACTGTTGTTACAGAAATCCCAACCTTCTGTATTCCAAGAGAATATAAATTAAACACTATAATAAAAAGTGTCCCAATTATTATTGCATGAAATATCCAATTAGAACTTATTATATAATCAATTGTGAAGCTAGATTCTAAGAAAAAATATGAAAAAGTTGCAGCTGTAAGATAGTTTACTATTAATGCTTGCAAATTATTTACTTTATATTTCTCAAACATCTTAAATATTACTATTAAAATATTGAATAAGAGAATTGTATAAATTATATTAAGCATTATATAGTATTTTCAGAAAATCAACGTCAATTTCTTTTTGTTCACTAACCATGCCTGTTATATTTGGTGCTATTACACCCTGAATTAGTTCTTTTTTAGTTGTGAAAATTCTTGCTTCATCCCATGTATTTGCATCAATAAAAGATTGTAGTGTTTTTGTTCCTCCTTCAATAATAACTGATTGAATATTTTTACTATAAAGTTGTTCCAAGATATTATCAATTATTTTTTTAAAATTAATTTTAATATAATTATTTGTTGATTTATCTGATGATAATATTTCATTAAAAATAATTGTTTTAGATTCAGAATTAAATATGTTATGGTTTTGTGAAAGTTTTAAACTTTTATCAATTACTATTCGTATTGGATTATTTCCTTTTTTTTCTCTAGAAGTTAGAAGAGGGTTATCCTTTTCAACAGTTGCTCTTCCTACTAAAATAGCATCTTCTTCAGTTCTCCATTTGTGGACTAACTTTTTTGATTTATTAGAAGTCATCCAAAAGGGTTTATTTTGATTATTTGGGGCTATATATCCATCTTTGCTTTCGGCCCATTTTAGAATAATATATGGACGATTTTTTTCATGAAAAGTAAAAAATCTTTTATTGAGTTTTCTACATTTATTTTCCAGACACCCAATATCAACTTTTATATTAGCATCTTTCATTCTTTGTGCCCCTTTTCCAGATACCTTTGAAAAAGTATCTAAGCATCCAATCACTACATTTGGTATTTTTTTCTCAATTATCAAGTTACAGCATGGTGGTGTTTTTCCAAAGTGAGAGCATGGTTCTAGATTTACATATAAGGTAGATTTACTTAATAAGCTCTTATTTTTAACACTATCAATTGCATTTACTTCTGCATGAGGAGAGCCGTATTTTTGGTGGAATCCTTCACCTATAATTTTATTGTCATGCACTATAACACAACCTACCATTGGATTTGATGATACATTTCCTAGCCCTTTAAGGGCTAATGTTAAACATCTTTGCATGTAAAATTCCTTTTTTTCCATGCCTCAAATGTACTAAATTGAATACATTTGTAGTATGCAAAAAGTAGGTAATATTATCCCTTATTTTAGAAAAGAATTAGGTTCCGTATCAGAAGATAGAGAAGTTGTTAGTTGGGCTTATTTAAGTGCCGAGTTTTGTTTGGGTTATAACCCTTCTGATTGTATTATAAATGCAGATAAAATTATTAGTAGTAATGTGTTAAATCAACTACAAAAAATAGTTAAGGAGTTAAAAACAAAGAAACCATTACAATATATTCTTGGTGAAACTCATTTTTGCGGTATGAAAATTAAGGTTAATGAAAGTACTCTTATCCCTAGACCAGAAACTGAAGAACTTGTAGAGTGGATATTAAAAGAAAATTTTAATTCAGTATTAGATATAGGTACTGGTAGTGGTTGCATTGCTATTGCTTTGGCAAAGTATTCTAACGCAGAAATTTCTGCAATTGATATGTCAGCTGATGCTTTAAAATTAGCCCGGGAAAATGCTATTTTGAATAATGTGAATGTTTTTTTTAATGAACAAGATATATTTGAAATAAAAGAATTAAATAAATTTGATTTAATTGTAAGTAATCCTCCATATGTTTTAACTTCTCAAAAGAAAGAAATAAATGAAAATATTCTAAATTATGAACCTCATTCAGCATTATTTGTTTCAGATTCTAATCCCCTTATTTTCTACAATAGGATTATTAGTTTAGCTACTAATTCACTTAATAGTAATGGCAAGTTGTTTTTTGAAATAAACGATCGATTTGCTAACACATTAGTTGATATATTATTCAAGAATGGTTTTGTTGATATTGAGTTGAAAAAAGACATAAACGATAAGAATAGAATGATAAAAGCCGTTTGGAAATAATTATTTTTGAAAAAAAAATATATGCAATCAAAAAATATTACAGAAAAAGAAGTAACAGATGCTCAAGAAAAATGGGCAAATGGCGTTATAAATATAGGAAAGCAGTTTTTAGAGAAGAATGATTATGTGTCTTATGCAGAACTTTTTTTAGATGAGTTATATGCATTTAATTTTGAAGATGTTTTGTTTAAACCAACATTAGCTTCAGAAAAACAGTTTAGATTAGATAAAATATCAGCTTTATCTTATTTTGTTGGAAAAAATACTAACTATAATGAAGATAAAGGGTTTGCTTTAAATTGTTGGACAAATATAAGATTTGAGAACATAGGTATTAAAATTTATGGAGATATTGCTATTACGATGGGAAATTATTTTATGATAAAGGATGATCAAGAATTGAAAGTAGAATATTCCTTTGTCTACAAAAAGGATAATCAAGGAAATTTGCGTATTATTTTGCATGATTCTCACTTGCCTTATACTCCAGCATCACTTTAGTGAAATGCATGAAGGTTAAAGATCGAATAGAATTTTTAAAAAAGGAACTTAATTTTCATAATCATGCGTATTATGTTTTGGATGCTCCTAAAATCTCTGATTTTGAGTTTGATAATTTATTTTCTGAACTTAAATCATTAGAAAAGAAAAACCCACATTTAATCACTTTAGATTCTCCTACGCAAAGGGTAGGAGGCGAGGTTTTAGATAATTTTAAAACAGTTAAGCATAATTATCCTATGCTTTCCTTAGGTAATACTTATTCTGCAGAAGATCTATATAATTTTGATCTAAGATTAAGTAAACTTACTAATCAGGATTTTGAGTATGTCTGCGAACTTAAGTATGACGGTGTTTCTATAAGTTTGATTTATGAAAATGGAGAGTTAATTCAGGCTGTTACTAGAGGAGATGGAATTCAAGGAGATGATGTTACAGCTAATGTTCGAATGATTAAATCTATACCATTAAAGCTGGTTGGTAATTATCCAGATAAATTTGAGATTAGAGGAGAAATATTTTTGCCTCATGCAGGATTAAAGGCAATGAACAAAAGTAGAATTAAACGAGGATTAGAACCATATGCCAATACTAGAAATACTGCATCTGGTAGTTTAAAGTTATTGGATTCTAGTGAGGTTGCTAAACGCCCTTTGGATTGTTATTTGTATTACTTATTAGGAGAAAAATTACCTAGCAATAGTCATTTTGAGAATCTGCAGCTTGCAAGAACTTGGGGTTTAAAAGTGCCTTTAGAGATTGAAAAATATGATAAGATTGCTAATGTTTTGGATTTTATAAAGAAATGGGATTTAAAAAGGTTAGATCTTCCTTATGATATAGATGGTATTGTTATAAAAGTTGATAATATTAATCTTCAGAATGAAATGGGTTTTACATCAAAGTTTCCAAGATGGGCTATATCTTACAAATATAAATCTGAGCAGGTTTCTACTAGATTAAATAAGATAGTTTATCAAATTGGTAGGACAGGTGCCATAACACCTGTCGCTGACCTAGAACCGGTAAAGTTAGCGGGTACAATTGTTAAGCGGGCATCATTACATAATTCTGATCAAATTTCTAGATTAGATATTCGTGAAGGTGATGTTGTTTACGTAGAGAAAGGTGGAGAAATTATTCCAAAAGTAGTTGCAGTAGATTTTCAAAAAAGGGATTTGTTTTCTCAACCAGTTATATTTATTAAATCTTGTCCTTCATGCGGTTCCAGTTTAATTAGGAATAAAGGAGATGCTAAACATTATTGCAATAACTCTGATAATTGTATTCCACAGATAAGGGGAAAATTTGAGCATTTTATAGCTAGAAAAGCCATGAATATTGATGGGCTTGGTAGTGAAACTATAGAGCTTTTTATAAATGAAGGATTAATTCGAGAAGTTTCAGATTTATATAATTTAAACAAAAATGATCTTTTACCTTTAGATCGGATGGCTGAAAAATCAGTTGATAAACTTTTATTAGCAATTGAAGTATCAAAGTCAGTTTCTTTTGAAAGACTTCTTTTTGCTTTAGGAATAAGATATGTAGGAGAAAGTGTTGCAAAAGTGTTAGTAAAACATTTTAAAAATATAGAATCTATTATAGAAGCAGATTTTGATTCTTTGCTTACAGTTGATGAAATTGGTTCAAAAATAGCAGAAAGTGTTGTTAAATGGTTTTCAATAGAAAGAAATTTGGAATTAGTTAAAGCATTAAAATTAAGTGGTTTACAATTTAATTCTGCTTTTAAAGAAAACTATTTATCATCTAAACTTGCTGGGATGAGAATAATTATTTCAGGTAATTTTAATGGGTATAGTAGAGTGCAAATTAAAAAAATGATTGAAGAACATGGAGGTAGAAATGTTGCGTCAATCTCAAAAAAAACTACTTTTGTATTAGCAGGAAATGATATGG